>ERZ1026850.1528-NODE-1528-length-11853-cov-6.378708_pt1 | contig 11853 bp, 8 predicted proteins | sample MGYA00380155_ERZ1026850 | MGnify/ENA primary metagenome ERZ1026850 (study PRJEB33269, sample SAMEA4719791) | human gut metagenome | biome: human-associated habitat; feature: organic feature; material: feces | place: Cameroon | collected 2013-10 ... | reverse complement strand
CAGAAAAGACGGATAACAGAGATTCGGATGAAAAATTAGTTGAAATTGAAATGGAGCTGTTAAGATATTTTACGAAGATTCCAATGGCAGATCAGTTTGTACATCCAGATCCTCGAAGATAATAGTACACGGCTTAATGAAATTATCACAAAACACCTTGATGATGATATCTGGGAGCTTCGTCCAGGCAATAACTGTGTTTTATATTTTATATCAAAACCTTACACATTGAAAAGCGGAAAGCAAGAAGAGAACCATAGCTTTCATCTACTGTCCAGGTATCACATCCCCAGCAGATTTTATCAATCTGGTCCATTTCAATCAACTGATGCAACACCCGGTTTGAAGCGGTGTATGATAGAATCGGAATCCAGGTCAGATCCGGATAAAGATTCGGATATTTTTGTCAATCGGCGGATTGCAGAGAAATTTATCTATAGACAAGCCAGGATTATCACGTTAAGATATAGAAAAAGTAAGTAATACGAAAGAAGAAAACAGAATATGTAAAGGAGAAAATGAATGGAATACTCTGCAATTATTCATGATATGGACAAAAGATTCTGCTATGCAATAGATAAGGACTTATTTGTGATACGCATCCAGGTAAAACGAGATGATATAAAGGAAATAATTCTTCATTATGAGGATAAGTATATACCAATGGAATGGAAGGATACGCGAAAGACAATTCCAATGAAGAAGGTTGCCACCTCACAGTTTCAGGATTATTATGAAGCACAGATCCAGATGCATCTGATATGTCTCCGTTATTTTTTTGAATTTACGGATATGCAGGGGGAAAAAGTATATTACGGCAACTATGAGTTTAATAAGGAATGTATTACAAACAGGGACAGAATGTTTGACTGCCCGCAGAATCTACGGGAGGAAGAAATGTTTGTGGTGCCAGAGTGGGCAGAAAATAAGGTTGTATATCAGATTTTTCCGTCCCGGTTTGCATCATCACAGCCGGTAGACAAGGAAGTATGGTATAAAGCACCAGTTACCTTTATGGATAATCTGCATGGTGATCTCAGAGGAATTATTGAACATCTGGATTATATCCATAGTCTTGGAATTGATGTTTTATATATGACACCAATCTTTAAATCAAATTCAAGTCATAAATACGATACCATTGATTATTATGAGATTGATCCCTCATTCGGAACAGCGGAGGATCTGAAAGAGCTGGTACAAAAAGCGCATGAATATGGAATGAAAGTGGTTATGGATGCGGTGTTTAACCATACAGGAAATGAATTTTTTGCATTTGAAGACATTTTGGAAAAGGGAAATAAGTCTAAATATCTGGACTGGTATTTTATTGATGAATTTCCACTTAAAAGTGAAAGGGGAGAGATTCCAAACTTCAAATGCTTCGGTTATTATGGTGGAATGCCAAAATTAAATCTGAAAAATCCTGAAGTAGAAAAATTTATTACAGATGTTGCATGCTATTGGATCAGGGAATGCGATATAGACGGATGGAGAATGGATGTAGGAGATGAAATCAGCCATTTTTTCTGGAAGAATTTTAGAAAAGCAGTTAAGGCAGTAAAGAAAGATATGCTGATAATTGGAGAAATCTGGCATTATGCAGGAGATTTTCTTGAAGGAGATGAATGGGATACGGTCATGAATTATCCGTTTTATCTGAATATGATAGATCTGCTTGCAGATGAAAAGATTACGGTCAGCCAGTTTATACAGAATCTTGGATATTTGAAAGGACGCTTAAATAAGAAATGTTATCCTCTTATGTGGAATCTGATAGACAGCCATGATACAGCAAGATTTTTACATTTATGTAAGAATAATAAGAAAAAGCAGCATTTGGCAGCAGCTTTTCAATTGTTATTGCCGGGAATGCCGATGATCTATTATGGAGATGAGTATGCGATGCCGGGAGCAAATGATCCGGATTGCAGACGTGGCATGTACTGGGATGAAGAATACCAGGATAAAGAGATGTTTGAATGGTATAAACAGCTGTTACAGGTTCGAAAAAAATATAAATGTATCGTAGAAGGCGAATTGATTGAGGCAATCACAAGGGATGAGGAAGAAACCATAGTTCTGATTAGAAAAAATGGTGAAGAGACCATGGCATTGATTTTTAACTGCAGCAGCAGCGAGAGGAGATTTAATGAGTATGAGGGAAAATATAATTTGCTTGGAGAAGAACTGTTTGACGGAAAAGTTGAGGGGCTTGATGCCGCAGTAATAGTGCTCTAAAATAGTTACAGAGGAAGAAGATCATGTCAAAAGATGAATATTTAATTACAGATGCTCCCCTTAAAGCACTGACTGTTTTTGCAATGCCAATGATTTTCGGAAGCTTTTTTCAACAGGTCTACAATATGGCTGATTCAATCATTGTGGGTCAGTTTGTTGGTTCTTCTGCCCTTGCGGCTGTTGGTGCCTGTGCTGCCCTTACGAATGTATTCATTTGTATAGCACTCGGTGCAGGTGTAGGTGCAGGTGTACTTGTGAGCCGTTATTTTGGCGCCAGAGATTATAGTAAAATGAAAACAATCGTATCAACATCATTGATTAGTTTTCTGGTTCTTAGCATACTTCTGGGAGTCATTGGCTTCTGTTTTTCACGTTCCATGATGGGCTTATTACAGACACCCTCTGATATACTGGAGGAGGCAGTACTGTATCTTCGTGTTTATTTTGTGGGATTTCCATTTCTGTTTATGTATAACATTCTTTCAACGATGTTTACTTCAATCGGTGAATCAAAGATTCCATTGTGCCTTTTAATTTTTTCTTCTGTTCTGAATATTATGATGGATCTTTGGATGGTAGCAGGCCTTGGTCTGGGTGTGTTCGGTGCAGCCCTTGCAACGCTTATTGCACAGGGGATTTCGGCAGTATTTTCGTTTTTAATCTTTTTATACCGGATACGCCAGTATAAGAGTCCAGCCCGCTGGTTTGACGGGAGGGAATTACATTCCATGCTCCGCATTGCCGTACCGTCGGTTCTCCAGCAGTCAACAGTGTCAATTGGTATGATGATTGTACAGGCGGTTGTAAATCCGTTTGGCACACAGGCTCTTGCAGGTTATGCGGCAACGATGAGGGTAGAGAATGTATTTTCACTGATATTTGTGTCCATAGGCAATGCAGTCTCGCCGTATGTTTCCCAGAATCTTGGCGCAAAGAAAATCGGGCGTATCAAAAAAGGATACCACGCTGCACTGGTGTTAGATTTATGTTTTGCAGTCCTTGCTTTTATAGTCATTGAAACACTGCATACTCAGATTTCCTCATTATTTCTCGGGAAAGATGGAACAGCGCTGGCATATCAGGTGTCTGGAGATTATATGAGATGGCTCGGCTTCTTTTTCATTTTCATGGGTATCAAGATGGCAACAGACGGAGTTCTTCGGGGACTTGGAATCATGCGTCCATTTCTCATTGCAAATATGGTAAATCTTGCAATTCGTCTGTCAGTTGCTTTGATACTTGCACCGCGTTTTGGGATTGCATTTGTCTGGCTTGCTGTACCGGCTGGCTGGCTTGCAAATTTTCTGATTTCTTATGTGGCGCTCAGAAAATCATGGCCAGACGATAAGATGGCTTTTGCTGCTATAGAAGATGGTGAAGCCGTTTTTATAGAAAAATACTGTAAATAGTTGTCTATAAAAATGACGAAAAACCAAAACAGGAAGTGTTGAATTTTGTCAAAAAAATAGAATCTGAAAATTAGAGCTGAAAACTCATTGACTTTTGAAAAAATTCTGATATAACAAAGTCTGGAAAAAATTAGAATAGAGAGAAAGGAAATAACAATCTATGTCGTCACAAAAAGATAAAATGAAAAAGAAATTAGAAAACATGCATCTGCAGGAAAGGATAAATTATGGCTACAGAAAAGTCATTATTATGATGTTAATTTCAGGATTGCTTTCTATAGTGGTCATAGGTGTGTTATTTGCTAATATGGTACATTATATAGAAGATGTTACTGTAGCAGATCAGGCAGTAAAAATATGTAGAATTAATGTGAATGCGGCAGCAAGAAATATCAGGGAAATGGCATTAAATGATGATACTTCTTCATATGCCAGTTATGAAAAAACAGTAGAAAAGCTGCTGAAAGAAGTTGATTCTGAACTGAAAAATTTAAAAGGAACCGGAATTATTCCTGACTCAGATTATGAGGAATATTCATCAGCCCTTTCGGACTGGGGAAACATTGGTTATTCCATTATCGAAGAAATTAAAAGTGGTGATAAGGAAGAAGCAGTTGATGAAATCATGAATGATTGCACACCTGCATTAAATAAAGCGGTGGAAATCGCAATAAAATTAGATGATTTGACAGACCAGGAGAGCAGCAGGGCTGCCAGAACTACATTTATTTTTGCTGCAGCAGGAATTGTATGTATTATAGTTTGTTTAATTTTGGCATGGACACTGACAAAGAAAACAGGTAAAAAAGTCCTGGATACAATTCTTGAACCTTTACGGGCAGTTGAGGATGTCGCAAAGGAACTGACAGAAGGAAATTTACACAGTACGCTGGATTATCGCTCAGAAGACGAGATTGGAAGACTGGCACACAGTATGCGTAAATCAATCCGTATCCTGGGAAGCTATGTAGACGATATTGACCGTGCAATGAAATTATTTGCAGAAGGAAATTTTGATGTTAAACCGGAAGTAGAGTGGCGGGGAGATTTTGTCGGAATTTTAAATTCTTTTATGCAATTTGAGAAAAGTATAGGAGAAACAATTAAAGGAATCCAAAATGTTTCCAATGAAGTTTCAAGTGCAGCAGACCAGGTAGCATCAAGCTCCAATGATCTTGCAGATGGAGCTACAAATCAGGCGGCAGTAGTAGAAGAACTGACAGCAACAGTTGCAGGTGTATCTGAGCAGGTAGAAAATAATTCAAAATCTGCAAAAGAAATCAGTGGAAGGGTGGATGAACTTGGAAATGCCATTTTAGAAAGTAATGGTAAGATGCATGAAATGGTTGATTCCATGCATGAAATTAATGAGGCATCAAAAGAAATTGACAAAATTATTGCAACTATCAATGAAATTGCTTCCCAGACAAATCTGCTTGCATTGAATGCTTCTATCGAAGCGGCAAGGGCAGGAGAAGCCGGAAAAGGATTTGCAGTTGTAGCAAATCAGGTAAATTCGTTAGCGGACCAGAGTGCCCAGGCAGCGAAAGAATCTGCAATGTTGATTGAAACCTCTGTGATGGCAGTAGAAAAGGGTATGGTGATTGCAGGACAGACTGCGGCACAATTGGAAGATGTTGCAGAGAACTCTAAAATAATTACAGAAGAAGTTACAAATATTGCTGAAACCTTAGAGACACAGACAACAGAAATCCAGCAGATTAATGAAGGAATTGAACAGATTAATGATGTTGTACAGACCAATTCTGCAACATCTGAGGAATGTGCAGCTGCCAGCCAGCAGATGAGCAGCGAAGCAGAAAACCTGCGTGAAATGATTCGTAAATTTAAAGTGGCAGAATCTGAAAAAACAGAATAATACGATAATGATTTCCAGCTATAATTTCTAACACAGAATAGAAAGTTTATCAGTATAAAAGTTTTGTAAGAAAGGCACTTATATTATGGATACAGACATACGCAGACTGCTTAAGGAAATAGCAGCAGAAGATTTAATAGAAGTATTTGCACCATGTATGGATGATTATCTTTATATTATAGATTTACAGAAAAATACTTTTATAATTTCACAGGCAGCGGTGAAGCGTTTTAAGATGCCGTGCAATTCATTTGATAATGCCACCGACAGTATCTGCTATTTTGTATATGAAGAAGACCGCCCTATGATTAGGGAACATTTACAACGTATTGCGGATGGAAGCGAAAAAAATCACAATCTGCATTACAGATGGCTTGATAAAGATGGGATGCCGGTATGGATTGACTGCCGTGGAAAGGTTATTAATGATAAAGATGGAAAACCTCATTATCTTATAGGCTGTGTAAACGAAATTGGAAATATACAGCGGGCAGATAATATCAGTGGACTTTTGGGTGAAAGAGAAATGCATTCTTTTGTTTTCTCCCATATAAAAGACAGTTCGTCAGTATTTTTAATACATATAGGGATTGATGGATTTAAAGCGATTAATGGTACATTAGGCGTAGACTATGGAAATTATGTGTTGAAAAGTGTTGCTGACGGTATTAAGGAGTGTCTTTCTGATAACCAGCAGCTGTACCATATTGTTGCAGATGAGTATATGATCGTTGATCTGGAAAGCCGTACAAGAGATGATGTTATACGATTGCAGAAGGAAATATGTAAAAAAATAGCAGATTTTATTATTTCTGAAAAATATAAGGTGGTTTTTACAGTATCTACCGGAATTATCCATGCAACGAAGCTCTTAAAGTATTATGATGAGTATCGCAAAATAGCGGTTTTCTCTTTAAAACAGGCAAAATCCATGGGAGGAAACGGAGTATATTTTTTTGAAAAAGAAGATTATAAGTTGTTTTTAAAAAAAGAGAAAATAAAAAGAGCACTTCGAGGTGCCGTGATAAATGAATTTGAGGGATTTGAAGTATACTATCAGCCGATTATAGATTGTTCCTCGGGAAATATAATTGGTGCAGAAGCACTTATGAGGTTTTCTATGTATTCAGGCGAAAAAAAAGAAAGTATCTCGCCAGTGGAATTTATACCATTACTGGAAGAAACCGGGCTTATTATTCCAGCTGGAAGATTTGTATTAAATGAAGCTGCGGCAATGTGCCATGAAATGCGGCAGTATATACCGGGATTTAAGGTTAATGTAAATATATCTTATCTTCAGATGATGAAAAGTGATATCTGGAAAGACATACTTTCGTCCATAGAACATTATAATCTTCCGCCGGAGAGCCTGTGTGCGGAACTGACAGAGAGTGGATATACGGACATGACACCGTATTTTTATACGCTTCGAAAGAAATTTGAAGAGAAAAAAATACAGTTTATTCTGGATGATTTTGGAACAGGCTTTTCGAATCTTCATTGTATTGTTGACATGAATCCTAATTATGTGAAACTGGATAAGGATTTTACGGCGAAGGCTATGAGTAATGCAAGGGATTATGAATTGTTAAAAAAAATAGTTGAACTGGTACATAGTTTAGACATCAAAATATGTGTAGAAGGTGTAGAAAAAGAAGAGTGGCATCAAAAGCTGAAAGGAATACATGCTGATTATCTGCAGGGCTATCTTTTTGGCAGACCATGTGATAAAAGTCAGTTCTTAAATCAGTTCATATGTAAAGGTATCAATTAGCAGACTTTCTTAATTTTCATTTCTATTTTGGAAAAGGCTTCTTGAAGGAAATTTCTACCTGTGATAAAATAAAGTTAATTATACTTACAGGGAAAGTAAGTACCCGGCTGCAGGACATATCCAGGGAACTGCCAGTATAGTGGCAGGTCTTTACGGTTTGCTCCTGCTATTTAGTGAAAAATAAAAAATCACGGAGGATTTTTACGATGGAAGAAGCAAAGCAGAACATCAAACAAAAGAAGGATTCTTACAATCTGAGAATTGTGACGGCTGTACTGGTATTAACAGTACTGGTTTTAGGGGAATTATATGTGATGATTAACTATCCGTCCAATTATGTGGCATTGATTGTGCTTACAGTTGTAGCTCTGGCTGATATTTATATTCTGATTGCCAGTGCAATCCAGAAAAATTATAAGAAAGAGATTGACCAGTACGAACAGTATGATAATCTGTTTAAGTCAGAAAAAGCTTCTTATCTTGTAACCCGCAAATCCTTTGAAGATATTGCGGACCAGCTTGACCGTATTGAAGAGGCAGCCGGTTCACCGACAAAGGATATCATAGATGCACAGAAATCCATTGCCAAAGTTACCATAAGCCGTAACAAAGAAAATACCGATGCATTGATGAATTCCAATGACAAATTATTAGAGCAGATATTTAATCTTTCCGACCGTCTGGATAAGCTTGAGAAGAACATGTTAGAGCAGCAGCGTATCGTAGTTGAGAATGCCAATAAAGACCTTATGTTAAAACAACAGGAAATGGCAGCTTCCGTGAAAGAAATGGAATTATCCATCTGCAATACCATATTAGCTGAAATTGGAAAAATAAATGGTGCTCCAGCTGTTACTTATACAGCAGCGCCGGTACAGCCATCATCAGCCGCACCAGTTGAGGAAGTGATGCCGGAAGAACCGGAAGCACCAATCGACGAAGTAACGCCGGAAGAACCGGAAGCACCAATCGACGAAGTAACGCCGGAAGAACCGGCAACAGAACCGGAGACAGCTGCAGAGGATATGCCGGATTTAGCAGAAGATGATTTATTAAATATAGATGCTTTATTTGGAAATGACGAAGCAGCTGAGACTACAAAAGACGTAGCAGAAGAAACCGGATCTGCAGAAGTAAACAATGAACCGGAACCAGAAGAACCAATTGGTTTTGATGATACACTTGGATTTGCAGATGAAGAACCGGAAGAACCTGCATTTACAGAAGAAATGGTAAATACCATTGATGAACCGGTTACGGAAATGAATTCCGACCCGAATCATATGATGACACCGGAAGAGATTGCAGCTTTGATTGCAAATGCTGATGCAGCAGCTGAAGAAGCACCAGTTGTAACAGAAGATGCTATTTCAGAAGAATCTGAGCCAATAACGGAAGAGGAATCTGTGTCAGAACCGGTTGTGGAAGAACCGGAAGCAGAAGAACCGGCAGCAGAGCCTGTTATCGAGACAAATTCTAACCCGAATCATATGATGACACCGGAAGAAATTGCGGCATTATTTGCTAATATGTAATTTACAAAATTTTTACAAAAAAATAAAAAATTACTTGCAATTCAATAAATTCTATTATATAATAATCCTTGCGTTAAGCAATGCGCCACTAGCTCAGCTGGCAGAGCACCTGACTCTTAATCAGGGTGTCCAGGGTTCGAACCCCTGGTGGCGCATGTAAAGTACCGATTTTGTGGACGTGGAGCCATGGGGTTGGTGCTTTTTTTTGCTATAAAATATCTGTAAGAAGCTGCCAGTAGCAGGTCCTGTAGATGTAAATAAGGAATGATGAAGATATTGTTTATTTGTTCAGTATATTTTTTACTTCTTTAAAAGACCTTTGAATTGTAGTAAATTTAGTATGCAGGGCAGGCTTACGGTAGGAAAAAAGCAAAACCTTTCTGGAAAAACAGTTTGATTTGAATTTCATGATGAGCATACCTTTTTTAGTTATTATATGCAAAAGGATATAGAAAAATATATAAATATAGAGGAAATCATTTGAAAAAGAAAATTCTGATTGCCTGTGCAATGCAGCAGGATGAAATTGAAAAGTACAGAAAACAATTAAATATAACATATCCTGTTGTATATCTACAACGTGGATTGCATAGAAACCCGTCTGTATTAAGAAATCTGCTGCAGCAGGAGATTGACAGGCACCAGGATGTGGATATAATCCTGCTCACCTATGGATTGTGCGGGCGGGGCACGGAAGGGATTGTAAGCCGGAATACCGAGCTTGTAATGCCACGTTTCCACGACTGTATCCACCAGCTTTTAGAGAATCATGTGGATAAGAATTCTCTTTATGCGACAAGAGCGTGGACAATTGACAAGGAGTCCATTGGAGGCCAGTGCAGCACCATTCTTGCTGCTTATGGCAGAGAACGTGGGATGGAAGTCTTAGATGCAATCTATGGCGGTTATGAGAAGATTACTTTAATAGATACGCAAAGCTATGATATAAAGAAAACCCAGGGTGGACTGAAAAGACCTGCAGAACTTCTAAATAAGAAGCTGGCGGTGGAGCCATCCGACTGCAATATTATAAGAAAGCTTTTATCGGGAAAATGGGATTGTAATTTCGTTCATCTTGAAAAAGGCGAGCGTGTCACAGAAAGACACTTTATATAAGAAAACCGGTTCCCTGATTTAGAATAAAATCTAATATCAGGAAGCCGGTTTTATGCTGTATGCTCTGCAGTTTTTTATTTTTTCATTTCGTCCATATAGACAGCAATTTTTTTATCCATACCAATAATATGATTAGCTAACCAGCTCAGCAGGAACTGGATCAGTTCCTGAAGATAAGTCTGCTGGTTATTGTCCATATCGTCAAGTTCTGAGAGGTCAATTTCTACCAGGCGCTCAACGAAAGCAGTGTGGGCACGCTTCTGGGCAGCCAGTCCCGGATAGTGCATCTTCTCCATCAGCATTTCCTCATCAGCAAAATGAAATTCTGTATAATCCTTTAATTCCACTAAAAGCCGCATAATTTCATCATATTTGTCATGCAGCAGATCGTTTTGAATCAGGTCATTGGTCTCTTTTATAATCTCAAAGAGACGGCGGTGCTCTTTATCTACAAGGTCAATGCCGGTCTTGTATTTGTCCGTAAAGGCAAATGGGTCATCGGAAGTCCCTTCAACTGCGGACATTTTTCCAATCATCATATCACTGCTTAAGATATGGCGGTACAGCCAGCGTACCAGATAGGAAAGCAGTTCTTCGAAGGATGCTCTGGCAGCCTCTTTTGAGGACTTATCTAAAATAAAGGAATTGATTTTCTCAGCAAATTCAGCATGTTCCTTTTTCTGAAGAGGAAGCTCCGGGTCATGAATCTGTTCCATATAAGCCTCTTCATGGGCGAAATGTGTATTCGCATAATCCTTCAGATGAAGAAGCAGGCTCTGGGCAATTCCGGAAATATCCTCGGTTGTTTTAACAAGAGAAAGAGCATCATTTATCATCTGGAATAATTTGCGGTGCTCCTCATCTATTTGTGGAATATGAATCATACAATCTTCTGTAAATTCGTACATGGTATACATCTCCTTACATTGTATCAATGATTTATGCTACGACGTATTATAAACCCTCAGAAGATAAGCCACAATAAAAATAGAAAAATTTATAAAAATTTTACTGATAAACCAACTCCGACTGCTCCGGGTCCGGTATGACAGCCGATGCTGGCAGAAAGCGGATTGTAGAATACGTCAGCACCTGGAAATGCCTCTTCTAAAGCATGTTTCCAGTTAAGCTGTTCTTCTTCGCTAAGGCAGGTTCCGGCAGCACCGATGGAGAGCTGCTCATTTGGTACATCTGCAAATCGTTTTTCTTTATCATTTAAGAGTGCTTCAATCATCCGCTGTTCGCATTTTTTCATACTGCGTGCCTTGGAAAAGGAATCTAACTTTTCTCCCTGAATGGTAAGAATCGGTTTGATATTAAGAACAGAGCCTATCATGGCTGCAGCAGGAGTGATTCTGCCACCACGTTTTAAATATGTAAGGGTATTTACGGAAATGTAAATACTGGAATGATAAGCATCTTCTTCCAGAATGGATTTAATTTCACTGCCGCTTTTTCCAATATCGGAAAGTTTTTTTGCCATAATTACAGAAGATTTTAATGTAACAGAAATACGGTGATTATCAACGACAAACACCTTAGCATCATAATCTTCAGCAAATCCCATAGCAGCATGGCAGGAGTTGCTAAGTCCGCTGGACATTGGAATGTATACAACTTCATCAAAGCCTTTTTGCAAAAGGGAATCCCAGTAATCCATTACATCTGCCGGGGAAGGCTGGGAGGTGGTTACTTTTTTGTCAGAAGCCAAAGCCTGGTAGAAAGCCTCTTCTGTTATATTTTGTCCCTCATAAAAGGTTTCATCATCTATGATGACTGGCATTGGAATCAGGAAAATTCCAAGTTCTTCTGCTTCTGTAGAAGAGATTCCGCTATTTGTATCTGTTAAAATTGCTATTTTCATAAAGCCTCCTTATTCCATTGTGTATAGAAAATATG
>ERZ1026850.1527-NODE-1527-length-11856-cov-4.449030_pt1 | contig 11856 bp, 11 predicted proteins | sample MGYA00380155_ERZ1026850 | MGnify/ENA primary metagenome ERZ1026850 (study PRJEB33269, sample SAMEA4719791) | human gut metagenome | biome: human-associated habitat; feature: organic feature; material: feces | place: Cameroon | collected 2013-10 ... | reverse complement strand
GCGTCAGATGTGTATAAGAGACAGCTGGTGGGATGCGGAAAGAATCAGGCACTGGAGCAATATCAGGCGGATATGACAACCTTTTTTGAACAGATTTCCATGTATAATGATGGTATGAATTCCATTGATGCCTCTGCGGAAGATGCTACGAATCGGATTCTGGATTATCTGGATAAAGTGGAAGAAGAAATTGCCTGGATGGCACAATTAGAAGTGCCCAGTCAGTTTTCGGCGGTAGAAGACCTTGCCGATGAAGCGGATGAGAATATGAAACAGGCTGTTGCGCTTTACCATCAGGCGTATGAAGGAGATATCTTTGATGAAGCGGTAGCACAGGCTGCCAAAGAATATTATGACAGAGCCAATATACGAATCCAGTATATTATTACGATTCTGCATGGGGAAATACCAGAAGGGGAAGGTGTTACCTATACCGAAGAAAACAGTATTTTAGGTGGTGGCTATCTGAATCAGACAGAAGAGGATACTTCATCCGAAGATACTGTGACAGAACCAGAGACTGGTACGACAGATAATTTTGATACAGACGATACCGTCTTCTATGAAGAACCGACAGAAGAGATGACACAGGAGAGTACCCAGGTAAATGAATAAACAGGAATTTCAGGCACTTATAAAGGAACATCCTATTTTTTTGGATGGTGCCACAGGCTCAAACTTACAGAAAAAAGGAATGCCCACAGGGGTATGCCCTGAAAAATGGATTTTAGACAATGCCCAGGTGCTGCTTGATTTACAGAAAGAATTTGTTGACGCCGGCAGTCACATTGTATATGCACCGACTTTTACGGCAAACCGCATTAAATTAAAAGAGTATGGTCTGGAAGACCAAATCAGACAGATGAACCATGACCTGGTAGCAATTTCAAGAGAAGCTGCGAAAGACCGCGCCCTGGTAGCCGGGGATATTACCATGACCGGAGAGCAACTGGCACCCATGGGAACTCTGGACTTTGAAGAACTGGTGGATATCTATAAAGAGCAGATTGGTTATCTGGAGGAAGCCGGGGTGGATTTATTGGTGGTCGAAACCATGATGAGCCTGCAGGAAACCAGAGCTGCCATTATTGCGGCCAAAGAGGTCAGCAGCCTTGCGATTATGGCTACCATGACTTTTGAATCCGATGGCAGGACGCTCTATGGAACCGATGCCCAGACCGCAGCCGTTGTGCTGGAAAGTCTTGGGGCTGCTGCCATTGGAACCAACTGTTCTACTGGTCCGGATAAGATGACGGAAATCATCCGGCAGATGGCTGCTGTTACAACCGTACCGATTATTGCGAAGCCCAATGCGGGTCTGCCTTCCTTAGATGAGGCAGGCAATACAATATACGATATGGAAGCACCTGAATTTGCGGCCAGTATGAAAGAACTGGTAGAAGCAGGGGCTTCGATTCTGGGTGGCTGCTGTGGCACCACACCGGAATATATCCGTATGTTAAAAGAAACGACAGGAACTCTGCCCATTATTCACAGACAGCCATCAGCCAGAAGACTGTTAACCAGTGAACGTCAGACGATTTCCTTTGGATTGGATGACAATTTTATTATTGTCGGAGAACGAATTAATCCTACCGGTAAGAAAAAGCTGCAGGCGCAGTTACGGGAAGGTTCCATGGAAATGGTTGCCGACTTCGCTGAATCCCAGGAAGCCTGTGGTGCCGGTATTCTGGATGTCAATATGGGTATGAGTGGCGTGGATGAAAAAGAACTGATGTTAAATGCTATCGAAACCGTAACTGGCATTACCAGTCTGCCTCTTTCCCTGGATTCCAGTTATGTGGAGGTGTTGGAAGCAGCATTACGTCGTTATCCAGGCAGGGCACTTATTAACTCTATTTCTTACGAGACCGCAAAATTTGAGGCTTTGCTACCCATTGCAAAGAAATATGGTGCTATGTTTATTTTGCTGCCTCTTTCGGATGAAGGACTGCCCAAAAGCCTGGAAGAGAAGATTACGATTATTAAGACCATGGAAGCGCGTGCACTGGAACTTGGCATGCGCAAAGAAGATATTATAGTAGATGGGTTGGTCGCCACTGTTGGTGCCAATAAAAAGGCAGCAATTGAAACACTGGAAACCATCCGGTACTGTAAGGAAAATGGACTGGCTACTATCTGTGGGCTTTCCAATATTTCCTTCGGACTGCCAGAAAGAAGCTTTGTTAACACTACCTTTTTGACGATGGCGATTCAGGCAGGTCTTACCATGGCCATTGCCAATCCTTCCCAGGAGCTGCTAGTCAGTTGCGCTTATGCGTCCGATTTGCTGCTCAATAAAGAAGGGGCTGATATTCGCTACATCCAGTTGATGGATGCAGTTAAGGCAAAGCGGGAGGCTCTGGGAGAAAGCCCTGCGGCAAACACCGGAATTCCGATTCATGGTATGGGAAAAGAGACAGCTTCCAACCAGGGAACTATTTTGGACAAGGTATATGCTGATGTCATGAAGGGCAATGGAAAAAACATTGTAGAAGATACGAAACAAGCTCTGGCTGAGGGACATGAGGCCAAGGAACTGTTGGATCAGGTGTTACTGAAGGCTATCAATGATGTTGGTGAATTATTTGACAAGGGAAAATATTTTCTGCCGCAGCTTATCGCCAGTGCAGAAGCCATGAAGCTGTCCATCGAATATCTGGAACCACTTCTGGCACAGGGTAACAGTGGAAAAAACATGCCTACTGTAGTCATTGCTACCGTAGAAGGAGATATTCATGATATTGGTAAGAATCTGGTGGCGTTGATGCTAAAAAACTATGGTTTTCAGGTAATTGATTTAGGAAAAGATGTTCCTAAAGAAAGGATTATTGAAGCAGCAAAAGAACATCATGCCCAGGTAATTGCACTGTCTGCGCTGATGACCACGACCATGCAGCAGATGAAGCATGTTATCCAATATGCGAAAGAAAAAGATGTAAATGCTAAAATCATCATCGGAGGGGCCGTTATTACCCAGGAATATGCAGATGAAATTGGCGCAGATGGTTATTCCAAAGATGCTGCAGATGCAGTAAAAGTAACGAAGAAACTGCTACATATTGCAGAATAGAATAGATTTGCAGAAAGACAAAGGAGTTTTCATAATGTTAGGACAAGAAGTACAAAAAGAAGCAGACCAGGAACCGATTGTTACGGCGGTAACAGAGCGGGAATCGACCGAACAGATACTTACAAAGCTGTTAGAAAAGACTACAAAACAGTTATTTTATACTAGAATTTTTGCCGGTGCAGCATTGGGGCTTTTCCTGGTTGTACTGATTACTGCCATGGTGTTGGTGCCAAAAGCATCCAGAGTATTGTCCCAGACAAACCAACTGGTAACAGATGCCGGTGGAATTCTGGAATCTGCCGATTTGGTATTGCAGGACATTTCTGCCATGAGTAATGAAGTGACCTCTGTCAGCGAGGGGCTGAATGATTTCATCATCGAAAATGCACAGACCCTTACCGATGCTGCACAAGATATCAGCAATATTGACTTTGAGGGATTAAATAAGGCGATTCAGGATTTACAGGATGCCGTAGGACCTTTTGCAAACCTGATGAATCGTTGGAAATAAGACAAAACAATAAGGGATAGAGAAACGAAGGGAGATTATGGGTATGTTAGGTGCAGATGCAATGGTAAAATGTCTTCAGGCGGAAGGCGTAGAGTACGTGTTCGGTTATCCGGGCGTTGCTATTTGTCCTTTTTTTAACAGTATCTTGGAAACAGATATCAAGACCATTTTGATTCGTACGGAACAGAATGCGGCACATGCAGCCAGCGGTCTGGCAAGAGTAAGTAATAAAGTAGGCGTATGCGCAGTTACTTCAGGACCTGGTGCTACCAATGTGATTACAGGTATTGCAACTGCTTTTGCAGACAGTATTCCATTAGTGTGTATTACCGGCCAGGTAAACAGCGAGCTGTTAGGTTCAGATGTATTCCAGGAAGCTGATATTACTGGTGCCGTAGAATCTTTTGTCAAGTACAGTTATCTGGTAAGAGATGTAAATGATATACCAAGAATTTTTAAGGAGGCCTTCTACATTGCCAATTCCGGAAGAAAGGGTCCTGTTTTAATCGACATTCCGATAGATGTCCAAAATGCGGTTATTTCCCGCTTTAAATATCCGGAAGAAGTTAATATGCGTACCTATAAGCCTACCATCAAAGGACATGCCGTACAGATTAAAAAGGTAGTAAAAGAACTGGCACGTGCAAAGCGCCCCATTATCTGTGCCGGGGGTGGTGTCCTGTTAAGTGGAGCAGAAGACGAACTGAGAACCTTTTCTGAGAAATACCAGATACCTGTCGTATCTACCATGATGGGAATTGGTGTTATGCCTACCAAACATCCCATGTATTATGGTATGGTGGGAAATAATGGAAATCTTTATGCCAACCGTGCCATGAACGAATCGGATTTACTGATTATGGTCGGTGCCAGAGTAGCAGATCGTGCTGTCAGCCAGCCGGATTTAATTACCGAGAATAAAATCCTTGTACATATCGATGTAGACCCGGCTGAAATTGGTAAAAATGTTGGTCCGGCAATTCCGCTGGTAGGTGATGCCAGACATATTTTTGCTGATTTTGCCAAGGAAGAATTTACCTGCGAGCATGAAGAATGGATTCAGACATTAGATAGTTACCGTAACACGATGTCACGTATCCGGAAACCAAATCCTGATTATGTAGATCCGGCAGCTTTCATTACCAGACTTTCTGAAGTGATGGAAGCGGATGCAGTTTATGTGGCAGACGTAGGACAGAACCAGATATGGTCCTGTAACTATCATATTGTCAAGAATGGCAGGTTCCTGACTACCGGCGGTATGGGTACGATGGGATATTCCATTCCGGCGGCAATGGGAGCCAAGTTAGCCCAGCCGGAAAAACAGGTTGTTGCGGTCTGTGGGGACGGTTCTTTCCAGATGTCTATGATGGAGTTAGCCACTATGCGCCAGTATGACGTGCCTGTGAAAATCATTGTGTTAAAGAACAATTATCTTGGCATGGTAAGAGAGTATCAGCATTATACCTATAAAGATAACTATTCGGTGGTGGATTTGTCTGGCAGCCCGGATTTAGAAAAGCTATCTTCTGCTTATAACATGAAATTTATGCGTCTTGCCAATATGGAGCTGGCAGAAGAGGTAATTCAGGAATTTCTGGCAAAAGACGAATCTGTTTTGCTGGAATGTCTGATAGACCCGATGGATTTGGTAAAGTAAGACGAAAAAGCAGAAAGGAAAAGAGAGATGAAGAAAATATATTCCGTATTGGTAGAAAACAGGTCTGGTGTATTATGCAAGGTAGCAGGTCTTTTCTCCAGAAGATGCTTTAATATCGACAGTCTTGCCGTTGGAGAAACTGATGTACCAGGAACCTCCTGCATGACGATTGTCAGCAGTGGTGACCAAAGAACCATCGAACAGATAGAGAAACAGTTAAATAAAAAGCTGGATGTCATCAAGGTAAAGACCTTTGATGAAACAGCCAGTGTCAGCCGGGAGCTGATGCTGGTAAAGGTAAAATACAACAAAGGGAACCGTAGGGATATCATGGAAACCTGTGAGATTATGAAAGCTTCCATCGTTGATATGTCTAAAAACATGATGATTATCCAGATTTGTGATGTGCCAGAGAAAACGAACCTTCTTATCAGTATGTTACAGTCAATCAGTATCGTGGAAGTAGCCAGGACCGGAACCTTGGCACTGCAGAAATGTATGGAAACTGATAACAATTAACTTTATCAGAATAAAGTGTGAGTGTTGACTTTTTACCTTTATATTGATACAATATTTGACAGCGTGTGACACTGGAATGTCAGATGCGGAAAGGCAGTTTTATGCAGAAGAAAGTATTTCAGTTATTGGTAGATAATACCTCTGGTGTATTAAGCCGGATTGCAGGCTTATTTTCCAGACGTGGTTACAATATCGACAGCATAACAGCAGGTGTGACAGCCGATGCCCGTTATACCAGGATTACCATTGTGACTTCCGGAGATGACGAGATATTAGACCAGATAGAGAAACAGGTTGCCAAACTGATTGATGTCAGGGATATTAAGGAATTGAAACCCTCTGAGAGCGTATACAGAGAACTTGCCATGATTAAGGTAAAGGCATCTGCGGCACAGAGACAGGGTGTAATTGCCGTTGCAGATATTTTCCGTGCAAAAATTATTGACGTTTCCCCAGAAAGTCTTATTATAGAGTTGACGGGAAATCAGGACAAGATTGAGGCCTTTATCAGTCTGTTAGACGGATATGAAATCTTAGAGCTGGCAAGAACAGGTATTGCCGGACTTGGACGTGGCATAGAGAATGTTACCTATTTACCGTAAGTGAAGGGCAGGTACCCTTTCCTTATATAAACTAATAGAAATTTGGAGGAGAAAAAAATGGCAAAGATTTTTTACCAGGAAGATTGTAACTTATCTTTATTAGATGGTAAGACAATCGCAGTAATCGGCTATGGCAGCCAGGGACATGCACACGCATTAAACGCAAAAGAATCAGGTTGTCATGTTATTATTGGTCTGTATGAAGGCTCTAAATCCTGGGCAAAAGCAGAAGCACAGGGCTTCGAGGTATATACAGCAGCAGAAGCTGCTAAGAAAGCAGATATCATCATGATTCTGATTAATGATGAGTTACAGGCAGCAATGTACAAAAAAGATATTGAGCCAAACTTAGAGGCAGGAAATATGTTAATGTTTGCTCATGGTTTCAACATCCATTTCGGATGTATCGTTCCACCTAAGGATGTAGACGTTACCATGATTGCTCCAAAGGGACCTGGTCATACTGTAAGAAGCGAGTATCAGGCTGGTAAAGGTGTTCCTTGTCTGGTTGCCGTACATCAGGATGCTACCGGTAAGGCACAGGATATCGCACTGGCTTATGCACTTGCTATCGGTGGTGCAAGAGCTGGTGTTCTGGAGACAACTTTCAGAACAGAGACAGAAACAGACCTCTTCGGTGAGCAGGCTGTATTATGTGGTGGTGTCTGCGCATTAATGCAGGCAGGTTTCGAAACCTTAGTAGAAGCAGGATATGATCCAAGAAATGCATACTTTGAATGTATTCATGAAATGAAACTGATTGTTGACTTAATTTATCAGTCTGGTTTCGCCGGAATGAGATATTCTATCTCTAACACAGCAGAGTATGGTGATTATATCACAGGACCAAAGATTATCACAGAAGATACCAAGAAAGCGATGAAGAAGATTCTGTCCGACATTCAGGATGGTACTTTTGCAAAAGAATTCTTATTGGATATGTCTTCTGCAGGTTCTCAGGTTCACTTCAAGGCTATGCGAAAGTTAGCTGCTGAACATCCATCGGAGCTTGTTGGGGAAGAAATCAGAAAACTTTATAGCTGGAATGGTGAAGATAAACTGATTAATAACTAATACAGTATCTGTAAAATACAGTGGAGTACATACAATACAGCATCATCCGGGACTCCGGGTGGTGCTGATTTTGTAAAAGTTTATGCCCTGTTGGAAGATACCCAAAATCAAATGGAGTGTGTATGCAGCATAGAACCAGACTAGACTATTTATTAGCAGAGAGTTTCAAAAAAATGGTTGTTAAAACCCCCATTGAAAAAATAACAATCAAAGAAATTACCGATTTGGCAGGTGTCATCCGACCTACCTTTTATAACCATTTTCAGGATAAATATGAACTGTTGGAATGGATTATCCGAACAGAACTGGTAGAACCGATGGAACCGCTGATACAGGATGGGCTTTTTAACGAAGCCTTGCTGTTACTTTTTAACACGGCATTGGATATGAAGGAATTCTGTATTCATGCAGCAAGAATGGAAGGTCAGAATTCTTTTGAAAGTATCGTAAATAATTGTATTAAAGAAATTCTGTGTACTGGCATCAGCAACCTTATAAAAGAAAGAAATTTCCAGCATGCCTGGATTACGCCAGAACTAATTGCAGAATACTATGCCCAGTCTATGACTTTTGTTATGATGAAATGGATTCGAAGTGGAATGATTATTTCGCCGGAGGAAATGGCTGAGATTTATGAATATATTGTAAGCAGGTCGCTAAAGGAGATAATCAGCAAGATAAATTAGCCGACCAGCATAAAAATAAGGAGGAATATTACCATGGGAATGACAATGACCCAAAAGATACTGGCAGCACATGCCGGTCTTGAAAAAGTAGAAGCCGGACAGTTAATTGAGGCTGACTTAGACCTGGTACTGGGAAATGATATTACCAGTCCGGTTGCTATCAAGGAAATGGAAAAAATGAAGGTAGATGGTGTATTTGACAAAGACAAAATTGCACTTGTACCGGACCATTTCGTACCCAATAAGGATATCAAATCAGCAGAGCATTGCAAATGTGTCAGAGAATTTGCACACCGCAACGAAATTACCAATTATTTTGAAGTAGGACAGATGGGTATTGAACACGCACTGCTTCCGGAAAAAGGTCTGACTGTTGCCGGAGATGTGATTATTGGTGCCGATTCCCATACCTGTACCTATGGTGCACTTGGTGCTTTCTCAACTGGTGTGGGAAGTACCGATATGGCTGCCGGTATGGCTACCGGAAAGGCATGGTTTAAAGTACCTTCTGCGATTAAATTCAATCTCGTTGGTAAACCATCCAAGTGGGTCAGCGGCAAAGATGTTATCTTACATATCATCGGTATGATTGGTGTAGATGGTGCTTTATACAAATCGATGGAATTCGTAGGCGAAGGAATACAAAATCTTTCCATGGATGACCGTTTTACCATTGCTAACATGGCAATCGAAGCCGGCGGTAAGAATGGTATCTTCCCAGTGGATGACCTTGCCATTGCTTACATGAAAGAACATTCTACCAGAAATTATACGATTTATGAGGCAGATGAGGATGCTGTTTATGACGAAGAGTATACCATTGATTTAAGTACCTTACGTCCGACCATCGCATTTCCACATCTTCCGGAAAATACAAAGACCATTGACGAAATTATTGAGCCAGTTAAAATCGATCAGGTTGTTATCGGTTCCTGTACCAACGGCAGACTGGATGATTTGAGAACTGCCGCAGAAGTCCTGAACGGAAAACATGTAGCAGAAGGTATGCGCTGTATCGTGATTCCGGCAACCCAGGCAATCTATTTACAGGCAATGGAAGAAGGTCTGTTAAAGACATTTATCGAGGCAGGAGCTGTTGTCAGTACACCTACCTGTGGTCCATGTCTAGGCGGTTACATGGGCATTCTGGCAGAGGGAGAGCGTTGTGTTTCCACAACCAACAGAAACTTCGTAGGCCGTATGGGACATGTTAATTCCGAAATCTATCTGGCAAGTCCTGCAGTAGCTGCTGCAAGCGCAATTACAGGAACAATTTCCTGGCCAGGCCAATTATAGAATGGGAAAGGAAGGGTATGAATATGAAAGCAGCAAAAGGAACTGTTTTTAAATATGGAGACAACGTAGATACTGACGTTATCATTCCTGCACGTTATCTGAATTCCTCTGATCCGGCAGAGTTAGCCACACACTGCATGGAGGATATTGACAAAGAATTTATTCATCAGGTAAAAAAAGGCGATATTATCGTAGCAACCAAGAATTTCGGCTGTGGTTCCTCCAGGGAACATGCGCCGATTGCCATCAAAGCAGCCGGCGTAAGTTGTGTAATTGCAGAAACCTTTGCCAGAATTTTCTATCGTAACGCCATCAATATCGGACTTCCCATTATTGAGTGTCCGGAAGCCGCCAAGGGTATTGATGCCGGTGATGAGGTAGAAGTAAATTTTGACACCGGTGTGATTACTGATATAACAAAGAATACTACTTATCAGGGACAGGCATTTCCTGAATTCATGCAGAAAATTATTGCTGCAGAGGGACTTGTAAACTACATCAACGCAAAATAATAACACTACCGAAACGGATATTGTTGAAAGGATAGTATGATTTACAGAGTCGGAGAAAATGAAACAAATGTATACGACCAAAATCGGTTGAAGTCAGCCCAGACAAGCAGCAATGGGGAAAAATTCAATCTGAATCAATACACCCGGCCGGATACATCGGATACAGAAAAAAAAGAGACTGATATTGATGAACAGCATGTCAGAATCGCTCCCGGAAGCAGTGAGTTAAAACGGGATGGTGTTGTGGTGCAGCTAAGTGGCTCCGCTTCCCGCCAGAAATCCGTGGAAGATACCAAAGCGGATGCTTCCCGGATTTTTTCCTTTCAGGATATACGGAGTTTACTGGATAAATTACAGCACTGGGCAAATCGTTTTGTGAATGTAGTAAAGGAAACTTTTTACCGGATATGGAATGATCCACCTGCAGAAGAAATTGTGGAAGAATCAGACAAAACAGATAAAACTGGCAATTTATCGAAAGATGTGCCCGAAAAAGAACGTTTGACTGAAGAATATAAGCGGGAGAAAAATGTACTCGGTTATGAAGATATGATAAATACCATAACCAACAATGGAGAGCGGTTTCTTGCTAAAAATTCCACACTCTTGACTTACTATGACCGAAATGGAAAACTAATCCAGATAAACGCATCTGACAGAGAACGGATTCTACATGGTGACAAAAATACTAAAAAGTTGTGATGAGTTTTTATCACAACTTTTTAGTATTAACATTGTCTCTGATTGCTGGCATAAAAACGAATTATGCCAGCATAGTATCATTAAACAACTACCATATTCTTACCGTTTCGCTTGCCACAATACAGATTGTAATCTGCCCGGGTAATTACTTCTTCAATGGTTTTTCCTTTTTCATATTCTGCCACACCAAGAGTCAGAGTACAGTGGACACTTGCTTTGCCGGACTCTGACAAAAAGCGATGGGAGTCTACGCAACTGCGGATATCCTCAGCAATCTGTCTCGTTTTTTCTTTGGTACTGTTACTGATTAACAGCAGGATTTCCTCACCACCCCAGCGACATACATAACCGCACTCATTAACATTTTCCGTTGTAATCTGTGCAATTTCCTGTAACACAATATCACCAAAATCATGACCATAGGTATCATTTATTTTCTTAAAATCATCAATATCGCACATAACGACAGCAAAGCTGGAATCGGATTTCAATGCCTGTTCTAAGAAAACATTCATACTACGGCGGTTGTACAGCCCGGTTAAGGGGTCTGTGTTTGCCAGCTGGTCCAAAATCGCATTCTGATGACGCAATTTGGCAGAAGCAAGCTTTATTTCAAAAATAAACAGCATGGAAAATATGATAAGGAAGGCAAATGTACAAATTGAGTTGAAAATATAAATAAACATCTCCATAACCGGCTTATCCACAATGTAAAAAGGCTCGACAAAAAAAGATAATACCCGGCATAGCATAAAAGAAATGGCTGCAATAACAGCGTTGATTGTAGGCGCTTTTGTATTCTGCTGGAAATCATGGATGGAATATCCGATATAATAACCAACGGAAACAATACCGATAATGTATTGGGCGAATCCAAACTGCCAGCCAATACACAGAGTTGCCACTAAAGAGTGAAGTATAATTTCGGTGTAGGTTATGTAGTAAACTACTGTAAACTGACTTTTCCTGATAAAGCGCATAGCAAATAAATAGGTCAGGACACTCATGCAATTGAACAGATAGAGAGGTTTGATGTCCAGATAGAAAAACAGACCTGTCAGAAAAACATGAACTAAAGCAACGGAATAAATGATTAGACTAAAAAACTGCCGGTTTGTCAGTTGCTCGGTTCCGCTAAAAATTCGTTTTAATTTCGATAAGATTCGTTTCATATTTTTTCCCTTTTACACAAATGTATACATTTCGCACACTAATATGATT
>ERZ1026850.1526-NODE-1526-length-11861-cov-5.716924_pt1 | contig 11861 bp, 10 predicted proteins | sample MGYA00380155_ERZ1026850 | MGnify/ENA primary metagenome ERZ1026850 (study PRJEB33269, sample SAMEA4719791) | human gut metagenome | biome: human-associated habitat; feature: organic feature; material: feces | place: Cameroon | collected 2013-10 ... | reverse complement strand
AGTAAATTTTTTTCTCCTAAAAAATTTACCCTGTTAAAGGCCACGCGGCAGGCCAAAGCAAAAATGCCAGCCACAAGTATTTAGTAAAAGGTCGCTATCGCGACGCCAACGCACGGCACTTTTGCTCACGCAGCATCTATAATGCTGACACACAAGGCCTACATCGCTAACGCTCATTGTGGTAAAAAGCCGAAGTTGCGGCTTTTTCTATCAAAACCCCCCATGCCCCCCTAAAGGGGGAAGAATGGGGCTACTCGCCCCAAACCCCGCGCATAGGTTTTTTTTAAATTAGAGTTGCAGGGCTGCGCGCTATCGCTTGCTTTTTCTATCCCAACAGGTTAGGCTGATAATCCATAGCGCGGTTAGCACGTACATTATTAGCGAAACTTATTTGGAAATGAAAGCGGTTCGCAAGGCTAGCATAAGTCAACGACTTGTAGTACCTGTCGAACTCCTTTGGAGAAGAACGAATTGCATCTTCGTTCAAAAAGGCAGTACTAACAACATCAACAGGGAAAGCCCAATTTCGCAGAGCAGGAGTGCAAAAAGCACCATGCATCTGATTATATTTGAACTTATACTCTGCGTATCTCACCTGATAACCGAAAGCATGACCAGCGGCAGGAACAGCGGCCACATTTCGTTCAAGAGAATATACAGACTGGTCGCCGATATGCTGCAACTCAGGTATGAAAGAATCAAACCTAGTTTTGTGGAAATTGTCGCGCTCGATTGAATTATCATATGCACCTGTACACTCAAAAGAAAGGAGACCAAGAACAATGCATTCATCAGTGATTTCAACATCAAACATATAGTTTGATTGCTGGGCAATCATATTCACGTTTACCTGACCTTGATTTTGTGCAGTGTTGTCAATTTCATCACTACCAACATAGACAACCTCCGAAGAAATGAACCTAGGGCGTGCATCATCTTCTTGAGGAGTGTAACCGAATATGCCACGAGCATAAGAAACAATATCACTACCAACGCGATTCACAGCATTTAGAAAACGCTGTATATGTAAATTTTTGTTAATATCAATGATATTAACGCCAGATCCTACGACAGGAACGGTAACATCACCGACAGCCAAAGGCAGAGGACGAGACGAAAGGAAATAATCACCATAACGAAGAGAACGGCGGAAAGCAAAAGTATTGAAGAAGAAATACAATGAATTATCCGTGTAAGTAGTGCCACGTTCAAGAGCGTTAGTAATACGCGAAAGATGATGATTTGAATAAACATCATAATAAACAGGGACGCCATTGTAATCGAAAGAACGGACAGCATCACCAATAACGGCGTATGCTAAAGAGGTTTGATTTGAAAGCCATAAATCGGAATTGTAGACGTTGTCTACATGGTCATTGGTGTAGAACTGGCTGACAATCATTTGATATGCTACAATCTTATAAAGATTGACAACAAGAGTAGACGGGCCGAACTTAACATCCATGAAAGCATTATAGAGAGTATCCATGAATGATTCATTCATAAATTCAATTTGGCAATCAGGATGCTGGGCAATAAGGCCGAAGAATTCAACAACATCGGAGAGAGTAGAACTCTCATCGAGGGTATAGGTCTCGAGTTGTTCAGTGTTATCAGCAGGATTATAAAGGTTGTAAGTAAGAGAGCCCTTTTGACCAACCAAAAGAGTAAGGAAAGAATCGGTGAACTCATCCAAAGATGATTCCATATTAGAACCAAAATAAACACCTCCGTGGATTGAGATACCTAGCAAGTCCATAAGTGAACCAGCAGAAACAATTTGATTAAAAAGCACGAAACACTTTAACCTAAGAGGTGTAGTTTTAGTCTTATCAACAATAATATTTTTCAACTGCGTAAGCAGAGGGATAAGGTCAATGAAGCAATATGCATCATCAGGTACGTCATTGCCTTTTACAGGATTGACGAAGAGATAATTAAACGAATTAGGCATCATAGCCTTTTTAGACACGGAAAACGTAGATTTCCTCATACGAAGACCAGACATAAGAGGAGCGCCAAGGGTGTACGTACGGAGTTCGTGAGAGCTACGAAGTTCCAAGCGGTCACGGCCAAGACCTGACATATAGAAGAAAGGCGTAATTTCGCCATAACGACAAGTCAAAAGATTTTGAAAAGACAAGTCAAAAGTATTAGAACCTTGACGAGAAGAGAAAGACGGGTCATTAATAGGGTTAGATGGTGAAACACCAACACGCTGGCCATTATCGGCCATAGAATTTACAGGATTCATTATTTATTTTTTTTAGGAGTTATATTTACTTTAGTAGAATCTATCGAACTAGAAAGATGTACACTAGTAGGATTATTAGTTGTAATAGATACACTATTGTAGCTACCATCCGCAGGGGCACGGATAACAGCGCGAGTAACGCCACAAGAGGAAAGCAAGTATATGCAAGCCAAAGCAGCAGCGAGCAGAGGAGCAACAATTTTACACCAGCGAGGGCTAGATTTAAGCCAGTCGAGGACGATTTTAAAGATTTCATTCATAAGACTTTAAGATTTTACGGAGTTCTTTATAATTACATGTTTTATAAGTGTACGTATCATATAGATAGTCATGAATAGTAATGCAGAAGCGAAGCAAATGCAAGTCAAACAAGCTACGGAGTTTACGAACAAGAATACTAGCTGGATAACAAAGAGCATCAGTATAATTAGATGTAATCAACCTATTAACTGAACAAAGGAGAGTGCCAAAAGGAGTGAACGCAGCAGCGGACACAGCATAACGAATGTTATTTTTTCTTTTCATACATAATTTTTAGTAATTTTGAAAGTTAAACAATAATTAAGGTTACACAATTTATATTATGTTAAGTTAGTATGCTGTTACAGTTACTTTCACTCCTAGGAGCAGCGGGACTGTTCCTTTATGGCCTAAATCTCCTTAGCGCTGGCCTGCTGAAATTGTCAGGCGACAAATTCAAGACCTTTCTGCCATGGATGCGCAAGAATCCGGTAAACAGCATACTCGCGGGTTTCTCGATTACGGCGCTTGCAGAATCTTCCAGTGCAGCGACTGTCATGGTCGTGGGATTTGTAAATGCAGGTGCATTGGCATTGTCACAGGCGATTCTGGTGATAATGGGTGCCAATATCGGAGCATCCTTCACCGCCTGGATCATTGCAATATTGGGATTCGGACTTGGCATAACGTCCATCATCTATCCTTTTTTCGCATTGGGATTCATATTGACAATGTCCAAAGGCCAGAAGCGTAAAATCAGCGGAGAAGTCATTCTCGGATTCGCGCTTATGTTCCTGGGACTGTTTTATATGCAGAAGTACTTCCCTGCTACTGAGGCACTTCCGGTGCTTAAAGCCTATGTCGTAGCAGCATCGGCCAATGGAATTCTTTCTGTCCTGCTGTTCATGGCTGTGGGATGCGTTCTCGCTTTCGGCCTTCAGTCTACCGGAGCGGTCACTATCACGATGGTGATGCTCGGGGCCGGCTGGATTGACTTCAATATGGCTGCCGCTATGGTGATGGGCGAAAATATCGGAACCACGATTTCCGCCAATATCGCTGCTTCAGAGGCAAACATTGAAGCGAAGCGCGCGGCTCTCGTACATACATTGTTCAATATTTTCGGAGCCGTACTCGCCCTCATTTTCTTCAATCCGTTTATAAAACTGATAAGCTGCATTGCCGGAGGACTTCAGACGAGCTGGTCATGCATTCTCGGAATCGCAATCTTCCATACCCTGTTCAACTTGCTGGATACCTGCATTTTAGCTTGGTTTGCCGGACCGATTGAGAAACTCGTCAATCTGCTCGTCAAGACATCCGAGGAAGACAGCGAAGACAAGTCCAGACTTATTTATATTTCTGCACGTCATTTCGGAACACCTGCAATATCCATCTCGCAGGCATTCAAGGAAGTCGCACATTTCGCATCGGTGTTGCATGAAGGTTTCGACAATGTGAAACTCGCTGTAAATGAAAAAGATCCGGACGAATTCGAGAAATACAGAATGAATCTGGTGCAACTGGAGGAAGTTTCCGACAGGATGGAATATCATATCGCGGCATTCCTGAACAATGTCTCCAGCGAATCGATCAGCGAAGAGGAGGCAGATGAAATCAAAGTTCTTTACCGCATTATCGGTGAACTGGAAAGCCTCGGTGACAGCGGTGAAAACATCAGCCGCATCCTGGAGCGTGAACGTGTGCACAACAGAAAATTTGATGACGATACTATCAGGAAGATCAACTTGATGATAGACGTGACAGACAAGGCCTACAAGGTGATGTCTGAAAACCTCGAAGCGACAATTACCGGGAACGTTACGGACATTTCCAATGCATACGCTGTGGAAGACGAAATCAACAGCATGAGAAATACGCTGAGGGAACAATGCGTCAACCAGATTGAGCAGCACGCGGGCAACTATCAGTCACTCAACTACTTCCTTGATATCATTTCAGAATTGGAGGCCATGGGAGATTTCATGATCAATGTTTCCCAGGCTATTGTTAGAAGCGAAGATTAAAATAATGGCAAAGAAAAAACAGGAAATCATACTGGAAAATGTCACAATCGAGGCCGTGGCGGCAGAAGGCCGTTCACTCGCCCATGTCGACGGAGCTGTAGTATTCGTGGAATTTGCAGTCCCGGGAGACATTGTGAATGTGAAAATTACTAAGAAAAAGAAAAACTATATGGAGGGCTTTATCCAGTCGATGGTAAAACCTTCCGAGCATAGGCTTGAGCCTTTCTGCGAACATTTCGGAATATGCGGCGGCTGCAAATGGCAACCTCTCCCCTACGAAATGCAGCTCCAGGCGAAACAACAGCAGGTATACGACCAGCTGGTCCGCATCGGTCATCTCCAGGTTCCCGAAATAATGCCGATACTTCCATCAGAAAATATCAAATACTATCGTAACAAGCTGGAATTCACATTCTCCAGCAAGCGATGGATATATAACGACGAGAATCCTGATGCTCTGACTCCTGAGGAAAAGACCGGTCTGGGATTCCATGTGGGCAGATTTTTCGACAAGGTGCTCGACATCAAGCATTGCTGGCTACAGCCGGAACCATCCAACAAAATCCGGCTTTTCATTAAGGATTATGCCCTGAAGCATCATCTGGAGTTCTACAACATACGTGAGAATACCGGCTTTTTGAGGAACATGATTGTCCGTAACAACAAGGCGGGCAATGTGATGCTTACTATCAGCTTTGCTCACAATGATGAAGCAATCTTCCCTATGCTCGATGCGATAGCTGAAGCATTCCCGGAGATAACATCATTGTATTACGTGATCAACAGCAAGTTGAATGACTCGATTTCCGATCTTGATTGCGTACTTTACAAGGGTGATGACGCAATCTGGGAGACCATGGGAAACCTGAAATTCAAGATCGGCCCGAAGTCTTTCTACCAGACCAACAGCGACCAGGCTTACAGGCTTTATTCTGTGGCCAAGGAATTTGCCGGACTCACTGGCAATGAGACGGTTTACGACCTCTATACCGGAACCGGAACCATTGCGCAATTCGTTTCTGACAAGGCTTCAAAAGTAATAGGTATAGAATACGTCAAGGAAGCTATTGACGATGCCAATGTCAATGCTGCCGCCAACGGCATAACCAACTGCACATTCTTCGCCGGAGACATGAAAGACATCCTCACGGCTGATTTCATTGCAGAACATGGCAAGCCGGAAGTCATGATCATTGACCCTCCAAGGGCCGGAATGCACCCGGATGTGGTAAAAGTCATTCTTGAGGCTGCTCCCGAGAGGATCGTATATGTCAGCTGCAACCCGGCTTCACAGGCACGCGATTTGGCGATGATGTCCGGAAAATATGAAATTACAGCCGTACAGCCGGTAGATATGTTCCCTCACACAATGCATGTGGAGAATGTATGCGCATTGAGGCGCAGAAGCGATGAAGAAATAGCAAGAATTGAGGAAGAGAAAAAATTGACAGAAGAAAATAAAACGAACAACAACCAATAATTTGAAATGTTACTGCAGATTGTATTATTCATCATTGGCCTCGGCCTCGTAGTCAAGGGCGCAGACTGGCTTGTAGATGGTTCATCCGCCATTGCCAAGCGTTTGGGTATCAGCGACTTCGTTATCGGACTTACCATTGTGGGCATGGGTACCTCCGCTCCGGAACTTGTCGTAAGTTTCATCGGCGCGATTCAAGGAAATGCTGACATAGCAATAGGAAATGTCATCGGTTCAAATATTTTCAATGTCCTTCTTATTCTTGGAGTGACGGCCATCATCTGCCCGATGGCCATTACCAAAATCAACAGAAGAAAGGATATTCCCATCAATATCGGAATCACCGTCCTGCTATTGGTGCTGGGAATGACACATACGCTGTTCGGTTTCGGAAACGACACACTCAGCCGCGTCGACGGATTGTTGTTTCTGGTGCTTTTCGCCATATATATCTATATGTCATTCCGTTTCGATACAGCAGATGATGAGGCGGAAGATGACGGCAAAAAGATATCCAAAGCATTGTCCATCTTCATGATAGTCGGCGGACTCGCCAGTCTTGTATTCGGCGGCCAGCTATTCGTGGATTCCGCGACCAAAATCGCCAAGATGATGGGCGTAAGCGACAAATTCATTGCCATTACAATCCTCGCAGGAGGTACTTCAATGCCGGAACTGGCTACCTGCATCGTGGCAGCGGCGAAGAAGAAAGGCCAGCTTGCTCTCGGCAATATCCTGGGCTCCAATGTTTTCAATATCTTGCTGATACTCGGAGGCTCCGCATTGATTCATCCATTGTCATTTGCCGCTATAAACCTGGTGGACGCAGGCGCATTGCTGTTGAGCGCATTTGTGATTGCATTCAGCATATATACCTTCAAGAAAGACCAGCTTGACAGGGCTGACGGCGTATTCCTGCTGCTTATGGAAATCGGCTACATGACATGGCTGATATTGACAAGTAAAATCTAAACTCTAACATAATTATGTTCAAACCAACAAGTTATAAATTGCTCAATGTCGGCACGGGACGTGTCTTCGAAGATGAAGGATGGACATTGGCAGATCCGGAAGCGACTTCCCCGTCACTGGTGAGGGCTGTATATGCCAACACCAAATTTACTCCGCGCGATGACCTCAAAGGCCTTTACAGATATGCAGAATGGCTCCCTATCAGGAAACCATTGAGACATTCCCATGCCCCTGTCACATATAAGAGCAAGTGTCTTGCATCCATCCTCGGCATGGAGAATCTCTACATCACATTCTCCGGTTATTGCCCTAAATTGGGTGCCAGAATGGAGACCTGCTCGTTCAAGGAGACGGAGGCGTTCTCAGTTTGCGCAAGGCTTCCAAAGAACAACAAGAGAGTCCTCGTGGTCCAGTCTGCCGGCAACACCGCGCGAGCATTTGCCAAGGTTTGCTCCGACAACAATATCCCCATCGTCATCTGTGTTCCGCTGGACAATTTCAGTGACCTGTGGTTCCGCAAGAAACTTTCACCTTGCGTCAAGATCATTGCAACTCCGGCAGGATCAGATTATTACGATGCCATCGCACTGGGAGACAAGCTCTGCAAGGATCCACGTTACATGGCAGAGGGCGGTGCCAAGAACGTAGCCAGACGTGACGGTATGGGTACGACCATACTTTCGGCTGTCGAGACCATCGGACGCATTCCTGACGCTTATTTCCAGGCCGTAGGAAGCGGTACAGGAGCAATCGCAGCGTGGGAAAATGCTGAAAGGCTTGCTGCTGACGGCAGATTCGGCGAGAACAAGATGAGAGTCTATGCCAGCCAGAATGCTCCGTTCACCATCATGTACGATTCATGGAAAAAACATAGCCGTGAACTCGTGGCCATGACTCCTGAAGAAGGAAGACAGAAGGCGGAAGTGATTCTCGGAAAGGTTCTTTCCAACAGGAAACCGCCATATAGCCTCGCAGGTGGACTTTTCGATGTCCTGGAAAAATCCGGCGGAGACATGTTCAAGGTTACCAATGACGAAATCGTATCTTGGGTGGTACGTTTCTTCAGCGCAGAAGGCTATGACCTTTTCCCTGCATCAGCTTGTGCAGTAGCCAGTTTGAAGCAGGCTCTGGATGCGGGCGTCGTAAAACACGACGAGACAGTCATGCTGAACATCACGGGTGGCGGTATGCTGGGTGCGACCAAGAAGGGTTTCATCCTGAAAGAGCCGGATCTCATCCTCAATCCTGATCTTCCTGCAGAAGAAATCATTGCCGCTGTCGACAAGTTGTTTTAAGTAATCCTGAGATTTTATGCCTTTTGATCCACTGCATCAGATTGACTCGGTTGGATTCCATCCGGATTCAGCCAAAGTCGCGCTATCCAATATAGCCCAAGAAATTGCCACTAATCCAAATCAGTTCCTCCAGGATCTGATTCATGATGCCATTGCATTCGGAATCAAGGTGTTGGCCGCAATCGTGATATATGCAATCGGTGCATGGCTGATAAAAAGGGTAAAGAATGTCCTGCATAGGATTTTCGAGCGGAAACATACGGAAAAGACATTGTCATCATTCGTTACGAGCATGGTGACGATAACATTGACAGTGCTGCTTTTCATCATAACCATCGGAACATTGGGCATCAATACCACCTCCATCGCGGCGCTGCTCGCTGCCGGCGGTATGGCTATAGGTATGGCGCTCAGTGGAACGGTGCAGAATTTCGCCGGAGGTCTTATGATATTGATGTTCAAGCCTTTCAAGGCCGGGGACTATATCGAGGCTCTCGGCTTCTCCGGCATTGTCAATGAAGTCAACATCGTGAGTACCAAACTCAGGACTTTCGACAACAAGACAATAATCCTTCCGAACGGCGCACTTTCCAACGGCAATATCAAGAACTATTTCGAGCGGAAAGTGAACCGTCTGGAATGGACTGTGAATCTGGACTACAGTACGGACAATGCCAAGGCAAAGGAGGCTATGATGAATCTGCTGAAATCGGACAAGCGGATCCTGGATTCCTCGACACCCGGGGCATCAAATCCGTTCGTGGCTCTCAACGCCATGAAAGACAGTTCAGTAGAGTACGTCATGAAAGGCTGGGTGAACACGGAAGATTATTGGGATGTCATGTATGACATGAATGAAGCCATCTTCACGGAACTGCCGAAACAAGGATTGAGTTTTCCGTTCCCGCAGATGGACATACACATGAAATAAAAAACTCGGAGCGTCTTGACAATGCTCCGAGTTTTTTATTTATTGACATTTTATTCTATTGCTGTTTGGCTGCGCGTTCTTCCGCAAGTTTTTCCTTGCTCAGGACAGGATTGCCATAAATCTTCAGGAATATGTCACGCAAGTCGGCGCGGCAAAGAGATTTTTCCACCTTGTCCAACTGATGCTCCACATAATCCGTGAATTGAGCCACATCATCCGGCGTATACAAGTCGCTGTACTTGTAGCTGTGGTTCGCCATATCATATCCGATATAGTTCGTCTTCCAAAGCTTGTAACCGTCAATGATTCTTACATCCACAGCATGACGTATGGCCTGGTACCTGTCATTCTTGGTACAATATGAAGCAGCCTCAATCTCGTCATGAGTAAGCGGCTCGCCTATATTCAGATGGATATTTCCTTTCTGCTGTTCGATACCGGTCATGATGCTTACCATATCCTCCTTCGGTCCCTTGACATATTTCTGTGTCCTGGAAATGAGGAGTTCCCTTGCCTTCAGGATGTCACACGGCTCATACTCATACGAGATACTGAGCGGAACAATGTTGAGTTCCTCGAAATTCGAAGTGAAATCCTTCGTGCCGCTCATATCGAGCATCTTCAGCAATCCCTGTTCGGTAGTGTCGATGCCGTCCTTGGCACGGCCTTCACGCTGTGCGATCCAAATGGAGCTCTTTCCGGAAGTAATCGCGTCGCGGATGTACTTCGAAAGCACCTGCGATGAAAGATAGAGCTGACGGGCATTGATTCCTCGAATGACCTTGATCATCCTGTTGGAACGGATCAGGTACTCGATATATTTGTTTGAGAGGAGGTTGCTTCCTACGGCAATTTCCGTCATCGGGATGGCATTACGGTACAGAACTACCTGAGTGATAGCCGGATCGAGGATGATGTCGCGATGGTTGGACATCGCAAGGAACTTCCCGTTGATGCCTTTGATATTGGAAATGCCATCGTAAGAGAAATTATGGGCCGTCGTCGACAGCACCCATTCCACAGCCTTGTTCATCACCAGGATCTGGAACTCGTCAATGCTTCTTACACTTTTGAGTACCGTTCTGAGGAACTCGGGCTCTTTATCAGGAAAAATCGCCTTGGAAACTTCCAGCACTGCCGGATGATCCGCTAGTTTTCCTAACGCTTCGACAGCTTCCGCATCAGTATACGGACAAATGTCGAACTCGTTGATTTCTTCACACATACGCTATACTTGTTTCAATGTACTCCGCAACATAGCGGAAATACGTCCGCAAAGCTAGTAAAAAAGGCGCTAATGTCCAAACAATTTACTTCCTGCGGTACAACAGCGAACTGTCACCATAGCTCAGGAAACGGAAATCATGGGACAACGCATAATCATATATGGTTTTCCAATCCCCGCCGACAAAAGCAGAAACGAGCAATATCAACGTGCTTTCAGGCTGATGGAAATTGGTAACCAGCATATCCACAATCCTGAAACGGAATCCCGGGACAATGATGATTCTCGTGCCCGCGCTGATCTTGTCAAGAGAATTTTTCTCCATATACGCAATGATCGCGTCCAGTGATTCTTCCGTACTCCATTTGTATTCACGCGTATAAGGCGCCCACTGGTCCACATCCGCCGGAGCGCCGGTTTCAATGCAGGACACACCTATATAATATAGGGATTCCAATGTACGTACGGATGTAGTGCCTACGGCAATGACGGACTTACCGGAACTGCGCAGATCTTTCAGGAAATCCAATGTCACCACGAACGGTTCCCTGTGCATGGGATGTTTGGCAACTTCCGAATTCTTTACAGGCAGGAATGTACCGGCGCCTACATGAAGGCAAACTGTTTCAATATCAATGCCTTTGGACCTGATGGCATCCAGCACGGCCTGAGTAAAGTGAAGACCTGCCGTAGGAGCAGCCACAGAACCGCGGAATTTGGCGTACAATGTCTGATACCGTTCGCTGTCAATGGCTTCGCTCTCCCTGTTCAGATAAGGTGGAATAGGGATGGTACCGCATATTTCAAGCACTCTGGAGAACGGATTGCCGCCTGACCATGAAAACTCGACTATTCCGGTTTCTCCTTCGCGGGAAACCAATCTGGCCTTCATTGCCATTTCCGCGATTTCCGGAGCATTTTCAGGATTATATAGATCCAGTATATCGCCCTTCCACTTCTTGGCATTGCCGATCACGCATTTCCATGAGCATGAAGATGTTGCGGCGAATGAAATGTTGTATTCCTCCGGTTTTACCGGCTGCAGGCAGAAAATCTCTATCCGTGCGCCCGTAGGACGGACAAAATGCAGTCTGGCTGGTACGACCTTGGTGTCGTTGAACACCATAACGGCATCTGACGGCAGCAGTTCCGGAATCTGCCGGAATACGAATTCATCTATCTTTCCGTCGATATATCGCAACAACTTGGATGAGTCACGTTCTGCTAGCGGATATTTTGCAATCCTCTCATCCGGGAGAGGGTAATTGTAATCTTCAATACGTATATCAGGTATCATTTGATCTGTAGCTAATGATTTCGATCTGCAAAATTACATCGTCCGACAGTAATATAAAAATAAATTTACGATTCTCACAAAACGTTAATTAATGTATCACTTTATATGATTACAAATGTTCACAAATGTATAATAATGTAAAT
>ERZ1026850.1518-NODE-1518-length-11893-cov-4.269387_pt1 | contig 11893 bp, 6 predicted proteins | sample MGYA00380155_ERZ1026850 | MGnify/ENA primary metagenome ERZ1026850 (study PRJEB33269, sample SAMEA4719791) | human gut metagenome | biome: human-associated habitat; feature: organic feature; material: feces | place: Cameroon | collected 2013-10 ... | reverse complement strand
GAGTTCATCCGCTTAAAGGTTACGCCGACGGGTACTTTTACCGCCGGCACGCTTTCCGCCCGCGTAGGGTGGGGGGCTGAACTCTCTGCGTAAGGACGCTGCTCCGCCCCGTCTTCCCCACGGGGCGGAGTAAAGGAAATGGCCTTTTGGATAACAACAGATTCCCGACTAAGGCCCTCGGGAATGACGGCAAGGGGAAACACGCGGGAATGACGGCCTAATTTGATTAACGGCCTTTTAGGAAACAATATGACTTTTACAAAAACACAATTTTCTTTTGCGGCGGGCGAGATTGCCCCCGAACTCTACGGACGTACCGATTTGGAAAAAAACGATTCCGCCGTCGCCGTAGCGCAAAATATGCTCCTGCGTGAACAAGGTGGCCTCTTCTCCCGCCCCGGGATGCGCTTTGCCGCACGATGCAAATACGCAGATAAAGCCGTTGCCCTTGTAAAATTCGTATTCTCTCCCACGGATAACTGTGTGGTGGAATTTGGGGAAAAATACATCCGCTTTGTAACGGAAGAGGGCTACCAAACAAAAAACGGCCAAGTATATGAACTGTTAAGCCCTTTTACGCAAGACGATTTAAAACATTTATCCTATGACCAATCGGGCGACGTACTCTTTTTGGCCTGTGAGGGCAAACCGCCCCGCACCTTAACCCGCGTGGCCGCGGACGATTGGCGTTTGGAAATCTACCAAAATACACACGGCCCCTTTGAAACCTACAACGGCGATAAGGCCACACTATCAGCACAAGAGGACGGGCGGTTATTACTTACACAACTGGCCGGATACCAATTTGCACAGGACGATACGGGCGGATACTTTAAACTGGAAAAAGATTTTGAGGCGCAAAGCATTTCCTTTACCCAGTCTTCCGCCGACACCGCCGCGGAACTGTTAAAGAAAGTTTTTCCCTGTGCGGGTACTTGGCAGTTAGACACTACCGGCAGTTGGACGGGAACCCTGAAACTGGAACAAAGCACCGACGGCGTAACGTGGAAGGCCTACCGTTCCTATTCCTCCACCTTGTTTAGAATCGGGGAAAGTGCCACCGGGCAGAACTTTAATTCTAACGGGGAAATTTCCGGCGAGGTTAAATTCCTGCGCATAAACGCCACCAACTGGACGGAAGGCACCGCCTATATCCAGTTCCGCGTACCGGCGTTTACCTACAATTTGTTTGGGCGAATAGACGAGGTAAAAAACGCCGCGGAAGCCTATGTAAGCCTGGATAATTTTCCGCCGGCGCAAAACCAAAGCGTGGCCGGAACCGTGGAATATTTAAACTACGCTTTGCCCACAATGACGGCCAACACCGCGCCCGAGGGGCGGGCTTTCTACAAGGAACCCGGCTACCAAGGCACCGTAACGGACGAAAGCGGCGCAAGCGTAACCACCTATGACACCGCCTATAAAGCGCGCGACAATAACCAAACCACTTACGCCTTGGTTCCGGCATACGAATACACGAACGGCGTGAAACTGGGATATGAATTTAACGCCCCCAAACTTATCACGCAACTGACGGCACGGGTGAATTTGCCCGCGGCCGGAACGTGGCAAATGAAGGGATATGTTTATTCCAAAACCGCCGGGTGGAGAGAAGCCGGCGTGTGCGAAATCGGTGCCGCCTCGCCCAATGAGCAAACCCTGCATTTTGACCCGGTGATTGTGGACGGCTTTGCGGTTTCGTTTAAAAAGGCGGACACAACGGCGGACGGCGTGGTTTGGGTATATGAACTGACAGCTAACACAAAATCCGTTACACTTTCCGCCGACCAAATGAAATTCTATGCCCCGCGCTGGGGCAAACGCCAAGGCTGGCCCACATCGGTACGGTTCTTTCAGGCGCGGCTAAACTGGTTTAACGGATTTCACGGGGAACTAACTAAGATAGACGACTACTATAATTTTGAAATGTCCTTAAAAACCAAGGACGATGACGCTATTTCCGTCAACCTCAAATCGGCCGGGATGTGTACCGTCCGCCACGCTATCGGCGCACGCAAACTGACCATACTGACCGACGGCGGCGAATTTGTAAACACATCAGATGTATTAACCCCGTCCGCCAGCGGCTTTGTACAACAAAGCAACTACGGCTCTGCCCGTGTTCGCCCCGTATTGGTAGGCCCGCGCGTACTGTTTGTAACGCTGATGGGCGGGCGTTTGTGCGATTTGCAGTACGACTACGCCAGCGATAATTACCAGGCAGAGGATTTGTGCGCCCTGGCCCCGCATTTGTTTGAGGGGCGTCAAATCGTTGGGCTGGATTACCAAAGCGACCCTACGGGATTAGTGTGGGTGGTGCTGGACGACGGAACCTTGTTAAGCCTTTCTTACGCGCGCCAACACGGCCTTTTGGCCTGGACCCGCCACCAAACGCAGGGCCAAGTAGAACAGGTGTGCGTGCTGCCCGGGGAGCGCGAAAACCGCGTGTTTTTGGCCGTAAAACGCGGGGATATGCGGACCATAGAGGTACTGGGCACCCAACTGCCAACTACACGCCAAAAAGCATTTTGCGTGGACTGCGGCGTCCAAAAAAACTTTGATACGCCGACTGCCACCGTAGAGGGCCTAGACCATTTAGAGGGAAAAAGCGTTTCTGTTTTGGCGGACGGAAATCTACTACCCAACCAAACCGTTAAAAATGGGCAAATTACGCTACCTTATCCCGCCGCTTGCGTGGCGGTAGGACTGGCCTATACTTGGCTGGTAAAAACGCTTCCGTTGTGTATAAACGGACAAAACGGCGAATTTATCAAACGGTTGCGCCCGGTTTGCGCGCGGGTAAGCCTGAAAAACAGCGCCGGCGGAAACGGCGGCGCGGACGGAACCCAGGCGGACCCGCTTATTTACGGTGCGGACGGAGAACTTTTTACGGGAGAAGTCCGCTTTAATATTGGCACCGTACACGGGGAACACCCGCAAATTTCTTTGTATGGCGCTGAACCCCTGCCGTTTAATATAACAAAAATAACGGTGGAATATGCGTGAGGATTTTTAATAAAGGAAAACTGTTTTATAACAACAGATTCCCGACTACAACCCTCGGGAATGACGGCCTTTTTTAATAACGGCAAACGACACTAAATGAGGAAAAAATATGACAGTAGATAACCAAACAAAACAGCGGTTTGAAAGTATTAAACAGGAAAGTGCACGCTATCACACGGTGTGGAAGGATATTTGCTCCTACTTTTTGCCTACCTGCGGCAGTTTTAATGAAAAGCCAAGCGATAAGGTTTCCCTAGACTATTTAAAACTGCTAGACGCTGACCCCAACACCTACATCGTGTGGTTGGCCGCCGGGATGATGAGCGGTATGACGAACCCGTCGCGGGAGTGGTTTTCGCTTGGGACGGAAAAAGGCATTTGGGGGGAAACGCCCGAGGAAGCCGAATATTTGAAAAAGCGCCGCTCCCTCATAGAAAACACCCTCCACAGAAGCGGCGTGTATTTAACCCTATTCAAAATGTATATGGAATTGCCCACGGTGGGGACTTATGTTTTCTTGGTGGAAAAGGACCCGCTTAATGTGATGCGCACCATCCCCTTTACCATTGGCGAAACGTATTTAGGCGTAGGCCCCAACGGCAAAATTGACACCTTTGGCTGCACCCATTGGCTGACCCCGCGTGAAATGGTGTCACAGTTTGGCGACCGCGTACCTGGGCACATCCGCGACCGGGCCGAAAAGGACGGCGCGTCCAACGAGCGGATTGCCGTGTATCAACTGATTGAACCGAACCGAAACCGTAAGCCGGGGGCATTGGATAGTAAAAGCAAAGCCTTCCGCTCCGTGTATTGGACCGGGGGCGTAAATGAATACCTGCGCGAAAGCGGGTATGACCGCTTCCCCGTGATTTGCCCGCGCTGGGATTTAAAGCACCACAACGCCGTTTGGGGAATGGGCCCCGGCTGGGTAGCCCTGGGCGCGGTAAAAAGCCTGCAACGCGTTACGGCGGACGAATATCTGGCCGTGGAAATGGGTATTAAACCACCGTTACTGGCCCAATCGGGAGCGTTTAAAAGCGAAATAAACCTGCGTCCCGGAGCGGTGCTGTGGCAGAACCAAAGCGTTTCCGACAGCGTAAAACCGCTCTTTCAGGCACAAATGGATTTGAGCAAAGCCGAACTTTTGGTAAGCAAGGTGAAACAAACCCTTAAAAGCCAATTTTTTGTTGACGTTATGGCCACAATGCTATCCGACCCCAAAACCAACCAAACCGCTACCGAAGTGGCCGAAAAGGTGCAGGAGCGCCTTGCCATTATGGGCCCGGTATTGGAACGGTTGGTAGAGGAGTGCCACAAGCCCTTAATTGAACTGGCCGATGCGTATAATGCCGAGCAGGGGCTGTACGATGATTTGGTTCCGCCCGAAAGTTTACAGGGAGAGGAGTTAAAAATTACATTTAACTCTATTTTCCACGAAGCGCAAAAGGCGTCCGGTACGCGCTCTATGGATATGCTGATGGGAAGTTTTGGCCAATACGCCCAAATCAAACCCGAAATTTTAGACTTGTTGGATGCGGACAAACTCGGCCGCTTGGTGGCGGAAAAACTTTCGCTTACCGAAATGATGTTAGACGAAGATAAAGTTTCCGCCGTCCGGCAGGAGCGGGCCGATGCCCAACAAAACGCCGCCGAAATTGAGCAGGCCCAAAGCGCCGCCGACATCAGCCAAAAATTGGCCGCCGCCGGCAAACAAACCACCGGCCTTGATTTTAGAGGGGGGTATTAAAAATATGGACAAAAGATTAATTAGACGGGTAAGAGAACTTTTAAAAGAACGGGAGTGCAGGTTGTTTTTATATGAACTTTTGCGCACCTGCAATACGTTTTCGCACGGGTTTGTGCCGGGCGAACCAACCGCCACCAGTTTCCACGCGGGGCAACGCTCTATCGGGCTGTATTTGTTTGAGTTGATTTTAGCCGCCGGGCCAGACGCCTTTGTACAAATGCGCCGGGAGTGGAACGAAGAAATAAAAGCGCAAGTAGCCAAGGAAACGGGTAAAAACACGGACATTTGGCAGGGGAAAACAGGCCCGGAAGCCCTTTAATGGCAATCATTTAGATTTTAAAAACAAAGGAGGATTTTATGGCTTTTCCCATTGCGGCAATTATTCAGCAAGCGGCCGGAACTACGGCCAGCGCAGTCAGCCAGTATTTGGCTGGAAAGCAACAGCAAGCCTATTACAAGGCTCTTAAAGAAAATTACAACACAAATGCCGAGATAAACGATATCCAAACGGCCCGGCAGGCGGCTTATATCAACGAAAGTGCCGCCAGCCAAACACATCAGTTGCGGGCAGAAGGCGAGGGTACCGCCGCTTCGGCCAAGGCCGCTATGGTGGCGAGTGGAATGGATTTATCAAGCGGCAGTGCGCAAGCCGTGCTTTCCAGTAGCGAACGCGCTTTAAAAGAGGATGAAGATTTACTGCGCTACCAGGCCGAAGTGCAGGCTTTTGAAAACAATAAACAGGGAGCCTTGGAATCAGCCAGTTTAAGAAGCCAGGCAAAAACGGCGCAAATTATGGCTCACGCCGCCGCCAAACAGGGCCGTTTGGGGGCGTGGGGGTCCCTTTTAACGGGGGCCGCGCAAATTGGCGGAACATTTTTTGACAGCATACAGGAAGAAAAAAAACGCCAAGAAGAATTAAAAGCAAAGTACGGATATTCCAAATAGGAGGCAGTTTATGAGTTGGTGGAGTAAAAAAGTAAAAAAGCCGTTAGGCCGCTTCGGCGGATATATCGGCGCGGGTGTTTTAGCCGGCCTGGGTGCATTTACGGGCGGAGCCACGATACCCGCCGCACTTGCGCTAGGTGGTGCGGTCGCCGCCGGAGCCGGAGTACAAGGCGAAGCCGCCTACGAGGGGCAAAAAGCCGCCGAACGGGCTGAAAACGAACAGAGGCGTGCCAATGAGGAGGCCAAAGCCATTGCCGCGGCACAAGGGGGGGAACAGGTGGCCGATAATTCCCTGGAAAGCCTGAGCGAAGCCGAACAAAACAAAAAACGCCGCGGATATCTTTCCACTCTAACTAGCCAAAATACGAATCTGCTTTTGGGGGCAGCCGCCAGCGGGAAAAAGAGCCGCTTGGGAGATTAAGTATGCGGGTGCCAGTTTACAAAAATCAAGTAACCTTTAACACCCCGCGTGCCGCCGGGGGACGGGTGGCTGCGCCAAGTGCCGAGCAATTTGACCAAGGGGCACAAAATGTGGCCCGTTTGGGCGCGCAACTGGTGCAGGCGGGAGAAACGTGGGCCCAAGGGGAAAAGGCCCTGCACGAACGCCAAGAAGCCGCCAAAGAGCGCCGCTTAAAACGCGAAAGCGTGGAGCGGCAAAGCGATATTTTGCTTGGTTTTGAACGGGAAAACAACGAACTTTTAAATGGAAAACTGGACGAAAACGGCCACACGCTGACGGAGGGACTGTTGCAACGCAAGTTAAAAAATGCGGACGGCGTTGCTGGGGAATACTTTACCCAAGGCGGCCAATTGGTAAGTAAATATACCGCTATGGCCAAAACGCCCGAGGAAGCCGCTTTCGTGCGCCAAACTTTGGCCCGAAGTTTTGAGGACAGTTATAACCGTACCATACAGCACCAAGCAAACGAGGAACGACAAAGCGCCGACCGGGCCGCGCAGGCGTTTTATAAAAGCGCGGAAGGTATGGCCGGGGGAATTGCCACCTCGCAGGATATGCGCGCCCATTTGGATAGCGTTTATAAAATTGCGGACGAAAACGGCCAAGGCCGAGGTCTATCCCCCGAGGAATTAAAATTGACGCGCTATGAGCAGGCCAACAACAATGTATCGGCCGCGGTGAGAGGGAGCATTATCAACGGTAACCTGTCCGCCGCCCGCCAAGTATTGGACGGCGTAAAGGACGATTTATTGCCCGACGACTACAACCAGTTAAATAACTTTATTAAAAAGGCCGAACAAACCCAAGCGCAGGGCTCCAAAAGCGAACGCTTGGGCCCGCTTTATGAGCGCGCCTTGGTTATGGCCGAAACCGAGCCCGAAAAATTGCAAGAAGAAATTGTCGGGCTGATGCGCAACCCCGCCAGTGCGCTTACCCAATACAGCCAAAACTTTGGTCCGTTAGATGCCAAGGGACTGTTGGAGTATGGCAAGTGGGTGCAAAACAATTTGTTAGACAGCCCGGACACGCGTTCCGGGCGAATAAAACAGGCCAACTGGCAGGCGCACGAAAGCGGCTTTAACGCTTTTGAGTGGGAAATAAAAAGCGGCAAGGACCCAAAAATTGGCAACAAGGATATGAACAACCCGCAAACCGTGCTGGCCGCTATTGGCGCGCTTTCGGGCCAAATTGCCCACCACGACTTTGACGGCGAGGACCTAAAAAAGGCCGAAAAACAGTTGTCCCAACTGCGTCAGGCGCTGGGCACTATGGATATACAAGCCAACGATACTGCTTTGGGCGAAATTGTACGGCAGGCTAATTTGCTTTCCGACGGAGCAGAAAAACGTGCAGAAACCGGCACTACCACCCGCTTGGCTCCGCTGGAAGTGGAAGGAATTTCCTTACTGAACGACCGCGAAGTAAAGAACTATGAAAATTACCCCGTGGGCGGATTTTTAACCCCGGAAGAAAAGAGCCTTATTATAGAGCAAGCCGCCCAATTTTTACAAGCGGCCAATGTCAATTTGCTGGCCGAGGATACCAACACCCGCACCCAAGCGGTGGCCGCCGTGCAAACCGTGGCGCGCGATTATGTACGCAGTAAATTTGCCATAAACCGGGACGACGTAATGGACGTGCAGGTGGGTGAGAATACCTTTAAGTCTTACGGTATTAAGCCTAATCCCCGTTTGGGTGCTGACGTAAAAAGCCGCTTGGACGGCTACCGCTACCAAGAAGAAAACGGCGCCGCGTATTTGATTAAACGCGATAAAAACAACAAAGAATTACACAGGCAACTTTTATGAACGAACAAGAACAAACCGCTAAAACCCCTTTAACTGCCCCCGCACCGCTTGCCACTTTGGAGCCGGAGCGCAGAAGCGTATATTTGCCCAAGGAAAACTTAATTGTAAATACCTCCTTGCGCAGAGCGCAGGACTTACAATTTGCCATAGAGACCGAACTGCGCAACCAAAATAAAGACAATTATTTTGCCTACCAGCGTTTGGACGAAAGCATCCCCGATACGACCCACCGCTGGTGGAAAACCCCTTACCGCGCGGTGGCCAATGCGGGTGTGTCTATGTGGCAGTCGGGCGAGCGGTTTATGGCGGGCGGCATTGGCGCCATACTGGACGAATACGAATACAGCAAGGCTGCGCGCGCGACCAGCCGCAAATACGCCCAGCAGGCCGAGGAATTAAACCAAGGAGCCTTGGCCGTGCCCGGGGCGCAAACCCTGGATAAACGAAAAAAGGACCTCTACGATGCGTATTTGGCGGAACTGCACCAAATACGCCAAGATTATGAGCACAACCGCAAATTAGGGCGGGATGCTTTACTGGTGATGAGCAAAAATAACGCCAAATTCCGCGAACTCGCCGGCATTGAAAAGAACGAAAAGGACGGCTTTCTGTACGATTTGTTTGGCGCCGGCGGCAGCCTTATGGCGGCCATTGGCCTTACGGTGCTGACGGGCAGCCCCGCGGCGGCCGCTATTGCCTTTGGCGCTACGGCCGGGCAACAGGACTATGAAGAGGCCTTGCAAAACGGCGTGGCCCCGGACCGGGCGTTACTCTCCGGCATTGCCGGCGGTGCGTTTGAGGGCGGCATTGAACTACTGGGTATGGAAATGCTGTTTAAGAGTTTAACCAAAACGGGCGTATTGGGGCGTATTGCCGCATCGGCTTTGAGTGAGGGCAGTGAAGAGGCCGCCCAGCAATCCGCTGAGGAAATTATTATGCAGCACTTTGGCGGCCGACAGCAGGACCTGGCCGACACCTTACAGGGCATTGGGTATTCGTTTGTTATTGGCTCTTTAACGGCGGTACCTGTGGCTACGTTGGTAAACCGCGCGAGCAAAAAACTGCAAGACAAAGGCATTAAAAAAGAGCAGGCCGATAAAATGGCCCTGAATATGGCCAAGGCAACGGCTACGCCGGAAAATAACGCGCAAGTGCATAAGATTTTATCCAACGCCACGAGCCCGCTTGTTTACCCCAATGGGGATGTGGAACAAGGGGCGCAGGCATTTAAGGAGTCTGTTGATAAGGCACGCAATCCGGACAGGGAAACCACCCGCAAAATGTATGAGGTGGCGGAACGCACGGAGCAAAAAGCCTTGGCCGCCGGTTACGATACGGACAGCGCGGCACTGCTGGGCAACCTGGAACAAAGCCGCGCCAACAGCGTGCTGAACGTGGCGGGCCTGAAACCGGGCGAGTTTGAAATGACGGAAGTGGACTTTGAAAACGCCCCCGTGCAAGACAATACCGAAGCCGTGCAGGCCGCCGTGGCCGCCCGGCGCGAACAATGGAAGCGCGAATACGAGGAACAACAAGCGCGCAAAGCGCAAGCAGATGCGGCCGCCAATGAGGAATTTGACCGCAAACTGGCGGAAGCCAACTTACAACCAGAAGATATTTTGTTTCAATCTGCCGCTATGTATAAGAACAAGGCTAATTCTTTGGTAGAGTTCAAAGATTTTGCCGTAAACAACAAAGGAAACAAACAAGAAGATAATAAAAGTTTCTACCGTTTTACAAACAAAGACGGGGTACAAATTGATGTACCGTTTGAGCGGGCTTTACACATTAAAGAAAAACACCATTTAACCGACCAACAACTGGATGTAGCAGAAAAGGAACTAAACAACGCAGAGTATGCCGTTCTTATGCCGGATGTCGGGGAATATCAAGGCAAGCAGGTAAAAATAAAAGTAAATACTTCTTTGGGCAAAATGGGTGCAGTTTTAGAAATTTTGCCCAATGGGCGCGTTTTCTTGGATACTGCTTTTTTTGACAGCGATGCCCATATAGATAATTGGGCAAAAGAAAACCACCCCAATGCGCCTAGCAAAAAGCCGGTGTTCATTGGCGGTGGTACTATTAGTATAGCGGATATTATGCGAGAAATCAAGGGGAATAAGAGCGGAACCTTTGGCAGCGCTAACCCAAATATCTATCTGCAAGAGGATATTACCGCGGTAGATTTAACGGCTCCGTTTGCTGACATTGCCAAATTGCCGGCAGACCAGCGCGCCCAACAAGTGGAATCTTCCTTGAACGCCCTTATCGGCCAGGCTATGGATACGGCTACCCCACCCTTGCAAATACAAATTACGGCAGATAACAAGGTCCATATTAAAAACTCTAACGTAAAACTAAAAAAGGGCCAATTAAAACGCCACCAAACTGCCCTGACCACATTGGAAAAAATTGTTAATGTGGCCCAAAAAACGGACAGAAAGGGTGAGGTGGACGCGTCCCATAATACCAGTAAAAAAACATTGGCCCATAAGGCTAATGTAGAAGAATATGTGTATTTCCAAGCCCCGGTAAAAATTGGAGAAGATACTTTTTTGGTGGAATTGGCTACGGAACGCGTAAAAGGGCAGGATAAAAATTTGTTAGACCTGTATAACGTACATGTAAAAAGGAACCCCACAGCCGCGCATTTAAGCACTTTGCCGCAGGGTTCCAGTACAGATAGAATAACTAATAACGAAGAATTTGTCAAGGCCCAAGAAAGCGGAAAAACAAACAATCCGTCTGAACTGTTGCAGGAAAATTTATTTAATATCCAGCAAAACCTGTTTGATAAACAGCAAAGTTTGTTTGATACGCAAGTAAATGCGGAGGAACGGACCGCACCTACGCAAGAGGACAGCGAACTCAAAGAGGCGGCGGACGGGCTTTTTAGCGAAGAAGAATTAAAGCAAGACTTGCCGCCCTTTACCCCCACGGGCAAGCCCGAGCGTATAGAGGATTTTGGCGAAAAGATTTTAGGGGCCCGCAAGGATATGTGGGGCAAGTACCGCGCCGCTATGACGAGCGAACTGCCCGCCGACGTGCGCAGTATTACGCTATCCCAATACTTCCCGGAACCAAATTACGAAGCGGCCATAGCCAAGGGCATTACAACCGAACAACTGGCTATTGTAAAGGCTTTGCGCGATTCTATACCTACTAAACCGCAACTGTTGGGCCGTGCGGCCCGTTGGGCAGAAGGCTTAAAGGCGGCGCGCGAAACGGCCAACCAAGTGCTGCAACATCCGGAAATGGTAAACCTGTTCAAAGAAACAGACAAAACGGATACTATCCACAACCGCGTGGCTTTTTACCTAGAACTGGGCTACCCGGCATTTACCAAGGCCAAGGAATACTCCTTGCGCCCGGGCAACTTTTTAATGTTTAACGGACAACGCTTTAATGAGCCCCAAAAGATATATTTACTGGAACGCGGATATAAACGGGTGGCCGGTTCGCAAAACCGGGCCGAAATGGTGGCCCTGGCCCGCAAAATGCTGGCGCAGTCGGCCGCGCCCGCCAAAGCACCTACCAAATTGGACGTCTATCAAAGGCGCGACACGGGCGAAATTATCATTGGCAAGAAAATTGCCACGGGCAAATTTATTGACTTAAAGGGCGGCTTTGAACGTGTAAAGGATGCGTTTGATTTTTTGACTAAAAACCAAGCGCATTTAGAAGCCCTTTTGGCCGAAAAGCGCAAGATTTACCCCGTCCGCCGCGACACCAACGCGCCGCGCGTGGGCAAGGAATACCGCCCGGCCGGAACGGTTATCACGCCGGAGCGGTTTAGCCAAGAGTTTGGCTTCCGCGGCGTACAGTTTGGCAACTGGGTGGAGCAGGAACGCCGCGCGCAAGACTTAAATAATGCTTATGATGCGCTCCTGGATATGGCAGATATTATCCGCATACCGGCCCGGGCGG
>ERZ1026850.1513-NODE-1513-length-11919-cov-6.230951_pt1 | contig 11919 bp, 10 predicted proteins | sample MGYA00380155_ERZ1026850 | MGnify/ENA primary metagenome ERZ1026850 (study PRJEB33269, sample SAMEA4719791) | human gut metagenome | biome: human-associated habitat; feature: organic feature; material: feces | place: Cameroon | collected 2013-10 ... | reverse complement strand
CAACTCGTATTATCAATAAAGCGTAAAGTGGTCAACTAAAATCGTTAAACCACATTCTACCTAAAATGCCTAAAAAAACGAAAGTACTTGCGATGGGCAACGCAAGTACTTTCGATGACGATTGAAAGTACTTTCATTGGCACTTGAAAGTACTTTCATTTTTTGGGGTATTTGAGTAAATAAAATCAGTCTATTTTTTCGATAATCTTCATTCCCTCTTCCACAGCCTGCATATTGAGCGGAATCATAGCGTGATGACGCTCTGGCAACGACTTATAGAGAGCCTTGTTAAGACCATCGGTACTTACCACAGGACACACCTTGAGCAATCCACCGAGGACTATCATATTGAACACCTTTGAGTTTTTCATTTCAGCAGCCTTGTCCATAGCATCAATGCGATAGATGGTGATGTCTGTGCGCTGTGGAGGATTGATAACTCCATAGCCGTCGTAGATCAGAATACCACCAGGCTTTACTTTTGGTTCAAACTTATCGAGTGAGGGCTGGTTGAGCACGATAGCCACATCAAAATGACTGAGTATGGGCGAAGAGATGCGCTCGTCGCTCACGATGACAGTAACATTGGCGGTTCCACCTCGCTGCTCGGGGCCATAGGCGGGCATCCAGGTTACTTCTTTATCCTCCATAAGTCCTGAATATGCGAGTATCTTTCCCATAGAAAGGACACCCTGACCACCAAATCCGGATATAATAATTTCTGTCTTCATTCTTCTATTTAAAAGTTAAGCATCTAACACCAAACATTAAACACTAAACACTACATTCCTGTGGTATCCTTGAGGTCGCCCTTGGGATACTGTTCGAACATATGCTCTTCCATCCATTTATTGGCTTCTACAGGCGAGAGTTTCCAACCACTGTTACAGGTAGAAACTATCTCTACCAAACTCGAACCTAACCCCTTCATGCTCGCTTCAAAGGCCTTGCGAATGGCCTTCTTAGCCTTGCGGATGCTTGCTACGGTCTCCACGCTCTGACGACTCACATAGCAAGTGCCTTCGAGATGAGAGGCAAGTTCGGTGATGTTGAGCGGATAACCATGTAAGTCGGGCTGACGACCATAAGGACAGGTAGAGGTTTTCTGACCAAGCAAGGTTGTAGGAGCCATCTGTCCACCTGTCATGCCATAGATGGCATTGTTGATAAAGATGGCAGCAACATGCTCACCGCGATTGAGGGCATGAATGGTTTCGCAGGCTCCGATGCAAGCCAAATCGCCATCACCCTGATAGGTGAAGACAAGACGATCGGGCCACAGACGTTTTACTGCCGAGGCACATGCCAAAGCACGACCATGGGCAGCCTCTTGCCAGTCGATATCAAGGTATCGATAGGCAAACACGGCACAACCTACAGGGCATATGCCCACGGCTTTGTCGGCCATCCCCATCTCCTCGATGACTTCTGCCACGAGTTTATGTACCACGCCATGAGAACATCCTGGGCAATAGTGCATCGGAGTGTCGTTCATCAGCGACGGCTTTTTGTAAACCAGATTTTCTGGTGATATGATGTCATTCATTGGTTTTGAACTTAAATCTTTCTACTTAATAAATAGCGAAGAAAACAATATCTTCACTCTTTACTTGATTATTTTCTTGAGTGCTTCTACGATTTCCTCGGGCTCTGGAACGATACCGCCTAAACGGCCAAAGTGCTCTACAGGAGACTTACCATTGACGGCAAGACGCACATCTTGTACCATCTGTCCGGCATTGATCTCAACTACCAAGAAGCCCTTGCAACGATCAGTCAATTCGCGAATCGCCTGCTCGGGGAAAGGCCAAAGTGTGATAGGACGGAAAAGTCCCACCTTAATGCCTTGCTGACGAGCCACCTCGATACTCTTTTCGGCGATGCGGGCAGCACTACCAAAGGCTACAATGACATAGTCGGCATCGTCAATATACTCGGTAGCATAACGCACTTCTCGCTCGCGGATGGTCTGATACTTCTGCTGTAGATGCAAGTTGCGTTGCTCCATTACCTCAGGCTTGAGTTCGAGCGAAGTGATGATGTTGGGCTGGCGCTCCTTACAACCAATGGTGGCCCAAGGACACTCCCGAGCTACTTCTTCCTCGGTGCGGCGAGGCTTCATAGGGGGCAAAACTACGCGTTCCATCATCTGTCCTATCACACCATCACTCAAGATCATGGCAGGATTGCGATAACGGAAAGCAAGCGTGAAAGCAAGGTCTACAAAGTCGGCCATTTCCTGCACTGAGGCTGGTGCTAACACAATGACATTATAGTCACCATTGCCACCACCACGAGTGGCCTGAAAATAGTCGCTCTGTGAGGGCTGGATGGTACCCAAGCCTGGACCACCTCGCTGCACGTTGACAATGACTCCTGGAACTTCGGCTCCTGCCATGTAGGCGATACCTTCCTGCATCAGAGCCACACCTGGACTTGAAGAGGTGGTGAGAACGCGCTTGCCAGCTCCTGCACCAGCGTACACCATATTGATGGAAGCGACTTCACTCTCAGCTTGCAATACCACCATGCCCGTAGTCTCCCAGGGTTTGAGGAGTGCTAAAGTCTCAATGATTTCAGTCTGAGGGGTGATGGGATAGCCGAAGAAGCCATCGGCACCACATCGTATTGCGGCATGGGCGATAGCCTCATTGCCTTTCATGAGTGTTACTTCTTGTTCTGCCATGGTTACTTTTCCTCCTTTTTACGATAAACGGTGATACATCCGTCTGGGCACACAATAGCGCATGAAGTACAGCCCACGCATGCTTCTGCATGAACAGGCTCTACATAGCGATAGCCATGCACGTTGACTTTCTTGTCGGCCAGTGCGATGACATCGTGAGGACATGCCACCACGCAGAGCGAGCATCCTTTGCATCGCTCTGTATCTACCACAATGGCCCCTAAAATTCTATTCTTTGTCATGGATTATAGTAGTCTTTACAATAGAAGCTGAGGATATTATCAAGCATCTCCTTGGCTACGACGGCTGGGCTGTCGGGGTCAAGTGCGATGGCTTCCATATAACAATCAAGGGCATGTTTGAAGTCACCTTGCTTGCGATAGGCATTGCCCTGAAGATAATATTCCTGAGCTGTCATTTTCTGCTGATGTTTCTTTTAATTTGCTTTGCGAAATTACTAAAATAAGCTAACTAAAAAGAATTATAAGCCGATATTTAAACTATATTAATGTTGTTTTGCTGAAAAATGCGCACACTACCAAGCGGTGTGCAATTTTTCTTTTTTATCGTTCGCATTAGGAACAAACCATTGTAAATCGACTTTTGGAAAGGCCCCAAAAAACAAAAAGACTTGATGAATAGGTGAAAAGGTGATAAAGAAAACAACGGTCATCAGTTTTTACACTGATGACCGTTGGCTTGAGATAACGATAAATGTTATTATCTGATACTAATTATAAACGGAATTTGGCAGCCTGCTCCTCAATATAGGCAGCATCACTGAAGTAGTCGATACGCATGGCTTTGCGAACCTCATCCATGGTCTGAGCAGCAAAAGCACGAGCTTCCTCACTACCCTTCTTCAGGATGTTGAACACCTCAGGAATATCCTGCTCATACTCATGGCGACGGGCACGGATAGGAGTAAGCATCTTGTTGAGCACACTGTTAAGGAACTTCTTACAAGTTCCGTCACCGATGCCTCCCTTTACATACTGAGCCTTCAGTTCATCGAGGTTCTGGAACTCTGGCCAGAACTCTGCGAAATCTTCAGGTGTAGAGAATGCCTCAAGATAAGTGAACACGGCATTGCACTCCAAATGTCCTGGCTCTTCCATACTCATACGTGGAGCACCATTTGACATCTTCTTCACCTTCTTCCACACGGTCTTCTCGTCATCGCTCAGATAGATACAGTTACCAAGACTCTTACTCATCTTCTCTTTACCATCAGTACCGGGGAGACGACGGCAAACCACATTCTCAGGGAGCATGATCTCCGGCTCTACGAGAACAGGAGCATAGACCTGGTTGAAACGACGGACAAGCTCGCGTGTTACCTCCAACATGGGTTCCTGGTCTTCACCAGCAGGAACGGTTGTAGCTTTGAAGGCTGTGATGTCAGCAGCCTGACTTACTGGATAGCAGAAGAAGCCAAGAGGAATGTTGGCCTCGAAGTTGCGCATCTTAATCTCGGTCTTCACCGTTGGGTTGCGCTGAACACGAGATACAGTGATGAGGTTCATCAAATAGGTGGTGAGCTCGGCAAGCTCAGGAATCATACTCTGAATATAGAGTGTGCACTTCTGTGGGTCAAGGCCTGCAGAGAGGTAATCGAGAGCCACTTCAGTGATATTCTGGCGAATCTTCTCTGGGTTATCTGCATTGTCAGTAAGAGCCTGTACGTCGGCCATAAAAACGAACATCTTGTCGAAGTCGCCTACATTCTGCAGTTGTACTCGACGCTGAAGTGAGCCGATGTAATGCCCCAAGTGGAGCTTGCCTGTTGGACGGTCGCCCGTCAATATTATCTTTCCCATATTATTACGATTGTTTCTGTTATACGAAAAATAGTCAGCCTGTCTGCTATTTTTAGTGCAAAGGTACAGCAAAAAGGGCAAAACACAAAATAAATAGTTACTTATTTTGAGTTTTTGCCCTTTACCCGTCACTTACCATGTATATTTTGATCGGCAAATCACAGTTGTGTTCTGACAGCGAAAACAAATTACTTCTTGGTGATCACCACTTGTTTTTCATTGAAAGCACTGCAAGCATCTACCAACTTCAAGACTTTGTCCCAGTTGGCTACAGGTTCCTCACGATGCAAGAAACTCTTGCTTACATGCACTATGATCTTGCCAGCCCCGGCACTTGCCTTCACCGCGAACTCGCCACAATCGTTGCTGACGGTGGTATTCAGTTTCTTCAATGACTCAGCTGAAGCCTGATAGCCTTTGGGCAAAGCCACCTCTATATTCCACTCATCAGCAAATGCCATTTTACGCCAGATACGATCCTTGCGGATGCGGTCATTGCCTTCCAGTTTCATCTGCTCTCCTATCAGCTTTCCCACAGCCAGCATCATGCTGCTTCCTGCACGTTTCACCAATCCTTCCATCTCGTAATCTACATGATAAACGAAGTCTGCGCTGTCTTTTCGGATGCCCACACAATCGAGTCCATAACCATTTACCTTGACTGGCTCCGCTTCATGATAGCCTTTTATCTCTTCCTTGAATTGGTCGGGTTGCTCCTTTTGCTTGTACTCGGCAAAGTCAGACTTCATGACGGAAGCATCTTTCTTCAAGAAAGCACTATAAGGATCAGACTCATCATACTTCAAATAACGCCAAAAAGCGGCAAGATGGTCGGGACCATACAGATAATAATCTGGCGAGCTAACCATTTGTCCGTATTCTTTCTGTGCGCCAGAATAGTCTATGCTGCGATGAATATTCATCTTGGTACCATCGATGTTGACCTTAATGGTGACGACAGACTTGTTAGTGGCAGCTGTACTTACAGGGATTTCGAATGGCGCATCAACATCCTGCATATATGCCTTACGCCCCTGGAACTTATAAGGGATGTCCGATGCCACCTTAGGAAAGGTACCAGGGAAATAATACAGGTTGGTTCCCTTGAGGCGGAAGAACCAAGTGGTAGAATTATAGTTGATGAGCTTGTCGACAGGCAATTCGCCAACAGCAGTCGTGATGCCCATTTCCACTTCTACCCCTAACTTACGCAAGAAGTTGGGCACACGGTTGAAGGCTTCTTGGCTTGTTCCACCAGTAACATATTCATAAGCATAAATACGGTCTGCTTTCTCGTCGGCAGGCATCGACTCATCCTTGGCCGACTTATACACACTGCGTTTCTGCGCAGAAAGACCTGCTGCCGAATAGCCGTTCTTGCTAACATAAGACTTCATCAGCTTCCAGTCATCTTGTAGGATGGGCGCAACATCAGGGTTAGCTCGAACACCTTTCTGACGCATGGCCTTCTCGACCACCATGGTCTTCGACTTAGTGGGCGTAATGTACATCAAAACATAAGGAGACTGCAAGGAAGAGTTATACCAAGCAGACGGCTCTCCATCGACAGGTTGGTCCATCACAAAATCAAGCACGGCGTTTTTATCCTTGTCCGTGGTCTGCTTAAATTCGGGAGCCCCATTCATCGAGCGATAAACCGTAGACAAACTTTGGTCTAACACGCAATGCACTCTGCTATAAAGAATCGGCTCGTCTTGGCGAAAATAAAAAGTAAAAGGATCCAACCGCTGTTCCTGCGTGTCAATCTGGTCGAGAGAAAATACGTCAATACAGTCGCCGACCTCCAATCCTGGCACGGCAATCTTCTGGCTCAAGTCCTTGCCTTTCTTACCTTCCTTGACATCCACATAGTCATCGAAGTCGACCACTTGCACCTTGCCATCTTTCTTGAGCACACGAATACCCAGGACGGTATTGGTCTTATTGTGATATGCCCCTACCCACTTTTTTGATTTCGTGCGGAAAGAAAACTCAGAATAATCCTTCAAGGCTTTCTTGTCGTTGAGTTGTATCAGCATACGCTCCATGTCTTCGCAGTCTATCTGACGTGTCAGACGGAGGTTAACAAACAATTCCGTTGTTGCCTTACGGTAATAATCGGTACTCAACTCCCGGTAATAAGAGAGGATAACAGCCGATTCGTTCTTGTACTTCGCTGGCACTGTGCGTTTCTTGAAGTCAGCAGGAGTATTGTCCCACACTTCTTGACGCACTTTCTGAGCCAACTTGAGGTAATCAGCCTTGTCGTCAGCCTTAACAGGCAAACATACGAGTTGCATTGCCAAGAGGAAGAAAGCAACTCCCATCATTCTCACATGTTTCATAGTTCAACCTTTAAAATGTATAACATTGCTTATTTAGTTTGCAAAACTACTTGCTCGTTGCAAGCATCATTCCATTCGGAAACCAATTTGTTCCATTCCAAAATATCCTTCAAGGCTACTCGCCTGTTCTTGATGACATACTCCTTTTTCATGACGACACGATTGCCTTGTTTGGAAAACGTACAAGACAAGTCTGCCCAATGGGTATGCGACGCAAAAGGAGCAGGGAGTTCCTGCACACGCATTCCTTTTGGTACAGAGAGACTGACCTTGCGCACATTCTTCAGTTTCATACCTATCATATAGTCGGAAACCCGCTTGGTAGTATCTACTTTCTCCAACCACACATCTTTGTCCTGATTCATATCCACATAGAGGTATTGGTCTGCCGACACTCCCACGTTTCCTTTATAAAAAGAGGAAGAGATGGCGAGCTGTTCGTCTTGGGGCCTACTACCTTTGAGCACCACATCCCTCATTTCGTCCTTATTGCCGTCCATTCCCAACAAACGAGACAGAAATTGCTGTCTGTCATCTTGCGCAGCTGCGTCGTATGCCGACAAGACCATGGCTTTCATATCTCCTTTCCAAGAAGAATTCAGAGTGCCCTTCATGGCATAATTGCCATCCTCCTCTACGGAAAGTGCACAATCGTATTCCACAGATGAGGAACAAGATTCCTGGGGCAATGTGGGCAACGTATAGACCCGGCATCCTTCTCCTTCTTCCACCAAAGCCTGTCGTCCCTGAATATTTGTTGGAATATACCCTAAGGGTATGTAAGAATTGGTGGCATCAAGATAATAGGGTTTACCCTGATAGAACACCGTGCATATCGCATGATTGACAGAGGAAATGGTGGGTACTTCATGCGATGTATAAGGAATGTCATCTGTTCCGATATCTGTCTGTCGCGCATCAAAACCCAGAGCCTTCAACAAGGTTTTCAGCAAGAGCGACATGGCCTTACAGTCACCATATCGCTTACGGATCGTTTCGGCAGGAGTGGCTGGCTGATGGGCAGAAACGCCGGCCTCGTATGCCAAATAGCGTATGTGGCTTTGCACCCAGGCAAAGGTGTTGGCAATTTTCTCCTTGTCACTCTTTGCTCCTTGGGCTATCTCTGCAAGGATTTCCGCTTGGTTGGGAATCGTACAGTCGACATCTGCCATTTTCTTAGACCAAGCGAACATATCCTGTTCATCCTTGAACGAACCTATTACGAGCAAATGAGGAACAGTATAGCCCCAGGCTGGAGCTCCCTCCTCGGAAACTGGCACAGACAAGCCGTGCATGACATAGGTAAACACGGAGTCGCCAGCCTCATCGGCCACAGCTGTCTTGACCACATCGGCAGGAAGATTACACTCCTTGAGATGATATTGAGATAAAGCCTTCGGTATAACCACCTGGACGGTTTTGTTCTCTACATAGTAGTCTTCGGGAAAAGAGATTCTTGTGAAATAAACAGGATCGATAAAGGTTCGTGCAAAAGAGGCCTTCAAAGCCTTACCCACCTTGGGTATCCGATAATTGAAATAACAGACCTTGGTGTCATCAAAGAAGATATTCACAGGCGTAGCTGACTTATATTGTGCCGTGCCCTTGGAGGAAGCTTTGTCCAAACGGATAAAATCTCCATAGTAGACATTCGGCTGAACAAGTGCTGCATATTTTGTCACGCCATATTCCAAATCCGTCGTATTCGAGATGACAGGAATACCATCGGAATTCACCTTAAACTTATACCGATCCACACAGTTTACTATATGCACATTGTCGTCCACGCCTTGAGCCGCAGCAGACAATACGCTCAGAAAACACAGATAAATAAATACAGGTTTTATTGTCATCAGATTGGTGTTATGAATTAAATGCCCCCCCGAAGTATAAAACAAAGGAAGGGCATTTTATATATTATTCAAGTTTCTAAAGTTCAATCACTTAGAACTCTGCGTTCTTAGGAGTACGTGGGAAAGGAATCACGTCACGGATGTTCTGCATACCTGTAACAAAGAGAATCAGGCGCTCGAAACCGAGACCGAAACCAGCATGAGGACATGAACCATACTTACGGGTGTCGAGATACCACTCCATATCCTTCATTGGGATGTTGCGGTCCTTGATCTCGCCCATCAGCTTGTCATAGCTCTCCTCACGGACAGAACCACCGATGATCTCGCCTATCTGTGGGAAAAGCACATCGGTACCCTGAACGGTCTGGCCGCTCTTGCCACCGAAGCCACTCTCCTCCTCGTCTATCTTCATATAGAAAGCCTTGATGGCCTTAGGATAGTTGGTCATGATGACTGGCTTCTTGAAGTGCTCCTCTACCAAGAAACGCTCGTGCTCTGAAGCCAAGTCGTCGCCCCACTCACATGGGAACTCAAACTTCTTGCCATTGGCAATAGCCTCCTGCAAGATGCGGATACCTTCAGTATAGGGCAGATGAACGAAGTCGGAATTCAACACACCTTCCAATCGAGCTATCAAACCCTTGTCGATCATCTTGTTCAGGAATGCAAGATCGTCCTTGCAGTTGTCGAGTGCCCAGCGGATGCAGTACTTGATGAAGTCTTCCTCAAGTTCCATCAAACCTGCCAAATCCAAGAAAGCTACCTCTGGCTCTACCATCCAGAACTCAGCCAAGTGGCGGGGAGTATTACTGTTCTCTGCACGGAAAGTTGGACCGAATGTATAAATAGCACCAAGGGCTGTGGCACCCAACTCACCCTCCAACTGACCTGAAACGGTCAATGAAGTCTGCTTGCCGAAGAAATCATCAGAGTAGTCTATCTTGCCATCTTCTGTCTTCTTCAGGTTGTAGAGGTTCTTGGTAGTTACCTGGAACATCTGACCTGCACCCTCGCAGTCGCTGGCTGTGATGAGAGGTGTATTGAAGTAGAAGTAGCCATGCTCGTGGAAGTAGGTATGGATAGCCATCGCCATGTTATGACGAATACGCATCACGGCACCAAAAGTGTTGGTACGGAGGCGCAGGTGAGCATACTGACGCATGTACTCAAAGCTCTGACCCTTCTTCTGCATAGGATAATCGCTACCGCAGAGACCATAGATTTCAAGGCTTTCACACTGAATTTCCACAGTCTGTCCCTTACCCTGGCTCTCTACCAATGTACCTACGGCACTGATACAAGCTCCAGTAGTAATCTGGCGGAGCTGATTCTCATCGACCTTAGATGGGTCGACTACTATCTGAATATTATTAATAGTAGAACCATCGTTAAGAGCGATAAAATCGACTGCTTTGCTACTACGATGGGTACGAACCCATCCCTTTACATTCACGATTGAGCCGTAGGCTGTGCTCTTGAGCAAGTCTACAACTTTAGTTCTTTTTACTGTTTCCATTGTTAATATTATGCTTCAAGGAGTTAAAGAAGTTAAGGAGTTAAGGAGTTAAGACAATAGTCATAAACCAAGAATTCCTACCATAATAAAAACTCTCAGCCAATATAACACTTGTCTTAACTCCTTTCAACTCCTTGACTCCTTAACTTCATATTATTGTTTCTTATTCAAAAGCACCCATGCGGAGCATGTCTACTTCCTTCTCTGTGAGGAAGCGCCAGTCGCCACGACGGAGGTTCTTCTTTGTCAGACCGGCAAACTGCACACGGTCGAGCTTAGTTACACGATAGCCAAGGCTTTCGAAGATACGACGAACGATACGGTTCTTGCCACTGTGAATCTCTATACCTACCTGTGCCTTGTCGTTATCATCTGCATACTCTACTGCATCGGCCTTGATTTCACCATCCTCAAGGGTGATACCATCACGAATCTGCTGCAGGTCATGAGCTGTAACATTACGGTCGAGATGTACATGATAAACCTTCTTCTTCAAGAACTTAGGATGGGTAAGTTTGCTGGCCAAATCACCATCGTTGGTCAAGAGAAGTACACCAGTAGTATTGCGGTCGAGACGACCTACTGGATAGATACGCTCTGGACATACATCCTTCACAAGATCCATCACAGTCTTACGCTGCTGAGGATCGTCGCTGGTGGTCACATAATCCTTTGGCTTGTTGAGAAGCACGTAAACCTTCTTCTCCAAGCTAACAGGAGCGTCATGGAACTTCACTTCGTCGGTACGAAGAATCTTGGTACCCAACTCGGTTACTACTTCGCCATTAACAGTTACCACACCTGCCTGGATAAACTCATCTGCCTCACGACGTGAGCAGATACCAGCATTGGCGAGGAACTTGTTCAAGCGCAAAGGCTCGTTAGGATCAAAGTTTTCCTCCTTATATTCGATACGTTTTTTGAGACTATATTTTGCATTTGGATCGTAGTCGGCTGTACGAGGACGACCATAGCCACCGCGATTGTTGTTATAGCCACCTCCCTGAGGACGACCATAGCCACCACGATTGTTGTTATAGCCTCCACCCTGAGGACGGCCATAGCCACCACGATTATTGTTATAGCCTCCACCCTGAGGACGGCCATAGCCACCCTGCTGACGAGGCTGATAACCGCCACGCTGCTGATAGCCACCACCCTGAGGACGACCGTAGCCACCCTGCTGACGAGGCTGATAACCACCCTCTTCATCATTGTTGTTGTAACGAGGACGATAACCACTCTGTGGACGAGACTGATAGCCACCACGATTGTTGTTGTAACCACCACCTTGAGGACGGCCATAGCCACCCTGCTGACGAGGCTGATAACCTCCGCGCTGCTGATAACCACCTGGGCGATGATCACCGCCACCCTGCTGAAGTGCCATTCCAAAACCTTCTGGACGGAAACCACCTTCGTTACTACTACGATCTGTGCTGTAAGCACGCTGCGAGTTGATACGAGGACGCTGTGGACGTCCGTTACTGCGATAATTCTTCTGATAACCGCCTACTGAGGTATAACCCTCACGGGCACCTTCATTCTCAGACGATTCGTTCTGAGGTTTGTTGTCAAATTCTGAATCCATTTTCCTTTTCTTTCTTAAAGCCTCACGGCTGGGTTAATTAATAGTTTTTACTAATTGTTGTATTGTTCTTTATATATAATTATATTTGGTATATATGATAAATAC
>ERZ1026850.1509-NODE-1509-length-11946-cov-4.183668_pt1 | contig 11946 bp, 11 predicted proteins | sample MGYA00380155_ERZ1026850 | MGnify/ENA primary metagenome ERZ1026850 (study PRJEB33269, sample SAMEA4719791) | human gut metagenome | biome: human-associated habitat; feature: organic feature; material: feces | place: Cameroon | collected 2013-10 ... | reverse complement strand
TTGGACATTTTCCCCTCTTTTTCTCATTTTATATCCAACTTTCCGTTCCATTTCATGTCTTCCTTCTCCGAGCGCCATGTCTTTTGGATATTTTCCTTTTCTTTCTTCAATATATGTCCAATTTTCACTTCCATTTCATTGAAAACACATAAGTTCTGTCCACCCAAAAAGAAAAGCCGGAAGCACATAGAATTGCCCATTCCATATGCTTCCGGTTTAATTCATCAGATAATCTTATGCTCCATTCCATCCGGATCAGTAGCGAACTGGATCGCCATTTCCCGATCGATCATTCCGCTGTAATAAAGCTGCATGATGGCTTCATCCATAATCATCATGCCCTGCTTACGGTTCGTCTGCATCACACTCATCAGCTGATAAGCCTTCCCTTCACGGATCAGATTACGGACGGCATGGTTGGAATGCAGTACCTCAAAGGCTGCCACACGTCCGGATCCATCTGCCTTAGGAATTAACTGCTGGGAAACAACCGCTTCTAATACATTTGCAAGCTGTACGCGGATCTGCTGCTGCTGGTGTGGCGGGAATACGTCAATCACACGGTCTACGGTGCTTGCCGCCCCGATGGTATGCAGGGTAGAAAGCACCAGATGTCCGGTTTCGGCTGCAGTAATTGCAACACTGATGGTTTCAAAGTCACGCATCTCTCCGACAAGAATCACATCCGGATCTTCACGGAGGGCCGCTCGAAGTGCATTGGCATAAGACTGGGAATCCAGACCGATTTCTCTCTGGTTTACCATGGACTTCTTATGCTGATGCAGATATTCAATCGGATCCTCCAACGTAATTACATGGCATTCCCTGTTGTTATTAATTTTATCGATAATCGCCGCCAGTGTGGTAGACTTACCGCTTCCGGTAGGTCCCGTTACCAGAATCAGACCTTTCTTACGCTGATACAGGTCAATGACTGACTCCGGCACACCAAGCACTTCAGGTGATGGAACCTGGGTTCCGACAAGCCGCAGTGCAATTGCCACAGAGCCTCTCTGACGGTACGCATTGACACGGTATCTTCCCAAATTCGGAATAGAAAAAGACATATCATGTTCGCCATCCCGGTCAAACATGGCTCTCTGCCGCTCATCCATAAACTGATCCAGCATCTGCAGGGTATCCGGCGGCAGAAGCCGATCATAGTTCATCGTGATTAACTGCCCGTTTACACGCATTTTCGGTGGAATACCAACTGTGATATGTACGTCGGAAGCTCCCGCACGCTTTGCATCCCGGAGCAGTTCCTCTATTGTAGGGATATTTGACATTTATTATTTCCTCCTATCCGTATGCTTTCATAACTGCTCAGGAACTTCCACAGTTATAAGTTTTTAATCCTTCTCTCAGTTTTAATAACGCTCGTTTTTCTATCCTGGAAACATAACTTCGTGAGATCCCGAAGCGTTCTCCGACCTCCCGCTGTGTTAGCTCTGTCCCTGTCTGTAGACCATATCTCAATTCGATAATTTCACGTTCCCGATGTGTAAGCACCTGCTGCATCAGTATTTTCAACCTCCGGATGCTCTCCCTTTCATACATCCGTTCCACAACATCTTCCTGCACCTGCTCAATCACATCCAGGAGACTGATTTCATTTCCCTCTTTGTCTGTCCCAATCGGTTCAAAAAGAGAAACCTCACGGGAATTTTTCTTTTTGCTGCGCAGCAGCATCAGAAATTCATTATCAATACATCGTGATGCATAAGTACTCAGCTTTCCTTTTCCTGCATCAAAGGACTCTATCGCTTTAATCAATCCGATGGTTCCTATGGAAATCAGATCCTCCATATTTTCATCCACATTCTGATATTTCTTTGCAATATGTGCCACCAGACGTAAATTTTTCTCAATCAGAATCTCACGCGCCCTGGCTGCCTGTACCGGATCATCCGCATGCAAAAGCTGTATATATTGTGCCTCCTGTTCCGTAGATAAAGGTTGTTGAAAGGTTTTCAAAGGGCACCACCAAAGTCTTTTTTATTATTCTATGACCTGCGGTGTCTTCAAGTGCCTTTCCCACTAATTTAATTATCTGCCGGACGGTGCGGACAGTAACCTTTCCACCACCTTTGATTATACTGATATAAGAGATGCTTGGCAACTAAAAATCCGGTTCCTACAACATCTCCAATAAGCAAAAATATTTTCACAGCATAAAGTCCACAAAAACCTGATTGCTGACATCAATTCCATGTGATGTCAGTTTCAGATGAACGAACTCTTCTCCTGTCACTTCAAGTAATCCCAGCTTCTCATGCTTCTCAATCACCCCCGGAAATACCTCTTCAAAACGTCTCCCAAAATTTTCAAAAAACCTGCGTTCTGAAACTCCTTCCATCATCCGCAGTCCCAAAAACATGAATTCCTCCATCTGTTCCTCAATCGGCAGCTCCTGCACTTCCTCTCTTAATTTTTTCCCCCTTCCAATGATGTTTTTATCTGGGCAGGCTGCATTCCCACTTTCCATGTTATTTTTTTCTGTATTACCCTCTTCCGCAGAATTCTTTTCAATATTATCTTTTTTCACATTCTCTATTTCAGCATTAACCTTTTCCACTTGTTCTTTTTCAGCAGTAAGTTTTCCCACCTGCTCTTTTTCGGCATTTTCTTTTTTCAGATCGTTCTTTCCAGCATTGTTTTTTTTCAGACAGTCTTTTTCAGTATTGCTATTTTTCAGACAGTCCTTTTCAGCCTGAAACTTTTCTCCATGCTCTTTACTTGCATTTTCAATCTCATTTCCAATCGAATTTTCACCCAGCATCAAGTTTACATAACTTGAAATATCTGTCACATTATGGAACCGGACATTCTGAATCAGGGAGGCACTGCCGATTCCAAGGCCGAGATAATTGCCTCTCTGCCAGTATACCTTATTGTGAACGCATTCCTTTCCTGCTTTAGCATAATTGGAAATTTCATAGCGGTGATACCCGGCCTTTCTTAAAATATCATCCGTTATTTCATACATTCTGCGTTCCGTCTCCTCGTCCGGCAGATTCAGCTCCTGTTCATAAAAGGGGGTGCCCTCTTCCACGATCAGGCTATAGGCAGAAATATGTACCGGCTGTGGCTGCAGCGCCAATACCTTCTGCAGGGTTTCCTGATAGGACTTAAGTGTCTGCTCCGGAATGGCAGACATCAGATCCACATTGATATTGGTAAAGCCCGCTTCCACTGCCATTTCATAGGCCTTCAGAAAATCCGCACAGGTATGGATCCTGCCAAGGGCTTTCAGTTCTCCATCGTTGGCAGACTGAAGGCCGATACTGATCCGGTTAATTCCGCAGGCACAGTAGGCATTCATCTTTTCCGGTGTCACCGTTCCCGGGTTCATCTCCATGCTGATCTCGCAGGTATCCGTAAGGGTAAAGCAGCTTTTCAACGTTTCCATAATGCGTATTGTCTGTTCGGGCAGAAGTACCGAAGGGGTTCCACCGCCAATAAAAACAGACACCACCTGATACTCCCGGTATTCAGGCGATGTCTCCTGTATTTCACGGCACAGTGCCTCTACATACTGCTCCTGCACGTCCGCACTCTGCGGCCCTGACAGGAAATCACAGTAGAGACATTTCCGTACACAAAATGGTATATGAAGATACAAGCTCAAATTTTGTTCCATTTATTTATCATCCAGCTTTAATACACTCATAAATGCTTTCTGCGGAATTTCCACGTTACCAATCTGACGCATACGTTTCTTTCCTTCCTTCTGCTTTTCCAGAAGCTTCTTCTTACGGGTAATATCACCACCGTAACACTTCGCAAGCACATCCTTTCGATAAGCCTTGACGGTTTCTCTCGCGATGACCTTACCTCCAATCGCAGCCTGGATCGGAACCTCAAACATGTGACGCGGGATCTCGTCCTTTAGCTTCTCACACATCTTCCGTCCACGTTCATAGGCACTGTCTGCGTGCACGATAAAGGAAAGCGCATCAACCTCTTCCTTGTTAATCAGAATATCCAGCTTCACAAGCTCCGCCCGCTCATATCCCTTTAACTCATAGTCAAAGGAAGCATAGCCTCTGGAGCGGGACTTCAGTGCATCAAAGAAATCGTAAATAATCTCATTTAACGGCAGTTCGTATTTCAGCAGTGCTCTGGTAGATTCAATATACTCCATGCCAAGGTATTTGCCGCGGCGTTCCTGACAAAGCTCCATGATCGAGCCGATAAACTCGGTTGTTACCATGATCTCTGCTGAAACCACCGGTTCTTCCATATAATCAATTTCTGTCGGATCCGGCAGATTGGACGGATTCGTCAGTTCAATCATTTCCCCGTTCAGCTTGTGTACATGATAAATAACACCCGGTGCGGTTGTTACAAGATCCAGATTGTACTCCCGCTCTAAACGCTCCTGAATAATCTCCAGATGAAGCAGTCCCAAAAATCCGCATCGGAAGCCAAAGCCAAGGGCAATTGAGGTTTCCGGCTCATAGCTTAAGGAAGCATCGTTTAACTGCAGCTTTTCTAATGCATCCCGCAGATCCGGGTACTTTGCACCGTCTGCCGGATACATTCCGCAATACACCATGGAATTTACCTTCTTATATCCGGGAAGCGGCTCTGCACAGGGATTGTTAAGATCTGTCACGGTATCTCCGACCGCCGTATCCTTTACGTTCTTAATTGAAGCAGTAATATAGCCTACCATACCGGCTTCGAGTTCATCACAGGGAATGAACTGACCTGCTCCGAAATAGCCAACCTCTACAACCTCTGCGGTTGCGCCGGTAGCCATCATCTTAATGCTTGTCCCTTTAGAAACCCTGCCATCCCTCAGACGGCAGAAAATAATGACCCCCTTATAGGAATCGTATACGGAATCAAAAATCAACGCTTTAAGCGGCTGATCGGGGTCTCCATCGGGTGCCGGAATCTTATGTATAATTGCTTCGAGCACTTCATCTATGCCGATTCCGTTCTTGGCTGAAATAAGCGGTGCATCCTGTGCCTCAATACCGATCACATCTTCAATTTCATTCTTTACACGCTCCGGCTCTGCACTTGGCAGATCGATTTTATTAATGACCGGGAACACCTCAAGGTCATGATCCAGTGCCAGATAAACATTGGCAAGGGTCTGTGCCTCAATTCCCTGTGCCGCATCCACGACGAGAATGGCACCATCACATGCAGCAAGACTTCTGCTGACCTCGTAGTTGAAGTCCACATGTCCCGGAGTGTCAATCAGGTTGAAAATATATTCCTCACCATCCTGCGCCTTATAAATTGTCCGGACGGACTGTGCCTTAATCGTAATTCCACGTTCTCTTTCCAGATCCATGTTGTCAAGTACCTGTGCCTGCATTTCACGACTGGTCAAAAGCCCCGTCTTTTCTATGATACGGTCTGCAAGCGTAGACTTACCATGATCAATATGCGCTACAATGCAGAAATTCCGGATTTTGCTCTGATCAATATGTGACATAAATTCTAAACCTTTCCTGATTATACTGATAACTATTCAGAACCGCATTCGTAAAACCGCTGTTTCACAGCGTAGTTTACCTCATGTGGTTACTTCGCCATACACATATAAAATGATGTCGTGGTCAAAAGTCCCGGCTCTGAATAGTTATCATTTTACCTCTTTTTGAGCACCATGGCAAGAACATGTGCTAATGGATCGCAGGCATTCATGATTTCTTCGACCGTATTATTCTGTGCCCCCAATTCGATCAGCATGCTTTTCGGGCATAAATGCATATTATAACGGTAGGCTTTGAGATAAATCTTGCGTGTCAGTCCCGGATAATATTCATTGGCAAGCACCTGCGCCTGAAAGGAAAACGCCAGATTATCAAGAATATAGGGGTTTTCCAGATAGGAGATCTCTCCCTGCCTGCGCAAATAGCTCAACCCGTTAAAGAACATAAAACGGGCTGTCGGTCGTCCCTGCAAATCCATGACAAGTCTCCGGTCATTCGCCATTTCATCCCGGTGCAGGTCAATCACCACTTCGATACCCGGATTTTCCTTCAAAATCTGCTCTACCTCCGGAAGTGCCTTTTCATAGGCATTGTCCCGTTCCTGATCATAGACACCCGTATCATGCAGTACACGGAAGCCATATCCTTCGAGAAGCTCCGTCAGACGGTCTCCCGCTCCTACAATCGTTGTCGATGGGTCACCCGGAACAGAATCCACGAAATCTTCACTTGCATGCGTATGATAAATCAGGATCTGTGGACCCTGCGTTTCGTCTTCATTATTTAATATTAAATCTTCATTTAATAATCGTTCTGCATTCAAATATTCTTCCTTCATACTGGTGGAGCCATCCACTGCAAAGAACTCGGAGCGCAAATCGTCCTGTGTCCATTGCTTCGTCCAATCATATGTATAAGCGGGCACCGCCGCCAGTTCAAATCCGGAAGAAGAGGCTCCCTGTGAGAAACTTTCGTTTTCTTCCTCCCCCTGACCGGGCTCTTCATTCTGTCCCGATTCGCTTTCAGTTAAATTGTTGTCAACGTCTTCCATTCCGTTCTCCCTAAGCATCTGCTTAAAATACTCCTCTTGTGGAATCTCTGTACTTTTATTCCCTGAACGATTCTGCTCCTTCAACATCCCTTCCTGAATCTCCGGCTGAATCTGTATCCCTGCCGGAGTTCCCTGTTCATCCGAATCAACTATTTGAATCCGCATTTCTTCCAGGGCTTCTGTCTGTGCATCCTGCACACCTTCTGCTTCCAAATCTGCCAGTTCAGCCCGTTCTGTCAGTTCTGATCCCCCTGCATCCTCTGTCTCTGCTCCTTCTGTTTCCGTGATCTCCGCTCCTGCGGCACCAACTTCTGTTTTAGCTGCTTCCGTTTCTGTTTTCTCCGCACCTGCGGTATCCACTGCTGTTTTAGCTGCTTCCGTTTCTGATTCCACCGCTCCTGCTACGCCTGCGTCTGTTTTAAATTCTTCTGTTTTAGCAGCTTGCGCTCCTGCGTCTTTTACTCCTACTGCCACCGCTTCCGAGTCTGCCGTCAAATATGCTCCATAATAGTAATAGGCAGATTCCATGGCAATGGCGCGTTCGGTCAAAGACAGCTGCGCGGCCCTGCTGTCCATCTGCCGCAGATATCCCGCCACCGGAAGATATGCCCATTCCACCTGACTAATCAATACCAGTGCTGCAAATTGTATGATGCCCTTCCGGGCCAGATGACTGTTCCATAATCTATACAAGCTTTCACACCCCACTAGGGTATTTTATGCTTGCTTTGTCTTAATCATTCAATTTCATGCGTTTTACAGCTCCAGTGCCAGGTGAATGGCATTGCAGATGATATGACTGATCTGCCGGATCTCGTAATCCACATCCTTTCCTGTGACATACATATTGTAAAGCTCATCCATAGCGCCTGTTATCTTTTCTTTCCGGTCAAGAAAATCCTGATCCTCCATACCACAGTCCTTAAAAACAGCGTCCTGTACGATGGTTGCAGCGTCCACCACCGTGGGCACGCCGAGGGCAATGACCGGTACACCCAGGTTTTCCTCCTGAATGGCATTCCGGTAATTTCCGACTCCGGAACCGGGATTAATTCCGGCATTGGAAATCTGAATGGTACGGTTCAGTCTTTTGATTGAACGGGCAGCCAGTGCATCAATTACAAGTACGAGATCCGGATGGGTCTGTGCCACCACACCACTGATGATTTCCTGCGATTCCATCCCGGTCTTCGCCATGACGCCCGGAACCAGGCTGCTGGTAAGAGGAAGCTTACGGCCTTCATAAGCCGCATTTCCGAATTCCATCACCATATGCCTGGTAATGGTCAGGTTATCCACCACACGCGGTCCCAACGAATCTGCCGTTACCTCCCGGTTTCCAAGACCGACAATGAGAACATTCAGCTGCTCCTTTTCCTTGGGAAGCAGGGATTTAATCTGATCCGCCAGTTCTCTGGCAATCTCCTCATGGTAATCCTCGTCAGGATGTGCCATATTAGGAGCCTCCAATGTCACATAGGTTCCCATTGCCTTTCCCAGAAGGCGTGCCCCATTCTTACTCCCGATCGTTACCCGTGTAATCCTGATTTCACTTTCTTCCTTATATTCCTCCTCCACCTGCACTCCATGAAGATGTTCCTCCTTCTCCGAGACACTCTCCCGTGCTTCTAAAGCCAAATCCGTCCGGATCTGTACCTGCTCCATTTTCCTGCCCTCCGAAATTTTTTCATGATTATTTTGTTACAGTTCAGCCATGCAGAAAGGATTGTGCACGGCTGAACTGTAACAATATTTTTCCAAAATTATCATATTTTATTCGTTTTGTTATTGACATATTTGCAGGATACGGCTACAATAATATGCGTGTGTTTACATTAAGACGTCCGTGTCCGGCTTTAATGAAACATCTCAGTAACTTACGATTTTTAATAGGAGGTGTACATCGTGGCTAACATTAAATCTGCAAAGAAGAGAATTTTAGTTAATCAAACAAGAGCTGAAAGAAATAAGGCAATCAAGTCCGGAGTTAAGACAGCCGTTAAGAAGGTTGTTGTTGCTATTGAAGCAAATGACAAGGCTGCTGCACAGGAAGCTTTAGTTGCTGCTACTACAGTAATTGATAAGGCTGCCAGCAAGGGCGTTTACCATAAGAACACAGCTTCCAGAAAAGTATCCCGTTTAGCTCAGGCTGTTAACAAGATGGCTTAATTACCGGAAGACCTGATTTTTAACGAAAATATAAGACCTCAACTCATACCGTCATGTGAGTTGAGGTTTTTTGTTGCCATGCATAAAATAAAGAGTTCGCTTGCTTTATAGGAATTTCCTATAAAAAATAAGATAACTATTCAGAACCCCATTCGTAAAACCGTTGCTAACGCAACGTAGTTTTACTCATGTGGTTACTTCGCCATATAAATTATGCTAAATATCCTTACGAATGCAAGCATTCGACGTCCATATTATCATAATTTGCATGGCTCTGAATAGTTACCATATGGAAATGAAATCCCCATCAATAATGGTGGGGATTTTGTGACATGGGGGATATCATTGAAAAAACAGATTGAAGGACAGATGGATTTCTTAGATCTGCTGTCGGAAACACATTTTTTAGAAGAATTTCCACAATTTATTGAATGCAGCAGCTGTTGGTGCTATGATTGCAGACATAATGAAAATAATGAAGGTGTACCGAGAGATTTTGCCGGTGAGATAAAAGCCTGTCCTTCCTGTAAATTTTGTATGGAAAGTCAGAAAGCAGATATCTGCCGGATCGGCTCTTATAAGAATGGGTGTAAGGTAAGAGCGGAGGAAGAGGGATACGGGACCGAAACATAATCATATTTTTGACATTAATATAACTATTCAGACCCCCATTCGTAAAACCGTTGCTAACGCAACGTAGTTTACTCATGTGGTTACTTCGCCATATAAATCATTTCATATGTCCTTACGAATGCGAGCATTCGACGTACATATCTCATGATTTGCATGGCTCTGAATAGTTACACATTAATATAAACAAAAGGAGTATAAAAAAATGGAAACGTATTTAGTACTAAAGGATCTGGCAATTATTATTATTGCAGGTAAGATTTGTGGAATTATTGCAAGAAAGCTTCATGCACCACAGGTTGTCGGACAGATTATCGCAGGACTTTTAATCGGTCCCTGTGTACTGGGATTTGTCAGCCAGACGGATTTTCTTATGCAGATGGCTGAGGTTGGAGTAATTTTACTGATGTTTTCCGCTGGTTTGGAAACGGATTTAAAGGAATTGTTAAAAACAGGTCCGGTGGCATTCTTAATTGCTTGTGCAGGTGTATTTGTGCCCATGGTTCTGGGAGCTGTTTTTTATATGATGTATTATGGATTTGCACCATGGGGATCCGAAGAATTTTATAAGGCAGTATTTGTAGGCACTATTTTAACTGCAACCTCCGTAAGTATTACCGTTCAGGCACTTAAGGATATGGGAAAGCTTAAGGGTAAGGTTGGAACCACGATCTTAAGTGCAGCCATTATTGATGACGTAATCGGTATTATTGTACTGACCTTTGTTATTGGATTTAAGAATCCGGATTCTTCTGTCGGAAAGGTTGTAATCAGTACGATTTTATTCTTTGTACTTGCAGCTGTTGTCGGCTTTATCTCCTATAAGGTATTTAAATGGGTAGACAAGCGGTATCCGCATACCAGACGTATTCCGATTGCCGGACTGGCATACTGTTTTATTCTGTCCTATGTAGCAGAAAGGTATTTCGGAATTGCAGATATTACCGGTGCGTATGTTGCGGGTATTATTCTGTGCTCCATTAATGATTCCGAATATATTGAAAGTAAAATTGATATTAACTCCTATATGCTGTTTGGTCCGATTTTCTTTGCAAGTATCGGATTGAAGACCAATATTGATAATATTACGGGAAGCATTCTTTTATTCTCTCTTGGCTTTGTAGTAGTTGGATTAATTGGAAAGATTATTGGATGCGGACTGGTTGCCAAAGCATGTAAATTCAATTTTCCGGATTCTCTAAAAATTGGTGTCGGTATGATGACACGTGGTGAGGTAGCATTGATTGTGGCTCAGAAGGGATTGTCTGCAGGATTACTGGAGCCGGTATATTTTACTTCCGTTATTCTGTTGATTATTGTTTCCTCTATTGCAACACCGATTGTATTGAAATATCTGTATTCCAAGGATAAAGAGCCGGAAAAAGTTCAGGCATAAAAAATAAAAAAGCAGGGGCAGGTCATGAAAGAGAAAATTTTAGATGCCATGCAGCGTTCCATCGAAAGTGGAAGCTGTTCCGGCGCAAATGTATTGGTTATAAAAGATGGAGAAGAACAGGTTTATTGTGATTATGGCTATCGTGATATTGCAAATAAGCTTCCAATGAGCCGGGATACCATATTTCGTCTGTATTCCCAGAGTAAGCCGGTAACGGCTGCAGCTACACTTTTACTTGTTTCAGAGGGAAAGATTGATCTGGCATCTCCTATTGAAGATTATCTGCCGGAATTTAAGGATGGTCATGTGAATGAAAACGGAAAGAGACGTAATGTGTATCGCAAAATTACAGTACGTGATCTGTTAAATATGACATCGGGACTGGCTTATCCGGATATGACAACAGAAGGCGGCAGACAGAGTGATATGGTTTTTCGTGAGCTGGATGAAAGACTGTATACGGATCATCCGATGACTACCAGGGAATTTGCACAGAGAATGGGAAAGATTGATCTGTGCTTTGAACCGGGAGAAAAATTCATGTATGGAACTTCTGCTGATATTCTGGGTGCTTTAATTGAAGTAGTAAGTGGAGAAAGCTTCGGAGACTTCTTACAGAAGAATTTCTTTGATCCTCTGGAAATGAATGAGACCGGCTTTTATGTACCGGAAAAGAACCGGAGCCGTCTTGCCAGAGTATATGAAGAAAGTCAACAGGGACTTATGGAAGTAAAAACGAATCATTTAGGACTTCGTTATGAGCGGGATATTGCTCCTTCCTTTGAATCCGGTGGAGCAGGATTGTGTTCCACAGTAGATGATTACAGCAAGTTTGGACAAATGCTCATAAATGAAGGTGTTTATCAGGGGAAGAGAATTATGCCTGCACAGGCTGTCCGTTTCATGCGCCATGGTGGTTTAACATCTGAGCAAAAGCCACAGCTTTATCAGGGCTGGGACTGGATGAGTGGTTATACATATGGAAATCTGATGCGTGTCTGTGAAAATGAAAGCGAAACCTCCGTCTTTTCTTCCAGGGGAGAATATGGCTGGGATGGTTGGCTTGGAACTTTCTTTTCCAATGAACCGCAGCATGGTATCACACTGATCTTCGGCACACAGCAGATAGGTATTGGTCGTACCGGTGTGCTGGTTCGTGAAATTAAGAATATTGTGATGTCCGAACTGGTATAGAAGAGAATTGATTTTCAGGGTCAGGAATATTTTCTGACCCTGATATT
>ERZ1026850.1502-NODE-1502-length-11970-cov-10.140159_pt1 | contig 11970 bp, 11 predicted proteins | sample MGYA00380155_ERZ1026850 | MGnify/ENA primary metagenome ERZ1026850 (study PRJEB33269, sample SAMEA4719791) | human gut metagenome | biome: human-associated habitat; feature: organic feature; material: feces | place: Cameroon | collected 2013-10 ... | reverse complement strand
ATTGGACGCTGATCAACTACTTCGGCAAGCAGGACTATGAGTACCTGACCAACCGCGGCACCTACAAGCTGCGCAAGGGCTCCATCTCTGGCCTGTTCGCCAATGAGGCCACGCTGGGCGGCATCAAAATGAGCTTCATCCTGTCCGTACTGGCGGCGGCGCTGGCCTGCCTTATCGTGGTGGTGGCCTGCAACTACATCTTCAAGAGCCGCAACAAGAAGTCCGGCATCGTGCTGGAATACTGCCTGCTGTTCCCGTGGCTGCTGCCCACCATCCTGATCTGCTACTCCTACCGCACCTACTTCAACTCTGATGCCATCTGGTATGTGGGCAATATGAACCTGTACTACGCAGAGAATGTCCGATTGCTCATCGTGCTGGCATACACGGTGGTAAAGCTGCCCTTCTCCCTGCGTATGATCAAGGCGGCCTTCTACTCCATCGACTCGGAGCTGGAGGACGCCGCCCGGAACATGGGCGCCAGCGGCCTGCGCACGTTCCTGAAGGTAAAGCTGCCCATCATCCTGCCCAGCGTGCTGGCGGTGTTCGCCCTGAACTTCAACGCCCTGTTCACGGAGTACGATATGTCCGCCACCTTCGCCAGCTCCTACGGCACCAGCTACGCCATGATCATCCAGTCCATGTGCGCGGAGGAGGGGCTATACGGCTACAATGTCAACGCCTCCGGACGGCGCTGCGCCTCCACGGTGTTTATCATGCTGGTGTCTGGTTTGATCCTGTATCTGGTCTACGGCGTGGGCGGCCGGGATCTGGGCGAGCGGCTGGATGCCAAGGCTCGCCGCAAGCGGATCTGGGGCCGCATGACCGGCGTGTTCCGCCGCAGCGGTGACAGCGGCGTGGCGGAACCGGGAGAGCAGCTATGATCCGACACATTGTATTTGACATGGGACAGGTGCTGCTGCAGTTCAGCGCCGAGCTGTTCACCGAGCGGCTCCATCTCAGTGCGGAGGATGCCGAGCTGATCCGCCGGGAGGTGCTGGCCACCACCGAATGGGTACGCATGGACCGAGGCACCATCTCCGACGACGATGCGCTGGAGCGGATGTGCGCCCGCCTTCCCCGGCGGCTCCACGACACCGCGGCCTATCTCGTCCACCGCTGGAACGACCCCATCATCCCCGTTCCCGGTATGGCGGCACTGGCCTGCGATCTGAAAAACGCCGGGTACGACCTGTACCTGCTGAGCAACGCCGCCGCCCGCCAGCACACCTACTGGCACGATGTTCCCGGCAACCAGTGGTTCAGCGGCACGTTCATCTCCGCCGACTACCACCTGCTGAAGCCGGAGGCGGCCATCTATCAGGCATTCTTTGAGAAGTTTGGCCTGAAGCCGGAGGAGTGTCTCTTTATCGACGACAACCCCGCCAATATCGAGGCGTCAGAAAACGCCGGTATGAGGGGCATCATTTTCCACGGCGACGCGGCGCGTCTGCGCCGTCAGCTCACAGAGCTGGGCATCCTGTAACCGCAAAAAAAGAGTGGCTGTACCATGTAGGTACAGCCACTCTTTTTGTCTCTGTTTACGTATTTTGCGCCTATTCGCTTGGCAGCAGCGGGCGGCTGATGGGCTGTGTACCCAACAGCATCTGGTAATCCCCGTTCAGCAGGATCTGCACCTGCTCTACCTCCTCCAGCGAGCACAGGGAATTCACGATCCCGCGCAGGACCATCCGCTGCTGTACCGTGCTCTCCGGCATCAGCTCCGCGCAGTTGGCAGACAGGTTCAGGTAGCAGGTATTTCCGTCCACATTGGCGCCCAGCGCCGTAAAGTCCTTGGGCAGCAGGGGCTTCAGCCCGCTGTAGTTGTCCATGGGACGCTCCGCCAGCGCCTTGACCACCGCCTCTGCCGGCGTCTCCCCCTCATAGACCGTGAGCCGCCGCTCCTCGGCCACCAGATTGTCGGCCTCGTCTGGGAAATACAGCGTTACCTCTACGGTGCGGACAATATCCTCCGGGCTGGTCAGCAGCACCTGGGCCGAGGTGTACACATGGCCCTCCTCCTGCGGCACACCCATCACCGTGATCCGCACGGCGTAGATACCCGTTAATTGCAGCAGCGACAGGGTGATGCAGTAGTCTGCAATGGTGCGGTCAATGCCCACCAGCTGGTCGTACTCGCCGCTCAGATCCACCGACACCGTGCCGCCTGTAACGGTGCAGCTTCGCACCGTGGTGCCGGTGGGTACAGGGCTGGTGAAGCCGCTTGCCTTGCACCCGCCCAGCAGCAGCTCCATGATGTACTGCGCCTGCTGCTGACGGCCCCGGTCATCCCCCGTCACCTTCTTCCAGTTCACCAGTACGCTGGTGATGGCGTCGCTGCCGCCGACGCTCTTATGCTTTGCGCTGAGATCCGCCGGATAGTACAGCCGCAGCCCGGTCTTCTGCGTCCCGCAGGCCGCCAGACTCAGCACCAGCAGCGCTGCCAGCAGCGCCGCGGCGATGCGTTTCACTCCTCGCATAGCTCCTCCTCCTGCGCCAGCGGCAGCGTCACGGTAAACACCGTACCCACGCCGCCTGCGCCGTGTCCCGCCTGAATGGAGCCGCCCCGGTTCTCGATGGTGTCCTTGACGATGGACAGACCCAGTCCGGTGCCGCCCACCTCCCGGGAGCGCATCTTGTCCACCCGGTAGAACCGGTCGAACACATGGGGCAGATCCTCATTGGGGATACCGATGCCGTTGTCGGTGACAGTGATGACCACCTGACCGTCCCGCACCAGTGCCTCCGCCCGCACAAAGCCGTTTTCCGCGGCGGAATATTTGATGGCGTTTTCCATCAGATTGTATAGGATCTGATGTACGTCGTCATCCGTGGCCAGTGCCACCGCGTCCTCCGACGCGCTGCCGGAGATGGTGACGCCCTTTTCCTCGGCCACCATGCCCAGCATCCGCTCCACCCGCTGCAAAACAGGCCCCACCGCCACGGGGTAGGCCGCCTGCACCACGCCGCTGTCCAGCCGCGTCAGCCGCAGCAGGTTCTCGGTGATGCGGCTGAGCCGCTCGGCCTCCCGGCCGATGTCGGTAACAAATTCCTTGGTGGTATCCGGATCCATGTTGTCTGTCTGCAAAATTGAGTCCGTCAGCAGGCGGATACCGGCCAGCGGCGTTTTCAGCTCGTGGCTGGCATCGGATACGAACCGCCGCCGGGCGCTCTCCGTGGTTTGCAGCCGATCCGTCAGGCTGTTGAACTCCGCCGCGATCTGGGCGATCTCGTCGGTACCGCTGGCGTCGGCCCGGTGGCTGTATGCGCCCTCCCGGACGCTGCGGATGGCCTGCAGCAGGCCGCTGATCTGCCGGGTCAGCATACGGGACAGCATGACGCTCAGCCCCGCCACCAACAGCGCGATCATAATGGAGATGGTCATCAGATTGCTCTGAAAGCTCTCCAGCAGCGCCGCATGCTCTATGTCGTAGTCGTAGGCGTACACCGCGCCCACCGTCTGGTTGTGGTACACCACCGGTGTGGCCATACGGCTGAGGAACGCCTCGCCGTCATACTGGCAATAAAAGGCGTCGCTGCCCCGCAGTGCCGCCGCGATCACGGAGTACAGAGCGTACTCGCCCACGGCGTCTCCTCCCTGCCGGGTATCGTACAGCACCAGACCAGCGCTGTCGGTGACCATGATGCGGGTGGCGCCGGTCTCATCCAGACCGTTGAGGGCCGCGGAGACATTTTCCTCCGTCAGCCGCCCCAGTCCCATCAGCGCCGACTCGATGACCTTGGCGGTGCTTTTCAGGTTGTCCTGATTGGAGGATACCATCAGGTTCTGGGACACCAGCAGCGGGTAGGAGTTCAGCAGCACCAGCACCGCCGCGATGACCAGGATGTAGCTGAGGCTGAATTTCATCTGCAAGGTCGCCTTGCCCCGCAGCTTTTTGCCCTGTGCCGTGATCCTATCCCACAGCGGTCTGCATCGCCCGCTGATTTTGTCCCATGCCGCCTTACATCGTTGGCTGACTTTCTCCCTTAAAATAGTAACCAACTCCCCACTTTGTCATGATATGGACCGGCTTGGCCGGGTCCGGCTCCAGCTTCTCCCGCAGACGGCGGATGTGGACGTCCACCGTGCGGTAGTCCCCGGCATAGGAGTAGCCCCACACCAGATCCATCAGGCTCTCCCGGCTGTATACCCGCCGGGGGTTCTTCATCAAAAGCTCGATCAGGTCGTATTCCTTGGCCGTCAGGTCGATGGTCTTGCCGTCCCGGATGGCCACGCGCTCCTCCGTGTCCAGGCTCAGGTCGCCCACCGTCAGCAGCGGCGCCCGCTGGGGCTGCTGCTGGGCGGACGCACCGCCGCCGGAGCGCCGCAGCAGGGCGCGGATGCGGGCCTTCAGCTCCAGAATGTTAAAGGGCTTTGTCACATAGTCGTCCGCGCCGCAGGCAAAGCCCATCAGCTTGTCGCTGTCCTCGCTGCGGGCCGTCAGCATGATGATCGGCACATCGGAAAACTCCCGGATCTGCATACAGGCGTCTCCGCCGGACAGTCCCGGCATCATCACGTCCATCACGATCAGGTCGAAGCTCTCCTTCTTGGCAAGCTCCACGGCGGTAACGCCGTCATAGGCGGGCGTCACCTCGTAGCCCTCGTTCTCCAGATTGAATTTTACGCCCTTGACCAACAGCTTCTCATCGTCCACTACCAGTATCTTCATTCCTGTGTCTCCTCCGTTGTAATGCGGTCACGCAGGCCATCCAGCGTGGTCTGCCCGATGCCGCTCACCTGTAACAGATCCTCCGGGCTGGTGAACGGCCCGTTGGCCGTCCGCCAGTCGATGATCCGCTGCGCCAGCACCGGCCCGATCCCCGGCAGCGCATCCAGCTCGTCCGCGTCCGCCGTGTTGATATTCACCTTTTCCGCGTCTGTCTTTTCCGACGGCGCCTGCGCCTCCACCGTGTAGTCGCCCTGCATGGTGCGGGGCGTCAGCAGGTATACCGTTCCCACAGACAGCAAAAACAGGGCTGTCAGCACCAACAGGAACACCCCTGTTTTTGACAGTTTTATCCGCCCGTCCACAGTTGACTCCCCCCGTGTTTTCGCGTATAATAAAGGTCACGCAATTTGATGGATGCGGCTCATCCGCCGCAACCCAATGGTATTATAACATAGATGGAGAAGAAATCCTATGAAAATCCGCCGTTTTTTATCTGTTTTTTTATTGACCTGCCTGCTGTGCGCCCTTCTCACCCCGCAGGCGCTGGCGCTGGAGGACCCGGACATCCATGCCAAGGCCGCCATTCTGGTGGACGGCGAGACAGGCACGGTGCTGTACGATAAGAATATGCATGAGGAGCTGCCCATGGCCAGCATCACCAAGGTCATGAGCGCTCTGCTGGTGCTGGAGGCCGTGGATCGCGGCCAGCTCCGTATGGATCAGAACGTCACCGCCACCGAGTCCTCCATGAAGGGCATGGTGGAGGACGGCAGCACCGCCGACATCAAGGTGGGTGAAACGCTGACGGTGGAGCAGCTTCTATACTGTATGCTGGTGATCTCCGCCAACGAAACGTGCAACATTCTGGGCGAGGCCGTGTCCGGCTCCGTGGACGCCTTCGTGGAGAAGATGAACCAGCGGGCGCAGGAGCTGGGCTGCCAGAACACCCATTTTGCCAACACCACCGGCCTGACCCAGTCCGGCCACTACTCCTCCGCGTGGGATATCTATCTCATCACCCGGGAGGCCATGAAGCACGACGATTTCATGACCATCGTCAACACCAAGGCCTACACCGTACCCGCCACCAATATGACGGAAAAGGAGCGGGAGCTGCACAGCACCAACGCCCTGATCTCCAACTGGCGCATGACCGGCTATCTCTACTCCGGCGCACAGGGCATCAAGACCGGCACCACCGATGCGGCGGGACACTGTCTGGTGTCCTCCGCCATCCGGGGCAGCCGCACCCTCATCAGTGTGGTGCTGGGCTGTGAGGAGGTCAAGACCGAGAAGGGCGGCACCCGCGTGGAGAGCTTCACCGAGACGGCCCGCCTGTTCGACTGGGGCTTTGACAATTTTTCCACCCGCACGGTGCTGGAGGAGAATGAGCTGATCTGCGAGGTGCCTGTGGCGCTGAGCAACGAGGTCGCCACCGTGGCTGTCCACCCGGCCTACGCCGCCGAGGCGGTGCTGCCCAAGGATCTGGAGCTGGATCAGCTCCAGCGCACCGTGGACTGCGTGGAGTCCGTAAACGCCCCCGTCACCACCGGCGACAAGCTGGGTACCATCACCATCTCCTATGACGGCACGGACTATGTGACCGTTCCCCTGCTGGCCGTGGCCGACGTGTCCGCCAGCCGTTTCCTGCTGGCCAAGCACGCCATCGTGCAGTTCTTCTCCCGGACGCCGGTGAAGATCGCCGCCATCGTGCTGGCGGTGCTGGTCATCGCCGTGCTGCTCTGGTTCCGTCTGTACGGACGCACCCGCCGCTACGGCAGAGCCTCCAGCAAGCGCTATCGCCAGCACACCTACCGCGGACGCCGCCGCTGAGTGCCATGGAGGACTTACATATCCTGTACGAGGACGCACATCTCGTCCTCTGTGTCAAGCCCGTGGGCGTCCTGTCGGAGGACAGCGAGCGGGGCGCCTGTATGCCCGCCCTGCTGCGCCGGCACTACCGCGAGCAGGGGAAGCCCGACTACATCGCCACCGTCCACCGGCTGGACAAGATCGTGGGCGGCGTTATGCTGTTCTCCCGCCGCCGGGAGGTCACGGGCAAGCTCACCGCCGCCGTGGCGGAGCACCGGGTCACCAAGGAGTATCTGGCCGTGCTGCGGGGACACCCGGCGGAGGCCTCCGCCACCCTCACCGATCTGCTGTTCCGGGATGCCTCCAAGAACAAGAGCTATGTGGTCAAACGGATGCGCAAGGGCGTCCGGGAGGCCTCGCTGGAATATGTGACGCTGGGCAACACGGAGGAGCTGACGCTGGTGCGCGTCCGGCTCCACACCGGCCGCACCCACCAGATCCGCGTGCAGTTCTCCTCCCGGGGCCTGCCGCTGCTGGGGGATATCCGCTACGGCAGCAAGGCCGACTGCTCCACCGCGCTGTGGTCGTATCACATGGCCTTCACCCACCCCGTCACCGGGCGGACGGTGGATGTGGCCTGTCCCCCGCCGGAAAGCTGGCCGTGGACGCTGTTCAACGCCGATACATACGCATGATACACAGAAAAAGAGGACGGCCGAGGCCGTCCTCTTTTTGCCGCCCTTCCCTCAGAACGCACCGGGGCGGCGCTGGAGCTGCTCGTCGGCAGCCGCCTGCCGCAGCTGCGACAGGGAGCGGATGCCGCCCTGCTGCTGGAGCGCAGTCTGCATCTCCGGCGGCAGGCCGTAGAAATACTCGTAGGCGGCGGGGTCGTTGTTCAGCAGGTCGGTCAGCGTCTCGTAGTACATATACAAACACCTCCGCGCTCATTGTGCGCGGAGGTGTTTTGCTTTATACCGTTTTTTCAAAATAGAAGTACGTCTCATCCTCGCCGCTGGGCCGCATACAGGACGCAAGCATCTTGTGGGACGCGGCGTTTTCCTTAAAGCACTTGGCCACCACCCGGGCAAGCCCCAGATGGTACAGCGCCCAGTCCGCCGCCGCTGCAAAGGCCTCCGTACCGTAGCCGTGACCGGCGCAGGCCGGCGCGATGCGGCAGCCCTGCTCGAAGCCGCCCCGGAAATCCGGGCGGTACAGCACCACCTCGCCGATGAGCTTCCCCTTCAGGCGGACGGCGAAATTCACGGCGCGGCGGGCGGCAAAATCCGCCTTGGCAGCATCCAGAAAGTAGTCCTCCGTCAGCGGCGCATCTCCCAGACCGGTGCGGTAGTCATAGCCCCACCAGCGGTTGCGGTCGTCGTCCAGACACAGGGCGTTGTACGCCTCCTTGTCGCCGGGTCGCAGGGCCGTCAGGGTCAGGCGCTCGGTTTTCAATGTGGGTACGCGGCGCAGCATATCCAGCTCCGTGCCTACCTCCAGCCGCACCTTGCCGCCCAGCGCCGCCGGGAGGTATTGCAGCTTGGAGGTACGCAGCCCCTTATCCCGGGCGTCGTCCTCCCGGTTCACCCACGCGCAGCCGCCGCCATAGTGGGCGGCGAAGGCCTGCACGATGGCGGGGTACGCTCCGGCGTGGGAGTACAGCGCCTTTTCGATGTGGTTCACCAGCGTGTCGCCGCACTTCTCCGCCAGGCAGACCGCCACCAGCCGTCCCTCCGCCAGCATACCGCCGGCGCAGAACCAGCCGGTATCCAGCAGGTCGAACATCTCCCGCGCCAGCGCCAGCTCCTCCTTGGCCAGCGGCCCGGTCTTATGGAACTCCGCCTCGTAGCTGATCCAGAACGCCGCCAAGCGGGGGTCCTTCGAATCGGTGAGCGGCACAAAGGCGGCGTCCGGATAGTCCCGGCGGAATTTGTTGATGTGGTTGCGCTGGCCGCTGTACCGCCGTCCGGCGAACTGCGCCAGATCCTCGGTGCGGTAGAGATAGTCCTTCCATGGCCGCTCGCTGATGACCTTCACCCGGGGATAGCGCAGCACCAGCCCTGCCGCCTTGTCCTCCGGCACCACGGACAGCACCAGCGGCAGCTCCTTTTCGCCGCAGTACGCCTCGATGGCGGCCAGTGCCGCCTCCTCGTCGCCCTCCGGCCCCGTAATGGGGTAGTCAAAGACATACTCCCCCTCGATGCAGTTGCGGACGATGAGGCAGCCCGCCGCCTCGGCAAACCACGGGTGCAGATAGCCCCGCCACATGAGCTTTACGCCCAGTGAGTATTCGCACAGACGGTAGTCGCACATCTCGTAATACGGGCGCAAATGCGCGCCCGCGCTGACAGTCAATTCCTGAAATTCCAGCATAGTATCCTCACATTTTCTCGATCATTTCTTCTGCCTCGGCGATGAACCGCCGCACCATTGGCCGCAGGTCCCGGCGCGGACGGGAGGCAATGCCCAGCTCGCGGACGGCCCGCGGCGCCAGCGGCAGCGCCTGCACATCGTCCTGCCGCCCCTGCAGCACCAGACGGGACAGCATACTCACGCCCAGACCGTGCTCCACCATGGAGATGATGACGCTGTCCGATACCTGCGTGGTGCGGATCAGCGGCGTCACGCCGTGGCGGTTCAGCACCCGCATGATATCCAGATTAAAGCCCATGGAGGGCATCAAAAACTCCCGCCCGTCGAAATCCTCCACCGGGAACACAGACCGTCCCCCGTTGTCGTAGTCCGGCGGCAGTATGGCGAACAGCTCGTCATCCTTGAGGGGCGTCCAGTCCAGCGCCACGCTCTCCTGCCGACTGGCAAAGCACATATCCACCCGGCCCTCCTGCACCCAGCGATAGACCTCCTGCACGCTGCCCATCTGGATATCCACGCCCACATCCGGGTGGGCGCGGCGGAACTGCTGGATCACCTCCGGCAGCCAGTGGCGGGAGATGGAGTCGTAGGCCGCCACGCGGACGCTCTCCTCCTGCTGTGTGTTGATGAGCAGGATCTCCCGCTCCAGCGCCTTCGCGCCGTTGAGACACTCCTGCACCAGCGGGAAGATGCGCTGTCCCGCCGGGGTCAGGCGCACGCCGGTGCGCCCCCGCACCAGCAGCGGAAAGCCCACGTCCTTTTCCAGACTGTTCATCATGTGGGTCAGGCCGGACTGGGTGTAGCCCAGCTCCTCCGCGGCGCGGGTAAAGCTGCCCAGCCGCACCGCCGCCGCCAGAGCCGCCAGCTTCTTCGTATCCATGGACGCACCTCCCCTGCATGACGCATTTTCATATACCGATATACTGTCTCGCCGCCGTGACAGTACACGGCCGCACGGCACGCTGTCTCCTGCCGGTCTTTTCGGCCGCTGTCTCTGCCAGGCCACCGAAAATCGGCTGCTTTCCTATCATGTCCACGATACGGTCATTATACCGCGTCATGTCCCGCGTGGCAACCCTGTTATTCTGCGCCGGAGAAGCATCTGTATGTATCCATGACGATTTCTAATGGAAATATGAGATTTTGTCGCTTTACAAAAAAAGTCTCACCGTGTATTATACACATAGTGATTCAAACATGAATTGCTTTTCCTTTCTATCCTCAAATCGTTGGTCAGCCGCACGGTGTGCGGCTGACGGCGCGTCCGGGACGTTTTCGCAAGCGCCGGACGACCTCCCACAAAAAAAGAGAGACGGCTATCTGCCGTCTCTCTTTTTTGCGTTTTTTGCTGGGGTCACATGGCCTTGATGATCTCCACGATCTCCGCGCCGATGCGCTTCTGGGCCTCCACGGTGGCCGCGCCGATATGGGGCGTGCAGGACACCATGGGATGGCTGTACAGCGCCTTGTTCTTGGTGGGCTCGTCCACATACACGTCCAGACCGGCTGCACGGACCTTGCCGGACTCCAGAGCGGCCAGCAGAGCGTCCTCGTCCACGTTGCTGCCGCGGGAGGTGTTGATGATCACCACGCCGTCCTTCATCTTGGCGATGGTCTCGGTGGAGACCAGTGCGCCGCCGTCCACTGCGGGCGCGTGGAGGGAGATGAAGTCGGAGGAGGCCAGCAGCTCGTCCATGCTCACATAGGGGATGCCCAGCCGCTCAGACAGCTCGGCATTGGGGTGACGGGCGAAGGCGACCACGTTCATGCCGATGGCCTTGGCCATTACGCCCAGATGCTGACCGATACGGCCGAAGCCCACGATGCCCAGAGTCTTGCCCTGCAGCTCGATGCCCTTGCCGTACTCCTTCTTTTTCCACTCGTCGTTGCGCATGGTGTAGCCGGCGTCAGAGATGTAGCGGGCGCAGGCGAACATATGGCCCATGGCCAGCTCCGCCACGGACTGGGAGGAAGCATTGGGGGTGTTCTTGACGTCGATGCCGTTCTGCTTGGCGTGGGCCACGTCGATGTTGTCCACACCCACGCCGCCGCGGATGAGGAGCTTCAGCTGGCTGCCCTTGGCCTCGTCGATGTGGTTGGCGCGGACCTTGGTCTTGGAGCGAACAACGGCCACATCGAAATCACGCAGGGCCTTGCCCAGCTGATCCGGCTCGTAGAACTGCTCCACCACCTCGTGACCCAGCTCACGCAGCTGCGCCATTGCGGTCTTATCCATACCGTCAGTAACCAGAATACGCATGATACTTCTCCTTTATTTTGATGTAAAGAATGTGCGGAAAGGGGGAGCGTCTCCCCCCCCCTTCCGGTCGTGTTACTTGTGCTCCGCCTCGAACTTCTTCAGGAACTCCACCAGCGCCTCAGCACCCTCGATGGGCATGGCGTTGTACACGGAGGCGCGCAGACCGCCCACGGACTTGTGGCCCTTCAGGTTGTCGAAGCCGGCCTCCTTGGAGGCGGCGACGACAGCGGCGTCCAGATCCTTGTCGCCGGTGACGAAGGGGATGTTCATCAGGCTGCGATCCTCAGGCACCACGGCGCCCTTGAACAGCTTGGAGCTGTCCAGGAAATCGTAGATGACCTTGGCCTTGGCGATGTTGCGCTTCTCCATCTCCGCCAGACCGCCGTTGTCCAGCAGATAGCGGAACACCTTGCCGCAGCAGTAGATGGCCCAGCAGTTGGGGGTGTTGTACATACTGTCGTTGTCGGCGTGGGTCTTGTACTTCAGGTAGACGGGGGTCTTGGGGTCCAGATCGTCGCGGATCAGATCCTCGCGGATGATCACCACTGCCATACCGGCGGGGCCCACGTTCTTCTGGACGCCGGCCCAGATCAGGCCGTAGTCGGACACGTTGCAGGGACGGGACAGGAACATGGAGGACTGGTCAGCCACCAGCACATGACCTTTGGTGTTGGGCAGCTTGTTCCAGGTGGTGCCGTTGATGGTCTCGTTCTCGCAGATGTAGACGTAATCGGCGTCCTCGGGGATGTCCAGATCGGAGCAATCGGGGATGTAGGAGAAATTCTTGTCGGCGGAGGAGGCGATGATCTGCACCTCGCCATACTTCTTGGCCTCGGCAATGGCCTTCTTGGACCA
>ERZ1026850.1495-NODE-1495-length-12005-cov-4.107950_pt1 | contig 12005 bp, 7 predicted proteins | sample MGYA00380155_ERZ1026850 | MGnify/ENA primary metagenome ERZ1026850 (study PRJEB33269, sample SAMEA4719791) | human gut metagenome | biome: human-associated habitat; feature: organic feature; material: feces | place: Cameroon | collected 2013-10 ... | reverse complement strand
CATCTGAATAAAAATGGGACTGTTGTGGCAGTGGATATGTTTTTATGGATTGAATAGAGATTAAGATATAAGGAGGTAAATTATGAAGGTTTCTTCAATGGATACGCACATGGGAAATATATCGATTGACCAGGAAGTGATTGCACAGTTTGCAGGTACTGTAGCAACAGAGTGTTTTGGTGTGGTTGGTATGGCTGCCATGAGTGTGAAGGATGGTATTGTTAAATTATTAAAAATGGACAGTATGACCAGGGGTATCCAGGTACTGCTGAATAATAACAAACTTACGTTGAATTTTCATATTATAGTATCTTATGGTGTGAGCATTCTGGCTGTTTCGGACAACCTGATTGACAGTGTAAAATATAAAGTGGAAGAATTTACCGGAATAGAAGTAGAAAAAATCAACATCTTTGTTGAAGGTGTTAAAGTGATTGACTAAGGGAGGATTTTGAAGTGGCTTCAAATACAATTGATGCTAAGATGATGGCGAAAATGTTCTTGGCAGGAGCAAAGAATCTTGAAAATAAGAAAGAATGGATTAACGAACTGAATGTATTCCCGGTACCGGATGGTGATACGGGTACGAATATGACCCTGACTATCATGTCGGCTGCCAGAGAAGTATCCAACCTGCGTGATATGGGAGACATTGACATGGTGTCTTTATGTAAGGCAATTTCTTCCGGTTCTCTTCGTGGAGCAAGAGGAAATTCGGGGGTAATCCTTTCCCAGTTATTCAGAGGTTTTACAAAGGGTGTAAAAGAATGTGATGAAATTACGATACCGATTCTGGCGTCCGCCTTCGAAAGGGCTGTAGAAACTGCATACAAGGCAGTTATGAAACCAAAGGAAGGAACTATCCTTACGGTAGCCAAGGGCGGAGCAACCAAGGCAAGAGAACTGGCAGATGCCGGTGTGGAAGATTTATCAGAGTTTTTAAGTCAGATTATTGCCTATGCCGATGAAGTCTTAGAACAGACACCAGAGATGTTACCTGTTTTAAAACAGGCTGGCGTTGTGGATTCCGGCGGACAGGGTCTGATGCAGGTATTAAAGGGTGCCTATGATGCTTTCCTTGGCAAGGAGATTGATTTAAGCATTACCAGTGAAAACAAAACTGCTTTTTCCGGTCAGGTGGCAGGTAATCTGGAAGCACAGGCAAATGCAGAGATTAAATTCGGTTATTGCACGGAGTTTATTATTATGTTAAACAAAGTGTTTAATATTAAGGCTGAGATGGATTTCAAGGCTTATTTAGAGTCTATCGGTGATTCTATTGTAGTTGTTGCCGATGAAGATGTGGTCAAGGTGCATGTACATACCAATGACCCGGGACTGGCTATCCAGCGTGCTTTAAAATATGGTGCTCTTTCTAATATGAAGATTGATAATATGCGTCTGGAACATGAAGAGAAGCTTTTTAAGATGTCCCAGAAAGAGGCAGAAGTGGAGAAAGAAGAGCCGATGCCGAAAAAAGAGGTAGGTTTTATTGCTGTATCGGTAGGAGATGGCATTAATGAAATCTTTAAAGGACTTGGCGTTGATTATATTATTGAAGGCGGACAGACTATGAATCCAAGTACCGAGGATATGCTGAACGCCATCGATAAGGTAAATGCAGATACTATTTACATTTTACCGAATAATAAGAATATTATTCTTGCAGCAAATCAGGCTCAGATGCTGGTAAAGGATAAGAACATTGTTGTAATTCCAACTAAGACCGTACCACAGGGTATTACAGCAGTTATCAACTATGTACCGGATTTGTCAGTAGAAGAGAATACCGCTAATATGACAAACGAGATTGCCAATGTGGCTACCGGACAGGTTACTTATGCCGTAAGAGATACGAACATTGATGGCAAAGACATTAAACAGGGCGACTTCATGGGAATTGGTGATTCTGGTATTTTATCTGTCGGAACCGCTATTGCAGATGTAACCCTGAGCATGATTGATGAAATGATGAGTGATGAATTAGAGTTAATCAGTATTTATCATGGTGCTGAGGTTTCTGAGGAAGATGCCGAGAGTCTGCGGGCACAGGTAGAAGCCAAGTATCCGGATTGTGATATTGAATTACAGTATGGCGGACAGCCAATTTACTATTATATTGTATCTGCGGAATAAGAATAAAAGATAAAATGTTGTTTTCCCCCGATAATTTAATTGTCGGGGGTTTCTTCTCGTGTGATATGATGGAATGAAGAAGGATTGCCTCGTATGAACATAACAGCGCTGAAAGGAATCGGTGAGAAAACTGCCCGGTTATTTGCAAAACTGAATATTATGACCACAGAGGAACTGGTGCAGTATTATCCAAGGGATTATGAACAGTTTAAGGAACCGATACTTTTGCGGGAGGCAGAACAGGGAGAACTGGTGTCTGTTCCGGGTGTGGTACGGGGAAATATAGCAACCCGCCATGTGCGGAATCTGAGTATTACCACATTTTCAGCAGATTGTGATGGGGAGAAGCTGTCTTTGACCTATTTTAATATGCCCTATCTGAAAAATACGATAAAATTGGGACAACGATATATTTTCCGGGGGTATCTGCAAAAAAAAGGAAACTATTATGGCATGGAACAGGCGCAATTATATAAGCCAGAAGAATATGCCGGACTGATTGACTATATGCAGCCTCGTTATTCTACAACCCGGGGACTGAGTAATAAAACCATTACCAAGGCAGTGAAACAAGCGATTGCCATGGTAGACCTGTCGGAGGATTTCCTGCCGGAAGAGATTGTGACAAAGTATCAGTTCTGCGCAAGGGAAGAAGCTGTCAGGCAGATGCATTTTCCGACGAAACGGGAGGAACTGGTAAAAGCAAGAGAAAGGCTGGTGTTTGACGAGTTCTTTCTTTTTATTATGATGCTGAGGCGTATGCGGGAAGATGCTGCGGAGACAAAGAGCCAGTTTCCCATGATTCCGGTTGCCCAGACAGAACGGCTGCTGGAGGCTTTGCCATATCGTCTGACGAAAGCGCAGCAGAAAGTGTGGCAGGAAATCGAGAATGATTTGACATCGGAACAGGTTATGAACCGGCTGATTCAGGGGGATGTTGGTTCCGGTAAGACGATTCTTGCTTTCCTTTCACTGATAATGTGTGTCGGGAATGGTTATCAGGGGGCGATGATGGCACCCACCGAAGTGCTGGCAAAGCAGCATTATGATGCCTTGCTGTCCTTGCGGGAAACATACCATCTGCCGATACATCCGGTTCTGCTGACCGGCTCTACACCGGCGAAGGAACGAAGAAAGATTTATGAACAGATAGCAGATGGGGAGGCAGATATTGTGCTGGGAACCCATGCCCTGATTCAGGACAAAGTAGTCTATCATAATCTGGCTTTAGTTATTACGGATGAGCAGCATCGTTTTGGAGTCAGACAACGAGAGAGTCTGGCACAGAAGGGAAAGGATGTCCATGTACTGGTTATGAGTGCAACACCGATTCCGAGGACATTGGCGATTATTCTCTATGGTGATTTACATATTTCAATACTGGACGAACTGCCTGCGAATCGTCTGCCAATTAAGAACTGTGTAGTAAATACATCTTATCGGGAAAAGGCTTACCGGTTTATTGAAAAAGAGGTTGCAGAGGGCAGACAGGCTTATGTTATCTGTCCTATGGTAGAAGAGGGCGAAATGGAAGAACTGGAGGATGTGGGGACATATACAAAGAAACTCAAAGAAGCACTGCCGCCAACGGTTCAGGTCGCTTCCCTGCATGGAAAGATGAAGCCGGCAGAGAAGAACCGGATTATGGAAGCCTTTGCACAGAAGCAGATAGACGTACTGGTATCCACTACGGTAATAGAGGTCGGTATCAATGTTCCCAATGCTACCGTTATGATGGTGGAAAATGCAGAGCGGTTTGGCTTAGCACAGCTTCACCAGCTGCGGGGGCGGGTAGGACGAGGTGATAAACAGTCCTACTGTATTTTTATCAGTAAGTCAGAGAAGCCGGAAACCATGCAGCGTCTAAAGATACTGAATGAGTCCAATGATGGTTTCTATATAGCCAGTCAGGATTTGCAGCTAAGAGGCCCCGGGGATTTGTTTGGTATCAGACAAAGCGGTGACTTACGGTTTCAATTGGGCGACATTTACCAGGATGCGGCAATTTTACAAAAAGCCAGTGATGAAGTGGATAATATCCTGGAGAAAGATGCGGAACTTGTAGATGATAAGTATGCTGGGATACGCATTTTTTTGGAACAAACGAGGCGAAATGAGGTTGACTTTACCACTATCTGAAAGTAAGATGGTAAAGTAGTGCAAAGTTTAGGATTGAGACGGAGAATGAAGTTTATGAGAGGTAACATTGCAGTTGTAACAGACAGCAACAGCGGAATCACACAGGCAGAAGCAAAGAAACTTGGCATCTATGTACTGCCAATGCCCTTTATGATTAACGAAGAGACGTTTTATGAGGATATTACCCTTACGCAGGAAGAGTTTTATAACAGACTGTCAGAGGGTGCCAGTGTGATTACCAGTCAGCCTACCCCCGATTCTATTATGGGGCTGTGGGATGATTTGCTGAAAGAGTATGAGGAGATTGTTCATATACCTATGTCCAGTGGATTGAGTGGTTCCTGCCAGAGTGCTATCATGCTTTCCAAAGAATACGATAACAGAGTACAGGTAGTAAACAATCAGCGTATTTCGGTTACCCAAAGACAGGCAACGTTGGATGCACTGACCTTGATGGAACGGGGGATGAACGCAGAACAGATAAAGGATTTCCTGGAGGCAGATAGATTTAATTCCAGCATCTATATTATGTTGGATACGTTGTATTATCTGAAAAAAGGTGGCAGAATTACACCTGCGGCGGCAGCGCTGGGCACAATTCTGAAACTGAAACCGGTACTACAGATACAAGGGGAGAAGCTGGATGCATTTGCCAAGGCACGGACAGTATCCCAGGGAAAATCGATTATGATAAATGCGATTAAGAATGACATGGAAAATCGTTTTGGTGGTGTGAATAAGGAGACTATCTGGTTGCAGATTGCATATACGTATGATAAGGAAGCAGCTCTTAAGTATAAAGAAGAGGTACAGGAAATCTTCCCAGGATTTGATATTCACATGGATCCCTTATCTTTAAGTGTGGCATGTCATATCGGACCGGGAGCACTAGCACTGGCATGCTCTAAGAAAATTTAGTTTGGTAAGGTATCATAAAGTGTGAGAGAGTTTCTTTCACACTTTATGTTTGTATAGATAAGACTCTGTTCGATAAAAAGAATCAAATATAGAATAAGATTGCGTCAGGATACGGAGGAAAATATGGTAAAATATAATGCAGTAACGGACGAAACGGAAGTTGCCGTTCAGAAGGAGTATATGAAGAAGGCAGCCGGTTATGTAGAAAAACTGGCAGAGAAAATCGGACATCAGCCACTGTGCTGTGTTACCACCTTTGGCTGTCAGATGAATGCCAGGGATTCGGAGAAGCTGTCCGGTATTTTAAAAGAAATCGGCTACGCTATCACAGAGTCAGAGGAAGAGGCTGATTTTGTGATTTATAATACCTGTACGGTCAGGGACAATGCGAACCAGAGAGTATACGGAAGACTGGGCTTCTTAAACAGCATGAAGAAGAAAAAGCCCCATCTTAGAATTGCACTTTGCGGTTGTATGATGCAGGAGCAGACGGTTATCGATAAAATTAAGAAAAGTTACCGGTTTGTGGATTTGATTTTTGGAACCCATAATATTTTTAAATTTGCCCAGCTTCTGGTTACCATGTTCGAGAATAATGAGATGATAATTGATATCTGGGAGAAAACAGACCAGATTGTGGAAGAACTGCCGGTAAACAGAAAATACTTTTACAAGTCCGGCATCAATATTATGTTTGGCTGCAATAACTTCTGCAGCTACTGTATTGTACCTTATGTACGTGGACGAGAGCGAAGCAGAGACCCGAAAGAGATTATCCGCGAGATTGAACATTTGGTAGCAGACGGCGTGGTAGAAATCATGTTGTTGGGGCAAAATGTAAATTCTTACGGAAAGACACTGGAGGAGCCGGTTACTTTTGCACAACTGTTACAGGAAGTAGAGAAGATAGAAGGATTAAAGCGTATCCGCTTTATGACCTCCCATCCAAAGGATTTGTCAGATGAGTTAATTGAAGTAATGAAGAATTCCAAGAAGATATGCAGGCATCTTCATTTACCGGTACAGGCAGGTTCCAACCGGATTTTACAGGCGATGAACAGACGGTATACCAAGGAGCAGTATCTTGCACTGGTAGATAAAATTAAGGCGGCTATTCCTGATATTTCACTGACAACAGATTTAATTGTAGGATTTCCGGGAGAAACCCTGGAAGATGTGGAGGAGACCATCGAAGTGGTAAAACAGGTACAATATGATAATGCCTTTACATTTATCTATTCCAAGAGAACCGGAACCCCGGCGGCAGCTATGGAAAATCAGGTACCGGAAGCAGTCATTAAGGAAGGTTTTGACAAACTGCTTCAGGTAGTACAGGAAACCGCCAGGGAACGGGCGGCACGGTTCCGGGGAGAAGTCATGGAGGCATTGGTAGAAGAAGTCAATGAACATGACAGCAGCCTGATGACGGGAAGACTTTCCAATAATATGTTAGTGCATTTTCCGGCAACGGAGGAACTGATTGGAAAACTGGTTATGGTTTCCTTAGATGAGTGTCATGGATTTTATTATACCGGGCACATGGTAGAGGCATAGGAGAATCATAGAGAAAATATACCTTGTGAAGAGAATACAAAGGGATGAATTTAAAGAAAGATGGTTATATAAATGGCAGAACTGACACCAATGATGCAGCAGTACATGGAAACCAAGAAAGAATACAAGGACTGTATTCTGTTCTATCGGTTAGGAGATTTTTATGAAATGTTTTTCGAGGATGCGCTGACCGCATCGAAGGAACTGGAGATTACCCTGACCGGGAAAAGCTGTGGATTGGAGGAACGGGCACCTATGTGCGGGATTCCTTATCATGCCGTGGATGTTTACCTGAATAAACTGGTATCCAAGGGTTACAAGGTAGCCATCTGTGAACAGGTAGAAGATCCCAAACTTGCGAAGGGAATCGTGAAGCGGGAGGTTATCCGCATTGTTACACCAGGAACAAATCTGAATATTCAGGCACTAGAGGATGCAAAGAATAATTATCTATTCTGTATTGCTTATTTTCCAGGCAGAATCGGCATTTCTGTAGCGGATGTTACTACCGGGGACTATTATCTGACTGAGGTGGAGGATATTCGGAAATTACAGGATGAGATTAACAAATATGCACCCTCCGAAATTATTAGCAATGAACCATTTTTTGTCAGCGGTTACGATATTGAAGGCATGAAGAACCGGTTAGGAATTACAGTGTATTCCCTGAATTCCCATTATTTCGATGAAGATACCTGTCGGAAGTGCCTGATGAAACATTTCCATGTGAATACCTTAAGTGGTATTGGCATTGAGGATTTTCAGGTGGGACTGATTGCAGCAGGAGCCCTGTTGCAGTATTTATACGAAACACAGAAGACTTCTTTGGCGCATTTTACCCATCTGTATCCGTATCTGACCAGTAAATATATGTTATTGGACAGTTCCACGAGAAGAAATCTGGAACTGATAGAAACCCTTAGGGAAAAACAAAAAAAAGGCTCTTTGTTAGGAGTGCTTGACCGGACCAAAACTGCTATGGGAGGAAGACTTCTCCGGAAATATATCGAACAGCCTTTGATTGACAAAGAAAAGATAGAGCAGCGGTTAGATGCGGTAGAAATGCTCTGCCAGAAGAGCGTAGACCGGGATGAATTGCGGGAATATCTGAATACAATCTATGATTTGGAACGTCTGTTGGGAAAGGTCAGCTATAAAACAGCCAACCCAAGGGATTTGATTGCGTTCCGCAATTCCTTATCGATGCTGCCGTCCATCAGGGCGGTACTGGAAGATTTGGATACTACACTCTTAGCAGATATCCGTGCACGAATTGATACACTGGATGATATTTTTCATCTGATAGATGATGCCATTGTGGAAGAACCGCCATTGGCGATTAAAGAAGGGGGCATTATCAAGGAAGGGTTCAACAGCACCATTGATTCCCTCCGCAGTGCGAAGACAGAGGGGAAAAACTGGTTGGCCTCTTTAGAAGAAGAAGACAGAGAACGAACCGGTATCAAGAATCTGCGAATCAAGTACAATAAAGTGTTTGGTTACTATTTTGAGGTAACCAATTCCTATAAAAATTTGGTGCCGGAGGATTATATCCGGAAACAGACGTTAGCCAATGCGGAACGATATACTACACCACGATTAAAGGAACTGGAAGATTCTATTCTCAATGCAGAGGATAAACTTTATACTCTGGAATATGATTTGTTCTGTGAAATCCGGGATGCTATCGCCGCCGAGATTGAGCGAATCCAGAAGACAGCACATGCCGTGGCGAGACTGGATGTATTTACGTCCCTTTCCTATGTGGCAGAACGAAACCAGTATGTCAGACCTGCCTTAAATGAAAAGGGCGTCATTGACATCAAGGATGGACGGCATCCGGTAGTAGAACAGGTAATTCAGAACGATATGTTTATTGCAAATGACACCTATCTGGATAATCAGAAGCATTGTATTGCAGTAATCACAGGACCGAATATGGCAGGAAAATCCACCTATATGCGGCAGGCGGCGTTAATCGTACTGATGGCACAGATTGGTTCCTTTGTACCGGCGAAAAAGGCAAATATCGGTATCGTAGATCGTATCTTTACCCGCGTGGGGGCTTCCGATGACCTGGCAAGCGGACAGTCAACCTTTATGGTGGAAATGAACGAGGTAGCGAACATTCTTAGAAATGCTACGGCAAACAGCCTGCTGGTACTGGATGAGATAGGTCGTGGGACATCTACCTTTGACGGGTTGAGCATTGCCTGGGCAGTGATCGAACATATCAGCAACCGGAAGCTTTTGGGAGCCAAAACCTTATTTGCCACCCATTACCATGAACTGACAGAACTGGAAGGCAAAATGGATAATGTGAATAACTATTGCATTGCTGTAAAGGAAAAAGGCGATGATATTGTATTCCTTCGTAAGATTGTAAAGGGTGGCGCGGACAAGAGTTATGGTATCCAGGTAGCCAGACTGGCAGGTGTACCGGATATGGTCATCGACAGAGCCAAGGAAATTGTAAACCAGCTCAGCGATAATGATATTACCGAAAAGGTACAAAGCATCGAAATTAACGTTAAGAATGAGAAGCATAAACCGGTCAGATATGATGAGGTGGATTTGGAGCAGATATCCTTATTTGATACGGTAAAGGATGAAGATGTATTACAGGAGCTGCAGGAGATAGATGTGAGTAATCTGACTCCGGTGGATGCGTTAAATACGCTGTACCGGTTGCAGAATAAACTGAAGAATCGTTGGAAGTAACGGAAAGAAAGGTAAAACATGGCAAAAATCAATGTACTGGACCATCAGACAATCGATAAGATAGCCGCAGGGGAAGTAGTAGAACGACCTGCCAGTGTGGTAAAGGAATTAGTGGAAAATGCCATTGATTCCGGAGCGACCGCTGTTACTGTGGAGATAAAGGAGGGTGGCATTGCCTTTATCAGGGTAACGGATAATGGAAGTGGTATCGAAAAGTCCCAGGTACCGAATGCATTTTTGCGGCATGCTACCAGTAAAATTACTTCAGCAGAAGATTTGACTGAGCTAGTCAGTCTTGGATTCAGAGGAGAAGCACTTGCCAGTATCGCGGCGGTGTCGATGGTGGAACTGATAACAAAAGTACAGACTGATTTAACCGGATTAAGATATGTAATTGAGGGTGGTATGGAAAAGGAGAGGGAAGACATCGGTGCGCCGGATGGGACAACCATTATGGTGCGGAATCTGTTTTATAACACACCACCCCGTAAGAAATTCTTAAAACAGCCCCAGACAGAGGGCTCTTATGTGTCTGATTTGATGGAACATTTAGCTATGTCTAATCCGGGCATCTCCTTTAAATTTGTGGTAAACGGACAGAACCGGTTTTATACTACCGGCAACCATAACTTACAGGAAATCATCTACCGGATATATGGAAAGGAAATCGCAGGAGAACTGTTTCCGTTGGAATGGAGCCAGCCGGGAATGACCATAACCGGCTTTTTAGGAAAACCGGTTATTAATCGTGCAAACCGGAATTATGAGATGTTTTATATCAATGGCAGATACATTAAGAGTTCGCTTATCAGCAAAGCCATTGAAGAGGGGTATCGGGAATATCTGATGCAGCATAAGTTCCCATTTTGCGTATTACATTTTCAGATAGATACAGAACGCATTGATGTGAATGTACATCCTACGAAGATGGAGGTAAGGATTGCTGACGGACCGGTATTCTATGAAACGGTAAAAGAAACCATTCACAGGGTGTTGCGTGAACAGGAAATGATTCCGATGGTGTCACTGACCGAGGAACCGAAGGAAAAACAGGCAGTAAAAGCAGCGGTACCGGAACCCTTTGAAAGCAGAAGGATTGCCGCTGCCACAGCCATGCCAGAACGGACGGCGGCATCGGCAGCCATCCAACAGATTTACGAAAAGAGCAGACCGCAGGAGATGGTAGCTGCCCAGCCGAAGGCAGCTTATGCGACAACGACATTAGCTGGCAGCCAGATATTTGACCGGGAAACAAAAATGGTACAGACGGAGACAGTGGCACAACCGGAGATGGCGGCAAAACCGGAGCAGCTGGAGCTGTTTGATGATAGATTATTGTCAGCCAAGGCGCGGGAACATTATGAAATACTGGGACAGCTTTTTGAAACCTACTGGCTGATTTCCTATCAGGACAAGCTTCTTATCATAGACCAGCATGCAGCCCATGAGAAGGTAAAATACGAGCGGTTTATGAAACGGTTCCGGGAACACAGCATCGTATCCCAGACAATGAATCCGCCGATGATAGTAACGTTAAATGGAAAAGAAAAGGAATGTTATGAACAGCATCGGGAGGATTTTGAAGCCCTGGGCTTTGTGATAGAAGAATTCGGCGGAAATGATTACGCTATCCGTGGAGTGCCGTTAGATTTGTATGGCTATGAAGAAAGTGAATTTTTCTATGAAATATTAGATGAACTGGGCGCGGAGTCCGTGACCGGAACGCCGGAGGGAATCCGTATCCGGATTGCCACGATGGCATGCAAGGCTGCTGTAAAGGGAAATATGCGGTTAAGTCTGGAGGAAGCTCAGAGGCTGATAGATGAATTGCTGACTCTGGATAACCCCTATAATTGTCCTCATGGAAGACCGACGATTATCTCCATGAGCAAATATGAGATAGAGAAGAAATTTAAGAGGATAGTAACCTAAATGAGTGAAAGTAAGAAACCTTTAGTGATTCTGACCGGTCCGACTGCGGTGGGAAAGACCGCTTTGTCCATTGCATTGGCAAAGGAAATAAACGGAGAAATTATTTCGGCAGATTCCATGCAGGTGTATCGCGGGATGGATATTGGTTCAGCAAAGATTATACCGGAAGAAATGGAGCAGGTGCCACATCATCTGATTGATGTATTAAATCCTACGGAAGAATTTAATGTGGTGCTTTTTCAACAGATGGCAAAGGAAGCTATGAGGGATATTTACAGCCGGGGAAAGGTCCCCATTCTGGTAGGTGGAACGGGCTTCTATATCCAGGCAGTTCTTTATGATATCGATTTTACGGAGAATGCGGAAGACAACAGCTTCCGGCTGTCTATGGAAGACTATGCAAAGGAGCATGGAAACCGGGCATTGTTTGAAAAACTGCGTGCGGTGGACCCGAAATCCTGTGAAATTATCCATGAAAATAATATAAAAAGGGTCATACGGGCATTAGAATTTTATGAGAAAACCGGACAGCCTATCTCGGAGCATAATGAACAGCAGCATGAAAAAGAATCCCCTTATGCGTTTGCCTATTTTGTGTTAAACGA
>ERZ1026850.1491-NODE-1491-length-12023-cov-4.474265_pt1 | contig 12023 bp, 12 predicted proteins | sample MGYA00380155_ERZ1026850 | MGnify/ENA primary metagenome ERZ1026850 (study PRJEB33269, sample SAMEA4719791) | human gut metagenome | biome: human-associated habitat; feature: organic feature; material: feces | place: Cameroon | collected 2013-10 ... | reverse complement strand
TTGTAGTTCTTTATCAATATTATAAGGGAATTGTTAGAAAATTACAACTCTAAAAGTTAATTGATAGAACTTAGCAACGATGTCATATCACTATATAAGACATCCCGTGAAGTATCCTTCATAATAACCGATATGTAGGTTGTACCATTACTGCTTCTGGATAAAAGAATCAGACAATGTCCTGCCGCATTAGTCGTTCCCGTTTTACCACCGATAACCGTAATATTAGACGGCATATCGTATGTCCCTTTCAGGTACAGGTTCGTAGTCTCCACTTCCAGTGATTTGTCATTTCCAGCACTGTCCTTGTAAACAGTACTATAAGAAGTCATCTGGATAATCTGATTAAACAAATCATATTGCAGTGCTTCCTGAAAAATCAGATACATATCATAAGCCGTTACATAATGCTCATCTTCCGTCAGTCCGTTGGGATTCATGAAATGAGAGTTAGTGGCACCTATTTTGACCGCCTCTTCATTCATCATAGACACAAAATTTTCCACGGAACCAGCAATCCCTTCTGCAATCAGAATCGCCACATCGTTGGCCGAATAGATAAGCAGAATATGTAATGCCTGATCCAAGGTCATCTGGTCTCCAGGTTTCAACCCACATAGCTGTGCGCCGGACTCCGTAATCACAACATTATCCGATGCGGTCAGAATCTGGTCTGTAGAACCATATTCCAAGGCAACCAATGCTGTCATAATCTTCGTTAAAGAAGCCGGATGTATCCTGTCATTTACATTCTTAGCATAAATCGTATCCAGATTCTTCGTATCAAACAAAGCTGCCGCACCAATATCATTCATGCTGACACTGGATACATTGACATCCTTGGATGCCACACACAAATCTGCTGCAAAAGGTTCAATCGTCTCTTTGTTGGTTGTATTGATCAACTGAAAACTGCTGACATTATTATCCAGAGCATACGCCATATCATACTTTGTACTTCCACAGCCTGTCAGTAACATGCCCGCAAGCAGTAACAATGCCATCGTTTTCCTTATCTTATGTTTATTTATACATTTCACGCCACTCTAAGTCTCCTCTGTCCAGCGATTTGATTAACAGTTCCGCTGTCGCAAGATTCGTTGCTAAAGGTATATTGTGTCTGTCACATAACATGACTACATTATTTACATCCGGCTCATGGGACTTCGGATATAATGGGTCACGCAAGAAAATAACAAGGTCAATCTGATTATGTTCAATCTGTGCACCTATCTGTTGGGCGCCTCCTAAGTGACCAGCCAGATATTTATGGATAGAGAGATTGGTTACCTCTTCAATCAGTCTGCCCGTTGTTCCTGTAGCATACAATTCATTCTTACTTAAAATCCCCCGGTAAGCAATACAGAAATTCTGCATCAGCTTTTTCTTGGCATCGTGTGCAATCAATGCAATGTTCATTATCGTTTACCCCTTCTTTACCTTATCTTTTTCCTGTTGTATTTTATCGTTATTTCTTACACTGCAATCGTACATTCAGTACAAACCCCATTCCAATATAGTTACTTACAAGTGATGTAAGCCCATAGCTTACAAAGGGTAATGGTATGCCCGTATTGGGTATGACGCCGGTTGCCACGGATATGTTAATCATTCCCTGAAAGCCTATCAGTGCCGCAACACCGGCTGCTATTATGGTACCGGCAATATCTTTTGCCTTCCTTGCTACCATAATACATTCAAATGCAATTAAAATCAATAACACAATTACGGTACAGCCGCCTACAAATCCAAATTCTTCCCCAATAACCGCGAAAATAAAGTCTGTCTGTGGTTCTGAAATAAAATTACCATTTTTCACAGAACTGATTTCGTTTGTTTTATATCCTTTTCCATATAACTGTCCGGAACCAATCGCCGTTATGGAATTGGTCTGCTGATAGGCTTCCGTATTCGCATACTCATCCGGATATATCCATGCCAGAATCCTTCGTTGCTGATAATCATCAATAATCTGCTGATCTGGCTGCAGCACTAACATCAGGGCTATTATCAGCGTCGGGATTGCCACTGCCAATACCAGGATAATATATTTCCAACTGATACCACCTACAAACAACATAACACAGAACAGAATGACCACCATAATACTGGTAGATAAGTCCGGTTGTTTGTAAATCAGCAAAATCGGTGGAATAAACAATAACACACACAGGCTTATCATTTTTATGGAAGACATCTCCTCCTGATGTTTCCAGATAAACTGGGCAAAAAACAAAATCAGAAAAATCTTGGCAGTTTCCGATGGCTGGAACTGAATTCCAAAAATATTCAGCCACCGCTGCGCACCCCCCGCCTCTACGCCCGCAAAGTTTACCAAAGCAAGTAATGCCAGATTCACAATATAGATAATCCAGTAAAATTTCAACAAAACGGAATAGTCAAACAAGGAAAACACAATCATAAGAAATGCTCCCAGAACAGCCCCCATCAGCTGTCTGGACTGTAAGGATTCCTTTGCACTTCCAATTGCCAGAATTCCGATTACCGTAAGAGCAATCACTAACAGAATCAGTTTAAAATCATAATCTCTGACACGATACTGTCTGAGCATTCTTTTTCCTCCCTGTAAAGTATGTACGGACAGAATCTACTGCTTCAAATCCAAAATTGGAATGTTTGCATACAGGGTAGGATTTTTCATGCCGCGCCCTTTGCTTCCGGTTTTGGTAATCTGTATTTCCATACTTTTTGTATCTATCTTCATATACTTCGATATGACTTTTGCAATATCATTCTTTATCATTTCCATCATCTCGGGTGAGCAGTTAACTCTGTCAGAAATCAATAGGATTTTCAGACGGTCTTTTGCAATCTCCCGGGAACTTTTTCGTTTCAAAATGTTCTTAAACATTGCCACCCTCCTAACCTTTATGAAAAATACCTGACACTTTAGCCCAGAAAGAAACACCTTTCTCAAAATCAAGAAAAGATACTTCCTTCCCCATAATCCTGTAACAAATATTCTGATAAGCCCTTCCGGCAAGAGTACTGCTTCCCACCAGAGGTTCCCCCTGATTCGTAGCAATTACCACGTTCTCGTCATCAGGTACCATGCCTATCAGCGGTAAAGAAAGGATATCCACCACATCCTGAGACGACATCATGTCCCCTCGTTTAATCATTTCTGGCCGGATACGATTGATAACCAAATCAATCTTCTGGATTTCATTAGCTTCTAACAGCCCGATAATCCTGTCTGCATCCCTGATAGCTGACACTTCCGGTGTCGTAACTACCAGTGCCCTGTCTGCTCCTGCAATGGCATTTTGAAATCCCTGCTCAATGCCTGCCGGGCAATCCAGGATAATGTAATCAAACTGATCTTTCAAATGGTTTATCATCTTAACCATCTGTGCCGGATTTACAGCACTTTTATCCCTTGTCTGTGCAGACGGCAACAGAAAGAGGGTTGGGTATCGTTTGTCCCGAATCAATGCCTGTTTGATGCGGCAATTTCCTTCCACCACATCTACCAGATTATAAACAATCCGGTGTTCCAATCCCATTACAACATCCAGATTCCTCAGACCGATATCGGTATCTATCAGAAGAACCTTCCTGCCCATAGCGGCAAGTCCTGTACCAACGTTTGCGGTTGTTGTTGTTTTACCAACACCGCCTTTCCCTGACGTGACGACAATTACTTCACTCATATCAAACCTCCAAAATGAATCGTTATCGTCCCCTGAATAATCTAAATCGGCAGATTACCCAGTAATTCTTTGGTAATTGGCTCCATTAACACTCTTCCGTTTTCTACATAGGCAAGCTTCGGTAATACCTTTTGTTTAATCGGCCACCTACTCTGTTTTTCTGATGTTTTATATTTGAAATCACCAATTTTTAATTTCTCTGGTGACATTTCAAGCGCGATAACATAATGTCCTTCTTCGCCATCTACACCGGCATAAGCCTGTCCATACAGACCACCAACAACAATAATATCCTTATTGGAAGTAACACAGGCTCCCGGATAGACATCTCCGATAACAATGATACTGTTCTCGGTTTCCAAGACCTGTCCATCTTTTACCATTCCCTTATAAAACTGTCCTGCATTTTCCATGGATGCCTGGTGTGCTGACAACTTCTGCAATGCCTTCACATAATTCTTATTCGTTTCTTCATTCTTACCCATAATACAGATAATATTAAGAGCTGAATTGGCAGAAATCATACTAATAAGCTGCCGTTCTTCTACCTCTGATAGTTTTCGCCCCTCGAAAGAAATAACCATGCTGGCATCCTTGAAGAAATGCGCCGATTCCTTGAATTTAATAGCCACTTCATTCAGTAACTCCGAAAAGGGCATTTCTTCGTCCAGATAAATGGACAATCCATTTTTAAAGCTTTTGATAATAACCGGATTTTTCATTATTTTCCCTCTATGTGATTTAATCTGCATTCAACGTACCGGCTTCCAGTTCGCTGGCTGTACCGGTAACGACCTGCGTTTCTCCATAATAATATGCATAAACATCTCTCGCTGTCTGTGCTGCATAATCAGATGTATAACCATTGGCTATACGCACCGTAACCGTAATCTCCGGATCCTCATAAGGCGCATAACTGATAAACAGTGCGTGGTTCGGACGGTTTTTATTCTCCTGTGCCGTACCGGTCTTACCTGCTACATTCACATCCAGGTTGGAATAATAACTCTTGGCTTCTACCACCTTACGCATACCGGAATGAATCGCATTCCAGTATGCACCATCCATATCAATCTGATTTCTGACCTCTGCCTGGTTATCCGTATAAACACCATGATCAGATATCTTGTCTACTAAGGTTAAATTATAACATGTTCCGCTATTGGCGATAGTGGTAACATATCGCGCAAGACCAACAGTGGTATAATTGTTGGTTCCGTGTCCAATAGCGGAACGGACAGCATCCGTATCGGATACTTCCGGCGTATATTCTTCGATTTCCACACCCGATGTTTCAGACAGTCCATACATATCTGCATATTTTGCCAGTTTTGCAAGCCCTACATCACTGTTATAGGTATCGCCTACCATACCAAGGCGGTATCCTACTTCGTAGAAAAACCAGTTACAAGAATGCTGAATACCACCGGTAACATTCAATGGACCATGGGAACCCCTGCCAGCAATCCAGCATTTAGCTGCCGGAGAGATTTTCTCAAAAACCCCCACGCAGGTAATCGTATCTGTGGTGGTAATAACCCCCTCCATCAGACCTGCTGTAGCAGAGACAATTTTAAAAGTAGACCCCGGTGCAGTACGCTGCTGTGTTGCATAATTTAACAGCGGATATGCCAGGTTCTCCCGCAGGCTTGCATAATAAGAGGCATCCACGCCATTTGCCATCTTGTTATTATCATAACTTGGATAAGATACCAGTGCCAGCACATCTCCCGTCTTTGCATCCGTTACTACAACCGACCCGGAATAAGGATCCAGTGCAAGCTGCGCTGGGGTAATATCCAGATTCTCAATACGATTACGCATAAATGCATATGGCGTTTCTGCACCTGACTGAAACTGATGTAATTCCGTATCTTCTACTTCCACCACATTCTGTTCCAGTAACAGATTACAAATCTGTCTGCCGGTTATCTCATCATTGTTAATCATATAACGATATATTTTCTTATCAAATGCCTTATCCGTAGCCAGTTTTTCAAAGATATAATCCAGAATCTTCTGATAGATTTCTACGGAATCAGAATAATGGGAATCAATATCCAGTTTGGAAACATCAATCCAGTTCTGGGATATAATATAATCCAGATATTCGCTTAAGCTGATAACTTCTTCCTTTGCCCAGGCCAGATAGGTTGTATCCTCTTTATCGACTGTATCCGACATAATAATATTGTCATCGTTTAACATGGAAACAATATAGCTTTCATAATTCTGGTATTCCTCAGAAAGCATATTGTAAGGGGTCTTTGTCTCTTCCAGTTCCAGCCGCAGAGTCTCAAAAACATTTGCCTGTCTTGCCACGAAGCTTTCCTGTACCGCCTTCTCGGTTTCTCCTGCATACCTGGACGTAAAATGCTCCGTATCAATAATGCTGTTGTTGATACAGGTATAGTACACATCATAAATCGGAATGACGATATCAGAACTACTGGAATTCTCGCTGGCATGGTACTCCTTGATGTTCTGTATCTTTGCCAGTAATATACTGGCAAGCTTGGATTCGATAATCTGGTAGGCCGCCTTCTGCAAATCGGAGTCCAAGGTCAGATACACGTCCTGTCCTGCAGAAGGTTCCACTCGGTCACTGGTTTCAATAACCTTGCCCAGGTTATCTACATAAACCGTTTCTGAGCCCTTGGTTCCCTGTAAATAAGTCTCCATGGAGGCCTCGATTCCCAGTTTACCTACAGTATCATTTAAATCATAATCCGGATTCTGCTCCTGCAATGCTTCCAGTTCATCCTGCGCCACCTTACCGGTATATCCCAAAATCTGTGAAAAATAAATACTGTCATTATATTTTCGGATAGTACCTTCTGCGATGGATACGCCATCTAATCTATCCGCATTTTCCATAATAACGGCAACGGTTTTCTCGGAAACATTGTTGGCTACTGTTGTCGCAATATATTTCTGATAACTATTGGCACTCATGGCATAACGAATCGTAACTATCTTTAAAATCTCTTCCTTGGTATATCCTAATCCAGCCTCATAACTGGAGGTATCCTCCTCATCTCTATAATTACCGATTCCATAACGGGAACTTGGAGAAGTACCACAAAAATAAGCTATTACATCATCTGCTGTAGCATTCCGTTCTTTGTATTTCAAATCATCTGTGGAGGCATACCCATAGACATCTGCCAGAAAACGGAGTAACTGTGTTCCCTCCACATCAAACTGATATTGACCACTACTATCCAGTATAATATGAAAATCGCTGATAACCTGATCCCCATTTTTCTCAATCAAGGTAATCAGTTCCGAAATCGTCTGGTTTAACTGTGCATTCTTCTTTCTGCCAGACTCATAGACATCTTCAATGGTAACCGAGTATGCCAGTTCATTGTAGGCAAGCAGATTACCATTTCGGTCGAGAATATTACCTCTTGTAGCTTCAATCGTACGTTCCTTGGTAATTTTAAGCTGGAAGTTATTGAAATACTCCTCTCCTTTTACAATCTGCAGCTGGAAAATCGTGTAAATCAAATATCCGCCGAAACCAAATAATACCAAAATCAGTACAATAAGTCTGGAAGTAATCATATTCAGAAAATTTTCTTTAATATGTTCTAATATCGCATCAAACAAATTTTTTTCCGCTCCTCTTTTCCCCCTGCTCCAGTTTCGTGTCAATCCAAAGCACGAATGGATACAGAAGTAAGGTTACCACTATGGTGTATACAATCTCTGGCAGTATAATATGCGCCAGATAATAAGAGAAATCAAATCTGCCCCGAAGCAAAAATAATATCACATAACAGGTAATTCCGTATAAAAAGTCACTACCAAGAATCAATGCTATAGGTAATTTAATATCCTGTGGATAGAAAACCGAACAGAATTTACCATTCAGATATCCTATATACATATAAACAAGGGCATAAAACCCTATGGTACTGCCAAAAAAAATATCAACTAACAGTCCACAGAAAAATCCAATGAGCAGCCCTGTCTTCTCGCCCCGCATAAAGCCGAAAGAGGCTGTCAGCACAATGAGCAGATTGGGAACAATCCCACCAAAGGAGAGGGACTGAAACACCGTACACTGTAACAAAAAGCATACCAATATTAAAATAGCTGTTATGATTCCACGTTTCATATCATGAATCACTTCCTGTTCTGCTTACTCTTCTTCTACCGTTTGTTTCTGTTCCAGAATTACCAGTACCTCTTCCAGATGTTCAAAATCCACTGCAGGTGTAATATAACCGGATTTCGTCAGATTGTTAGAGTCCCGGTTAATCGTATTGATATAGCCAATCAGGATTCCCGGTAGATACTTGTCACTGATATTGGAAGTCACAATTTTATCACCTTCTACCACCACATCGCCACTGTCCACCAGCTGTTCAAACTCAATGACGCCGGAAGCATACAGCTTCAGATTACCTGATACAATCAGATTGTCTGAACTGGATAATACCATGGCGCTGACATTGGAATCATCTGCAATAATCGCTTTTACTTTTGCCCAGTTAGCTCCTGCATCAACCACGCGGCCAACCAGACCTCCACCAGCAATAATATTCATATCCACGGCAATACCATCGTCTGTTCCTTTGTTAATAACAAAGGAATAAAACCAGTTGCCGGAATCCCTTGCGATAATCCGGGCACCAATCTTATTATAATCATCATACTGGGCATCCAGCTGATACAGCTCTCGCAGGTTTGTCAGTTCATAACGATCCTGCTGGAGTCTGGTATTCTCCACCGTCAACTCATCCACCTGCTGTTTAAGAGATTCATTTTCCGCAATCAAATCCCGTATCTGTACCAGTTCATCTGACCTCTCCGACAGCCATACGCCGACAGTACTGATTCCCTCTTCAAAAGGAACAACCGTATAGCCTGCAATGAAACTTAAAGGTCCACTGAACAGGGAAGTATTAAAAGTAAGAAGCACCATACCAGTGCACAAGATTGTTAAAATAAAAAGGAGATATTTACTTGGTAATGTAAATTTTTCTCCTTTTTTTCTTACGATTGGACTCATTTACTCATTCCTTCTATTGCATAAGCTACTGATTTATAATTATCATCTTTGATAATCTTTGCAAGTCCAAGTGCTACACTGCTGACCGGATTCTCCGATACGTTTACCTTAAGTCCGGTGCCCTTGCTCATAAGCTGGGCTAATCTGCTGACCTGGGAAGCGCCACCAGTCAGGTACACTCCATGACGGTAAATATCCGCTGCAAGTTCCGGCGGAGTTCTCTCCAGAATGACTTTAATGTTATCAATAATGGTATTAAAATGTTCTACCAGACACTCATCTACTAACGTGGTTGGAATCTCTCTTTCTACCGGAAGTCCTGTTACAATATCTCTTCCGTAAACAACTGCACCACATTTTGCCTTTTCTAATTCCAACAGGGAAGTTTTTACATTCTCTGCTGTCTTGCCGCCGATAATCAGGCTATATTCTCTTCTGATTGCAGCCTTGATGGCATCATCAAACTTACGCCCGCCAACCTTAATCAGCTTGCTCAATACAATACCACCCAGCGACAAAATGGAAATCTCTGTCGTATCAAAGCCTACATTGACAACCAATACACCCTGGGAATTCTTAACGTCAATTCCCAGTCCAAGACCATCTGCCACAGCTTTGTCTACTACCATAACTTTCCTGGCTTTTACACCGGATTCCTTGATTAAATCCTTAAAGGCACGTTTCTCTACCTCCGTTACATCCCATGGTACAGCAATATAATAATCCGCAGGTTTTACGTTATTCTTCATTAAATCATTCATAAAGTATTTTATGAGTGTTTCCATGTTCTGTATATCTGCAATAACACCATTGCTCAGCGGATAGGAAATACTGATATTGCTGGGTGCTTTCTCATACATTTCAAAAGCAGAATCGCCATAGGCAAACAAAGTTTTCTTATTTTCAATGGCAATCATATTCTTTTCTACAAACACTTCATCATCAGCACGGTTATATATCTTTATGTTGCTGGTTCCTAAATCAATTCCAAATGCATTATTAGCCAAGGTATAATACCCCTTTCTTTATATTCCATGATGTACCTTACATCATTAAATGACTCTCTTGAAAACTAAAATAGCTGTTATCCCCAATAATAATATGATCAAACAGCGGAATATCAACCATCTGTCCTACTTCCCTTACCCGCTCCGTAATCCGCAAATCATTCTCACTTGGGGTAGGATTTCCACCCGGATGATTATGCAGAAGCATAATATTGGCGGCCTTGCCCTGAAAAGCATTGATAAAAACCTCTCTAGGGGATAATAAAGATGCATTGACTGTTCCTTTGGATAATATTCTTTCCTCTATCAGGTGCAATCCAGAGTCAAGCAGCAGCAGGAAAATATATTCCACATTCTCATGCCGCAGTCGCTCCATATAGTAATCTGCTACAGAATATGGGTCGTGAAAAGATAATGCACCTTTTGCTTTTGCCTGCGACATTCTGGTACAAAGCTCTGCCAGAGCTTTCAGCTGAATCGCCTTCACCTGCCCAATTCCCGGTATCTTTCTCAAATCATCTACCGGGATATGGTACAACCCCAGCAGACCATTCCCATATCTGGCGGTCTGTGCAAGGACATTCTCTCCAAGACGGCACACATCCGTCTTCGCTGTACCGGTACGCAGAATAATGGACAAAAGTTCTGAATCTGTCAATGCTTTACTGCCATAGGTAGTAAATTTTTCATATGGAAGATTCTGCATCCTATATTCATTGTTCTCATACTTGTCTTTTTTCATTCAACCTCTTTCCCGACAGCAGCTCTCTCCAACGCCTATGGGACAGGTCATACTAGATAAAACGATAGACCACTATCGCTACCACAATTCCGAGAATACTGGCAATGGTAATTTTAATGGACAGACCAAACGTAATTGCCAGAATACCTAAATCCAAAACCAACGGCTGTGATAATCCAAAAGACTGTCCATAATTAAGCCATGTACTCGGAAAAAGGCTTCCAATAAATCCACCAATCACTATGCCTGCTAAAATAAGCAAAAAACATGCCCAGTTATTTTTACGCATAAAATAACCATTCTCCTTTCCCAACGATAATTTTAACACAACACTTAGGGGCTGTATACCAGATTTGTCAAAAATATTGTTTAATTTTTACGAAAATCCGCAGATACAATGCCCTTATCCATTAGATTCTGTAAGGTCTTAAGTATGCCAAGTTTTGCATGCTGGAAGGTTAATCCTCCCTGGAAATAAACCGCATAAGGAGGGGCTATCGGACCATCTGCACTCAGTTCAATCGAGGAACCGGACACAAACGCTCCTGCCGCCATAATAACCTGGGAATCATAGCCCGGCATATCCCACGGCTCCGGAGTTACGAAACTGTCTACGGAAGCTGCAGCCTGGATTCCCTGGCAGAAAGCAATGACGCCTTCCGGTGTTCCAAAGGTAACTGCCTGTATAATATCGTGCCGACTCTCCGTTCCATCCGGCACGACTGCAAAACCAATTTTTTCATAAATATTAGCTGCAAAAACAGCTCCCTTCAAGGCACTGGCTGTTACCGTTGGTGCCAGAAACAGTCCTTGATAAAAGGAAGGCAGCACACCAAGAGAAGCACCTACTTCTTTCCCCAGTCCAGGAGAGGTAAGGCGATAAGCGGCATTCTCCACACATTCTTTCTTACCGGCAATATAACCGCCAATAGGTGCCAGTCCGCCACCCGGATTCTTAATCAAAGAACCAACTATCATATCCGCTCCTACATCGGCAGGCTCTATTGTCTCTACAAACTCGCCATAACAGTTATCTACCATACAGATAATATCCGGCTTTATTTCCTTTATAAAAACAATCAGCTCTCCGATTCTCTGGACAGACAAAGTAGGTCTTGTCTGGTATCCTTTGGAACGCTGGATAGTTACCAGTTTTGTTTTCTTTCCAATCGCCTTTCTAATGTTCTCATAATCAAAGCTTCCGTCCGGCTGTAAATCGACCTGTCTGTAAGAAATTCCATATTCTTTCAAAGAACCCTTGGATGGTCGGATACCAATAACCTCTTCCAGGGTATCATAAGGTTTCCCAACCGGAGATAACATTTCATCCCCTGGACGCAGATTACTCATCAGTGCCAGAGCCAGTGCATGGGTGCCACAGGTAATCTGCGGCCGCACCAGGGCATCTTCGGTATGAAAAATATGGGCGTAGACCCGTTCCAGAGTATCTCTGCCCAAATCATTATATCCATATCCTGTTGTTCCCAACAGGCAGGCTTCACTGACGTTACATTCCTGCATGGCGCGAATCACTTTTAACTGATTGTATTCTGCCACCTCATCAATTTCCCGGAAAC
>ERZ1026850.1490-NODE-1490-length-12024-cov-4.697886_pt1 | contig 12024 bp, 8 predicted proteins | sample MGYA00380155_ERZ1026850 | MGnify/ENA primary metagenome ERZ1026850 (study PRJEB33269, sample SAMEA4719791) | human gut metagenome | biome: human-associated habitat; feature: organic feature; material: feces | place: Cameroon | collected 2013-10 ... | reverse complement strand
ATAAAAGGTATACGTCGGTCCTTCCTTACGGTTCTCCATACTTTTGCGGAAAATGTCATTCTCTTCCCAGAATTTCTTCGTTTCTTTCTCCCTGTCCACAAAGTTCAGGTTCGTTGATACTTTCTGATACATAGTACATTCCTTTCTTTTTATATTTACTTTCATTAAGTGTCTCGGTATGGTTTACACTAAGTTCAAACGGTGCCTTTGGCTTGCTTTCACTTTTACTAAATGGACATGCTCTACATCTACCTGCTGCACTAACCTCAGACTTCTCCTTTGGCTCGTCTTCGCTAAGTGCACAGGTACCGTTCGCACTAAATTCATGCTTCGCCTTTGGCTCGCTTTCATTAAGTGCTCTACATGAAAAGCCCCGTCCTGTAATAGGACGAGGCATCATTACCACGCAACCACCTGTTACAACATACTCCCTGCTTTCGGCTTATATAAGCATACTCATAGTTTTATATGGCTTCCCATAACGGAGGATTCCGGTTTTACCTACTGGGTCTGACAAATGACTGTGCTGTAAACAGTTGTATGGAAGCAGCACCTGCCTGTCACATACATTCAATCATTGATCAGATGGTTCAGCAAAACGGCTCAGAAGTGATCTTCCCCCTTTTCCTACTAATACCGGCTCTCACCTTCCCCGGCTCTCTTTGACGTTTGGAAAAAGGCTACTGTCTTCCTCAATGCCTTTTGTAGTCTGTCTTATTTATATATGTTAAAGTACACCACGAAAGGTATAATTGTCAAGACGTGAAAAAAAGTTGCCGGAAATCAGATATATTTTTCGTTACTGTTCATTCGTACCTCGTTCCAGTAACGATTCGCAGGCTCATTTGAAGTTTTGCTTTGCAAAAAGAGCCTGCTCACTCCTGACTCATGTTCCCATTCTGTCCAATCCGGCAGCTTTTAAACTGCCTGAACAAACTGTTATATGGCATCACACCCGTGGCAGGTTCGGAGTGCAGGCCGGTCCCTTTTTCTCCCAGACAACCGGCACGGTCTGTCCGGCTTCGGACAGCATCACAAACGGTACCTCCATCGGGCAGTTGTTCTTATTCTCTTCAAAGACAAATTCTGCAACAAACCGGTAGGAAGCCCGAAGCGGTTCCTCCACCAGAATTTCGTATTCCAGCTCCCGGATACCGTCACCCATATGTGCCATGCTTAAGAAAATATTCTGCTCCTTCTGCGGGAGAATCTCACAGCCTTCTCTTCCGTATAAATACACATTCACCCGATCCGAAGTCACATACTTTGATTTGTTGGAAAGGATGAATTTAATCTTCTTGGGCTCACCACGGCGGATCACCGGATCACCGCAATAATCAAGACGAATATTTAGGCCCGGGAATTCAAAGCGTACCACGTTCATTTCCCGGTAAATATTCCGGAAATACGGCTTTGCATAAAAATCTTCCACATTTCCGCTCCATCCGGTAAGTCCGAATTCCTTCTGTGCTTTCTCATAAAGAACGGTAACCCTCTCGGTCAGCTCTTCCACCGTCTTCGGAATCTTTCCATACATCAGGAACGGATCAATGCTGATCGTAACAAGCTTGTTGCCAATCGGCTTCGTCCACTTTTCTTCAAAAACGTCGCGGCCGTACATCATTCCATACAGGGCAGCAATGGTTCCTGCAGTACAGTCCGTGTCCTCACCATAATTTACGGCTGTGCACATGGCCTTCTCATAGCTGCCTTCTCCGAAAAGCAATCCGTAAATAATGATCATCATATTGGACGGAACATCAAAGCCCATCGGTCCTTCGTTGTAGCCCTTTTCCTCATCCTCTCGGGCAATTGCATGCCACTCCAGATGCCCGATGTAATGCTGCATCAGGTATTCTCTTGTCTGTTCCACGCTCATTCCCTCGTCGAAGGTACGGATTGCATCGCGGATTGCCTTGCTTACCGTACATTCCTCCGGAATATAGCTTAAACCAATATCGATCAGCTTACGGATATCCCTTTCGTAAAAGGCTGCACTCTCCATGGCTGCCATGAATACTTCTGCATAGACGCCCTCTCCGTTCCCATGATCCACAAGTGCATCCTCAAAAGCATATTCTGCTGCCTTTTCCGGATTTCCTGGAAATAAGCATGCCCAGATATCCGAACGGATATAGGAACCACAGCTGTCCTTAAATTTGTTGTGGAAGGTTCCTGTCACCGGAGGCTGCAGTCCCGCACGGAGATTCGTTTTTGCAACACCGTACTCTGCATGGGTGAAGATCATGTATTCATTAAAATACTGTCCCAAAATCTTACTGTCAATATGCAGTCCCTGCTCTTCCAGTGCAAGCAGCCACAGAATCTGGATATCCAGATCATCGTTCGGCAGTGGATCTCCCGTGATGTCATGGGTATAATAAGTAACGTCATTCTTACTGCGTTCCCACTCCATAGGCATTCCCAGCGTACCGCCAATATTCTTTCCTACAAAGCATCCCAATACACGATTCTGATATTCTTCTCTTGTCATTTGTGTCATCCTCCTGATTTATATACTCCTGTTTCTCTTTTCTTGTGGGTATTATGAATTTTTATCTGTTTCTATACCCTCTTATAGCTTTTGATCTCATGTATGATTTATTCTACAAGCGTCTCACACATCCAAACTTCATACTTACTCAGATATTTGGCTATTAATGAGCTTTGCAAACCAAATACCTGCTTCACTGCCATTTAATTTGCTTCAAGACTCATAATATAATCAATTTCCGTACCCGCCACTTGGAAATAAGATCCGTACGTGGGAATATCACAGCAGATGACCGGACCTTCGTTCAACACTTCCACACTGTAACCCCGATCGGAAATCATCATGGGAAGCATCTCTCCTTCCTTACCATGAATATAGCGGGCACTGCCCTTCATGGAAAATCCAAGGCTATTGCCCCGGTTTGGAATGGAAATCTTCTCTTTCTTCCAGTCAAAGAACTGCCAACTCTTATCAGCCTCGATCAGCCGGCACTCTGCTTTGCGCTCCTCACAGAGCACTTTCCGATCCTTCGTAAGAAAGCGGATGTTTCCTGCTCCCTTATCAATTTCAAGTAGAAGTCCCGGTGTCGTCATCTCTACTATACTACCTTTGTCACGATATTTCCATTTGATATTTGAAGTAATATCATCTGCTATGCTGGCATAAGCACCAGCTATACTATGCTTCGAACCAGTTTTTACATATGTCCGTTTTGAGATTTTAAAATCTCCCTCGCGGCGAAAGCTTACACGGACACCACCTTTCGAAACCGGACAAATCCGCAGCATACCATACCGGCTTTGGAGATACAGGCCGTCCGGTCGCTCATGCACCCAGCGGATGGTAAGATCAATCTTTGCATGTCCTGCCGGACGCAGCTTGTCATTCTCCGGCATATCTCCGAACAGGGGAACTCCCGACATCTTCTTTTTACGAAGATTCTCCTTACGGAGCTTTTCTGCTGCCTGTGCCTTAATTGCCTCCTGTTCGCGCTGCATGGCTTCAAGTGCTTTCTGTTCTTTTGACTTGATTACAATGGGCTGTACACCGGTAAGCAGCATACTTTGTGACGGAGGTGTCACAATCTGCGGCTTCTTTAAAGTAGCTGCCACCCGCGGACGTACCTGGAGCTTGGGACGAGACTGGGCTGTTTCCTGCCGCATTTCCTTTTCCTGCTCATTCTCTAAAAGATTCGTTTCTGTTTTCTGTCCTGAACTCTGCGCCTCCTGGCTCTGCTTCGTTCCTTCTTCCTCCAACAGCTGCTGCACCTTCCGGTCAGTCTCCTTCTGTTTCTCCTCCGGAAGAGGTTCTGCAATAAGTCCTGTCAGATCCTCGCGATACAACACGCAGAGTTCATGAAGCGCTCTCGTTGCCGCCACATAGAGGAGCTTCGCATGTCCATCGTCCACAGGATACTCCTCTTTGTCCGGATCAAAAATCAGCACGGCATCAAACTCCAGTCCCTTGGTATACACGACAGGAAGAACCATGATTCCATCCGAAAAGACTGCCTTTTCCAGATTACTTTCGCAGACCGGAATAAGCCTGCCAAGCTGTCTTGCAACAAGTTCTGCCTTTTCCGGTGTGCGACAGACAATCGCAATCGTATTAAGCCCCTGCTTCTGCCATGCCCGGCATCTCCGGGCGGTCTCTTCATACAGCTCTCTCTTGGTCGGAAACTGCATAATCTCCACTTCTTTTCCATGCCGGATAATGGGCTCAACCGGGTAGGGCTCGAAGCTTCCATGATGCAGAATCTTCGTTGCAAACTCCGAAATCTCCACCGTGTTACGGTAGCTCTTTTTCAGGATTCCAAAGCTGTCCCCATCCTGGCTGCATAGCAGCTTCCGCAGCTCCTCCCAGTCTGCCAGACCAAAGCCGAAATGAATGTTCTGTGACACATCGCCCATGACCGTATAGGTACAGTCCTTCATGCAATATTTCAAAACCGCATACGCCATCATTCCATAGTCCTGTGCCTCATCAATCACGACATGATGCGCCTCGCTGATGACCTCCGTTTCCTTCATGCGCTTATACAGATAAGCAAGCGCTGCCAGATCATACACATCGTATGCCTGTTCCGGAACAGAAACCTCATATCCCTTCTCCTTCTGTTCCAGAAGGAATCGCTGATAAAGCTCGAAAATAGAAATATCAAAGATCTTTTTCCCAAAATAGCCGCGGTACTCCTTCAAAATTGCTTTCTGTTCCTTTTCGGAGTAACGCAGCCCGTTTTTCAGGAACTCATCCTTGATCTTAATAATCAGCCGCTCGTTCAGCATATTGATCTTCGTCTGCACGGAAGCATTCGTCTGTTCTACATAATCCCGGATCGCCTTCCCACTAAGGAGTTCCACCAGATCCGTAGGCTGTGGCTCACCTTCCCGTTCATCAAACACACCGGCCACGCCGCCCTTTAAGCCCTCCACGAACTGCCTGCGGTCAAGAACGACACTGTCCATGCAGATCCTCTCTGCCTCGATCCTTACACCAAACTCCGTCAGAGCCTGAAACCACCCAAAGGTACCTCTGTCCATGCTGCCCTGTGCAGCCGCTGTATTTTCAAGAATGGAGCAGCTCTGCTCATCCCAGTCCTCATACAGGAGCCTTACGAAAAGCTGTTCCATCGTCATCTGCCGGATGCCATACACATCCAGATCCGGCAGAACACCGGTAATGTATTCCAGCAAAATCCGGTTGCTTCCCACAATATAGAAATCCTCCGGCCGGAAGCGTTCCGCATAATTATAAAGAATAAAGGAAATCCGGTGCATGGCTACGGTTGTCTTCCCGGATCCGGCAACTCCCTGTACAATGATGTTGTGATACGGCGTTTTACGAATGATGTCGTTCTGTTCCTTCTGGATTGTTGCGATAATTTCGCCAAGAACTGCCTGCTTATTTTTTGCAAGATACTTTGTCAGAAGCTCATCATTGGCAATCACTTCCGTGTCAAAGTAATCAAGCAGCCTTCCGTTGTCAATCTCATAAGTCCTTTTCAAATCAAGACGGATTGGAAGCTCCCTGCCATCCGGTGCATGATAGCTGCATTCCCCCAATCCGTTTTCATAGTACGCATTTGCTACCGGTGCACGCCAGTCCACAACCACCTGATGCGTTGTATCCTTCGCAATTCCTCCGCGTCCGATATACAGGGCTTCCTCCTTTTGAAGCGTCTCATCCAGAAAATCAATCCGTCCAAAATAGGGCTTCTTTGTCGCCCTTTGATTACGCTTCAAGGCAGACTGCATATGATCCCGCATCGTTACCGTATTGCTCATCTGCGTGTAGACTTCTACATCATTGTCGTGATAGTGCTGCAGCATTTCCTCAATCTGGTCACTCATCTCACGGATTTCGCTCTCATAATTTTCCACATTACGCTTCACGATATCCAACGTCTGGTTTAAATATTCCTCTTCCTGCTGCCACTCCGCAGAGCTCTTTTTATCCGGTTCTTCTTTCACTGCCTTATCGCTTTTTCTTTGAATCTTTCCCGCTTCTGCCTTTTCCATCCGGTATCCTTCCCATGGCTTTGCACAAATCCAACTATATAAATGGATCCTGTTGGATCTTTTTTGCTGCCATGCATATGAGAAAATGATCCAGTGGATCATTTTTGAGTGCTCTTTGAATTCGGATCGACCGCATCCCTCAGGGCATCTCCAATAAAGTTAATCGCAACGACCAGCACAATAATAACAAGACCGGGCGGAATCCACAGCCATGGCTGCTGTGTGAGCACGGTAAGAGACTGTGCACCGTTCAGCATATTGCCAAGACTTGCTTTCGGAGGCTGTACGCCCATTCCAAGAAAGCTCAGTGCTGCCTCATCCAGCATAGACACTGCCAGCACGGTTGTACTGTATACAAGGATCGGCGCAACGGTATTTGGCAGGATTTCCGAAAACAGAATATGGGACAGCGGCATTCCTGCCACCAGATTGCTCTTAATAAAGTTTGTTTCCCGTAAGGACAGCACATTTCCGCGTACCAGCCGTGCAATCCCCGGCCAGTCCACAAATCCGAGAATCAGAATAATATTCCACAGTCCCGGTTCAAAAATCGCTGCCGCAACAAGCACCAGCAGAATATAAGGAAAGGACATCACCACATCCGTAAAACGCATAATCACCATATCTGCCACGCCGCCAAAATATCCCGCAATCAGACCAAGTACAACGCCAATGGCAGTTGACAGCAGGGTCGCCATCACTCCGACCAGGAGGGAAATCCGTGTCGCATACAAAAGCCGGCTTAACACATCCCTGCCAATAGCATCGGTTCCCAGGATGAATTCCTTCGACGGAGCCGCTCCAAAGGGGCCGGCAATTGCCTGTGGATCGTAGGGTGCAAGGATCGGAGCCAGAACAGCCGCAAGACTGATTACTGCCACAACCACAATGGATGCCACCGCCAGATGATGATGCCTGAACCGCCTCCAGACGGTCTGCAGATAGGTTTCATTTGATAAATTTTTATTCATAGACCGTCCTCTCTGATCCATATCCTTCCCGGCATACGGATCTGTTGTCTGTCCTCATTCTTTCACAGGAAAACAATTTTCCAAAGCTTTAAGCATTAATTCAACTGAATTGTGGGATCGACCAGCGCATACAAAATATCTGTAATCAGGTTGGAAACAAGTACTACAACCGCGGACAGCAGGCACACTCCCATAATCACGGGATAATCCCTTCCCATAATTGCCGTCATAGTCATCAGTCCAAGTCCCGGCCAGGAAAACACCTGCTCTATAATTACGGCACCACCAAACAGCATCGGAATCTGCATTCCGATTACCGTTACAATAGGAAGCAGTGCATTCCGCATGGCATGCTTCCAGATCACCCGCTTATAGCCGATTCCTTTTGCCCTGGCCGTCCGCAGATAATCCTGCTGTAAAATCTCCAGAAAAGAGCTTCGGATATAACGGATGTTGCTTCCGGCTAAAGAAACTGCAAGCACAGTGACAGGCAGAACCATATGCCGTATCGTATCCGCCACACTGCCGTCCATTCCAAGGGTATTCATCCCGCCGGATGGCAGAATTCCCAGCTTTACGGTAAAAATATAAATCAGAATCAATGCCAGAAAAAAGCTCGGTATGCTGCTTCCGATAAAGGACGCTGTTACCACGGCATAATCGCCCTTCGAATACTGCTTTACCGCACTGTAAATTCCGGCAGGAACTGCAATCAGAAGACTTAAAGTAAGAGATGCTCCCATCAAAAGCAGTGTCGGACCTATGTGGCTTCCGATCATGGCACTGACCGGCTCATAAGACTTCATCGAGTAGCCCAGGTTCCCCTGCAGGAGCTGCCAAAGCCACACAAAGTACTGCACGATAAGCGGCTTATCAAGGCCTGCCGCAATCTCCTTTGCCTGCAAAGCCGCATCAGAAATCCGGGGACCCTTTAGCATCTCAAGCGGACTTCCGGCAAGACACATAATCGCATAATCAATCAAGGTAATTCCGATCAGCACCGGAATTGCTATTAAGATTCGTTTTAAAATATATTTACCCATCAGCGTATGTTCCTTTTATCTAACTCCCTTAGCTGTCCCTGTCTTCGGAATAAGCCTTCGGTTCCAGAATGGAATTCAGCAGCATCTTCGTATACTCCTGCTGCGGATGATGAAAGACCTCTCTGGCATCCCCAAGCTCTACAATCCGTCCATTCTGCATCACTGCAATCCGGTCACTCACATAATGCACCGCACCGAGCCCATGTCCAATAAACAACAAGGTAAGCTGCAGCTCCTTTTGCAGACTCTTAAGCAGATTCAGGATCTGTGCCTGCACCGATACATCCAGTGCACTCACCGGCTCATCGCATACGATAAATTCCGGTTTCAGGGAAAGTGCCCTGGCAATGCCGATGCGCTGCCGCTGCCCTCCGGAAAACTCATGTGGATATCTACCAAGTGCAGACTGCGGCATTCCCACCATTTCAAGCAGCTCCTTCACATCCTTTTCGACAGTCTGCTTATCGGAAATGCCATGATAAAGCATGGGTGCTGCCAGTATTTCATAGATATGCTTCCTCGGATTTAAAGAAGAATACGGATCCTGAAAAATCATCTGGATTTTCGTGCGGTATTTTTTCTGCTCCTTCGCTGTCCAGTCCGGAACATCCATTCCACGATACAAAATCGCCCCTTCCGTCGGTTTTTCCAGACCCGTCAGCAGCTTTCCGATCGTGGTCTTTCCACAGCCGGACTCCCCGACAAGACCCAGGATTTCTCCTTCATAGATGGAAAAGCTCACACCGTCTACTGCTTTCACATAATCCGTGACATGCGGAATAATCCCGGTTTTCACCGGGTAATATTTCTTCAGATCCTTCACTTGAATCAACGGATTTTGCTGCCTGGACACTGTTCTTCCTCTTATCTTTATCTTTTAAGTCCAGCATGACCGTTTAAAGCAGGTTGTTATATGGTCTGCTGAACTGTTCTTTGTAATACGCCTATAACTGTAAAATACACCTCACGGTATGCCCCTTGGAAATTTCCCGCAAGCCGATCCTCTGATGACACTCCTGCCGTGTATATGGGCACCGGTCTGCGAACCGGCATCCTGAAATGGTATCATAATTTTCCGGAACCATACCGGGAATAGAGGACAATTTCCGGTCCTCACTGTCCCCGGTTGTTGGAATGGCAGAAAGAAGTGCCCGGGTATAAGGATGGGATGGATGACGGAACAACTCCTCTGCTTCTGCTTCCTCCACGATCTGTCCCGCATACATCACAAGAACCCGGTCTGCCATATGGGACACCACGCCCATATCATGAGTAATCAGAAGCACTGCCATCCGGGATTCCTTCTGTAATCTCTTCAGAAGCTCCATGATCTGTGCCTGCACCGATACATCCAGTGCCGTTGTCGGCTCATCCGCGATCAGAAGCTTCGGATTACAGGCAAGTGCCATGGCAATAATCGCTCTCTGCCGCATTCCACCGGACAGCGTATGCGGATAGCTCTTCATTACCATCTCCGGCTCCTTCATTCCAACCCTGGCAAGAAGCTCTACGGCACGCACCCACGCTTCCCTCTTCTTTAATCCCATATGAATCCGCAGCCCCTCCATGATCTGATATCCGATCGTAAAGACAGGATTTAAAGAGCTCATCGGATCCTGAAAAATCATACTGATTTCTTTTCCCCGGATCTGATCCAGTTCCTTTTCTGAAAGAGTAAGGAGATCACGATCCTCGTAGCAGATACTCCCCTCCTTCACACTTCCTCCCTGTCCCAGCAGGCCCAAAAGTGACATCGATGTCACACTTTTTCCACATCCGGACTCACCAACCAGACAGACAACCTCTCCCTCATCCAGTGTAAGAGAAAGATGGTCTGTCACCTCATGGGTACCGGTGTCTCCGGTAAATGCAATTGTCAGATCCGAAATCGTAAGTAAGTGTGACATTCTCTGCTCCAAATCCGTATTTATAATATCGCTGTTCCGTATCCTCGCAGCTGCGATGAAAAATCCATCCCGGTAATCCCAAATGCTTCAACGGCTTTATGACCTGATGGGATTACTGCACAATTTCCCAGTTCTGTATATTGTTAAAGAAGCCATACACACCCTGTTCCACACCGGTAAGACGATTGGCGGTGGCACTCTGTGCCCCGATTACATAGGCAGAAAAGTAAGGTACGTCCTCCTGCATCTTTTCATCAATAATCCGGTAGTAGCCGGTCAGCTCGCCGGTATCTGAGGCGGTTGTTACTCCATCAAGGGCTGCTGCCACCTCTTCATCATAATATCCGGTCCAGCTTCCCTCTCCAGCCAGAAGATAAACCAGATCCAGGCTGTAATCCGCAGGCGGATAGGTGTACTGAACAGCAAGCAGATCATAATCGGCAGACCCGGCCGTGCTCATCAGCGTTGCAAAATCAACGGTCTTAATCTCCACCTGAATACCGATTTCCGCCCACTGTGCAACCATAATTGCTGCCGCGTTGGCAAATGTTGTATCACTGGAATTAATATAAAACCGCAATATCTGACTTCCATCCCAGCCTGCTTCCTGTAAAAGTGACTTTGCTCTGTCCGGATCATACTTGGTCGGAACGATACTGCTGTCATAATAAGGGCTCACAGAAGATACAAAGCCATCAACAATTTCACCATGTCCCTTCATTAAGTCATTCAGGATTTTCTCCCGGTCAATACCACAAAGCAGTGCCTCACGGACTCTTTTATCTGTCACATTTGCTGTCTGGATAAATACAGACTGATGGGTTACCGGTTTTGCATAGGTAACCGTTACATTGGGAAGTGCTTCAACACTCTCATAATCCGTTTCCGGAATATTACTCATCGTAGGATGCGTCACATCGATTTCGCCGGATTTCAGGCCTGCGAGAATCTGACTTCCCTCTACAATCTTAAAGTTCAGCTTTTCAATTTTGGGCGCGCCCTTAAAATATTTGGTGTTCGCTGTATAGGAAACATAATGCTCCGGATCAAAGTCCGTTACCATATAAGGTCCGCTTACCACATCAGGGTGGGAAAACCACTCATTCGTTGTAAGCTCTGCCTCACTGAATTTCTCGATGACATGCTTCGGCAGAATATGCATATATCTGGCATATCCGTTTTCAAAGCTGATCAGTGACATCGGAGATTTTACCGTAAAAGTGATGGTCTTGTCATCCACAATCCTGATTCCTGCAACACTGTCTGCATTTTCTTCCACAAACCCGGTTTCGTCATCGACACCTTCAAACACGTAATACATCATATACGGATTGGCAACCACCGGGCTGCACAGACGCCGCACGGTATATTCCACATCCGCAGCCGTAACCGGGGTTCCGTCAGACCAGGTGGCCGCATCATCAATATGCACCGTAAAGGTCAGGTTATCCTCTGTCGTAATGGAATCTGCCAGCATCGGTACAAAGTTCAGATTCTGATCCAGCTCCACAAGAGGCAGAAACATCAGACCGCTGCTGTAATGATTCATCTCCGACATATCCATAACAAACGGATTGAAGCTCACCAGGGAACCGGTAACCCCGATATTCACAATGTTGGCAGTACCGCTTCCGCCTGCCGTGCTCCCTGTTCCATCTGCGCTGCTGCCGCATCCTATAAGGGAAACAGCAAGTAATGTACCAAGTAGCAGGGTAAATCCCTTTTTCCAAAATTTTCTCATAATAATCCTCCATAAAAAAACTATAGATATGCCTGAATAACATGTTCTCCGTGAGCAAGCTCCCTTGAACCTTCCATATCCTCCGTACAGCCATGCCATTCATAAGTTGTCGGTTGCTGCTTATTGGCATGACGGGCGATTCTCTCCGACAACTTATTTCATGTCGGGCGTCCGCCCTATAGATATGCCTGAATAACATGTTCTCCGTGAGCAAGCTCCCTCGAACATGTTATTCAGTCATATCTGCATGGCTGTACTGTTGCATCATATTTTCTCACATTAGTTCGAAAAAATAAAGCCCACATATTATAAAAATTTTTATAATATGTGGACGCATGTTACCGTATATG
>ERZ1026850.1489-NODE-1489-length-12025-cov-5.690643_pt1 | contig 12025 bp, 17 predicted proteins | sample MGYA00380155_ERZ1026850 | MGnify/ENA primary metagenome ERZ1026850 (study PRJEB33269, sample SAMEA4719791) | human gut metagenome | biome: human-associated habitat; feature: organic feature; material: feces | place: Cameroon | collected 2013-10 ... | reverse complement strand
GTCCCCTATCTTGTCCCCTATCTTGTCCCCTATCTTGTCCCCTATCTTGTCCCCTATCTTGTCCCCTCTGCAGAATCGGGTACGCAGGCTGTCTGGAGAGATCCGTCAGACCTTTCCGGAAGCGATGGCCGTGCTGGATGACGCATCCATATATACATCTCGAATCGATGCGGGAGCGATATCATTATGAGCCGGGATACGGTGAACCATCTTACTTCTGATTCGGAACGCGGATCGATAGCCGAGGTCAGGGATCTCGTGGTCAGATTCGGGGACTTCACGGCCGTGGACGGGCTGAGCTTCGACGTCAAGGACGGGGAGGTCTTCGGCTTCCTCGGACCAAACGGCGCAGGGAAGACCACCACCATCCGTACGATCACGACGATACAGAGGCCCACCTCCGGTAAGGTCTTCATCGACGGGCACGACACCTCGGTGGACTACCTGGAGGCGAGGAAGCTGATCGGCATAGCCCAGCAGCACATCGCACTGGACAAGGACCTGACCATACGTCAGAACATCAAGCAGCATGCGCTCCTCCACAAGATCCCAAAGTCCGAGATGGAATCGCGCATCGAGTATGCCGCGGACCTCCTCGGATTGCAGGAGTACATGGACCGGAAGGTGGAGAGCCTCTCCGGGGGATGGAAGAGGAAGGCGTCCATCGTCTGCGCCATCGTTCATCGGCCCAGGCTGCTGCTCCTCGACGAGCCCACCGCCGGTCTGGACACCAGATCGAGGCACCTCCTGTGGGACCTGGTCCGCGACCTCAACAGCCGCGGGACGACCATACTGCTGACGACCCACTACATCGAGGAGGCCGAGTCGCTCTGCGACCGCGTGGCGATCATCAACCACGGGAGGCTCGTGGCTGTCGGAACGGTGGAGGAGCTCCGCGACATCATAGGACGGGTCGCAGTGGAGTATCAGGAGGACAACAGGCAGACCGTCCGCTACTTCCCCACCAGGGACGCCGCCAAGGCTTACTCCGCCACACTGGGGGATATCTACTTCAACATCCGCAGGACGACGCTGGAGGATGTGTTCCTCGAGCTGACCGGGGAGGACAGGGGGCGCTTCGCATGAGGAATCCGCTGGTGATACTCGACGAGGCTTACCGCGTCGCATGGGGCGACCTGGTGTACATCAGGGAGAATCTGGTGGAGGTGCTCGTCACCAGCCTGGTGGGCCCGCTCCTGTACCTGCTCGCATTCGGTTTCGGTATCGGAGGGAGCATCTCCGAGGATCCGGACGGATACATGGCGTTCATCGTTCCGGGCATAGTCGCACTCACGACGTTGTCGGCGACCTTCAGCACGGTGTCGATGAAGGTCCTCATACAGAGGCTGTTCTACATGAGCTTCGACGAGCTCCTGCTCTGTCCCGTCCACATCTCCGCCATCGTTCTGGGGAAATGCGTCTCAGGGGTCATACGCGCGCTTCTGAGCTGCACCGTGCTCATGGCCGTAGGCCATATGATCTCGCCGTCGGTGAGCATAGATCCGCTAGCGATCGCGGTGGTGTTCTTCGCCGCGCTGACGTTCTCGCTGCTCGGGCTACTGGCGGGGATGCTGACCAACAAGACTCAGAAGCTGAACATGTTCTCCGCGTTAGTGATCGTGCCGATGACCTTCATGTGCGGGACCCTGTTTAACGTGGACGCCCTTCCGGGAGTGGCCTCCTGGGTCGTCTATGCGCTCCCGCTGACCCACGTCAGCGCTCTGATGAGGGGCATCATGCTGGATACGGGGGTCCCGATGGATTCCGTGTTCATACTCGCGACGTATCTCCTGGGATTCTTCGCGATCTGCTGGTGGATGATCAAGACGAACCGGTGCTGATCCCGGGGTCGGATCGGGCCATCCTTGCGCCCATCTCCCTGGCTTCGGTCATGACATCCGCATCCACCGGCATGCCGACGGGCATGAACCAGGTGCAGTACGGGAGGGTCCCGACGGATTCGCAGAAGAAGTGCTGGGTCATGATGGCCTCGAGCCCCTTGGCCACGCGTTCCGCACCGGTCTCGTCCGCGCCCGCGGTGACGATGACGGCCGCCTTCTTCCCCTTGGGGAGGATGGTGGAGGCGTTCATGTCCAGGAAGCAGTAGAACCGGTCGAGGACCATCTTGAACAGCCCGTCCGCGTCGTTGAAGTTGATGGATGTGCAGAGGATGATCCCATCGGCCTCGCGGACGGAATCGATGATCGGAGCGATGTCGTCCTTCAGGACGCATTCACCGGATTCCTTGCATGCTCCGCAGTTCTGGCATTGACGATATGTTGTCATGTCGTTGAGGCGGTATTCGACGACCTCCGCACCGGATGCGCGTGCACCTTCGGCGACGGCTCCCGCGAGGGTCGCACCGAAACCGTTCTTCCGGGGACTCGCGATGATCGAGACTATCCTGGTCATGCAGGTCGAATTGGCGAGATGGATGATATAGAATCTGCGACGGAGTTCTTCACCGAGAATCATTACGTCACAGTCGAGTATACGCTTGAGAAAGTGTGCATATCAAAGAGTTCGCGGGACTTCGATGACCTCTCCGGATTGCCGGAATCAAACCCTATCCAGATCTCTGCGGGAATAAGAGACCCTGATCACTCTCACGGTCTTCGATTCTTCCTTGATGATGTAGAACAGGCAGTAATTCTCACGGAAGAAGTACTGGCGCTTCTCGTACCCATCCAGCGGTCTGGAGCCCGGTCTCACCATGTGGGCATAGGGGAACCGTTCAAGGGAACCGATTGCGGCCTCGGTATCGTCCAGGAACGATTCTGCCGCGGACAGGTTGCAGAGCCCGTCGCGGATATGCCTGTAGATACCGGAGATCTGGTCTTGTGCATCACCGGACAGTTCGACGGTGTAATCACTCATTCCTCAGCCTCTGCAGGAATGCGCGGGCCTCCGTGTTCCTTCCGTCGGTCTCGGACCTTTGATAGGCCTCTTCTAGTTCCATATCCAGCATGATATCCTTGAGACGATTGTAGGTCTCGATGTTCATGAGCACCCTGGAACCGTAACCGTTCCTGGTTATGTAGACAGGTTCATTCTCGGACATCTCGAACATCTTCGCGGTGTTCCTCATCTCGGATATAGGGACTATCGCTACCATGTTCAGTACATGATGATGCTGTGATTTGAACATTATTATGTACATAATTATGTACAACGTCAAGAAGAGTCATGATTCGGCCCGCCACGCTTCTTCGGCTCGTTTTTCGGAGCCTCTGTGATGCCGGGATCCATGAATGTCCTCCTGTTCGATCATCCATGAAATCGGGAAACCGCAGATTCGTGGGACTTCCCACAAGATGGGGCTGAGGAAGGATGTATCGCCCTCATGTGGGGTCCGGATTGTGTGGCGATATGGGCGGGATCCCGACATCAGAAGCGTCAGGACCCCTGCCCGATTTGGATCAGGCGCCTCTCCTTCTGATGAGGAGGGCTCCTGCGAGGATCGCGATGATGACGATAGCCCCTATCGCGATGTAGATCCAGGGCATGTCGGCCTGGGCGATGAGTATCACATCCCCTGTGAGCTTGGGGATGTTCACAGCGGAGCCGTCCACGTACTCGGATGTCACGTCCGCTCCGCCCATGATTACTCTGATGTCCATCCCGCTCCAGCCGAATACTGGGGAGAAGGACGCCTTCAGGGAGTCCCTCTCGAGGTCCTCGGATGAGAGCGAGACGTTCTTCAGATCGTACGACACGGCATAGAGTCTGTCTCCGGTGATGTCGATCACCGTGTCCTTGGAGATACCGGCGAGGGTGTACACCCCGTTGACCGGGGTGATCCCGTCGACTCCGACGGATGCGGTTATCGATCCCGTGTCGAATCTGTATCCCTTCTTCACGGAGACCGTGAATGAGATGGCGTTGGCGCCGGTTCCGGTGACCTCGTACTTCAAGCCGTCGGCGACGTTGAACGTCACGATGTGACCGGAGACATCGATGGAGCCGCTGGATCCGGTGGACTCCCATCCGGCGTAGACGACCGTATCGGAGAGGACGGGCACAAGGGGGCTGAATCTCTGGGTGCAGGCCGGGTCGGTGTACCATCCCGTGAACCTGTATCCGTTCTTGGACGGATCCGAGGGGAGGTCCACGAAGGTGTTGCCGAACAATACGGATCTGTTCATGTCGAGCACGAAGCGCGATATCTCGCGTGTGCCGTCCATGAACCTGACCTTTATCTCGTCGCCGGGACCGAGTCCGAGCGGTATCACCTCGATGGATTTCGAGTCCGATTCCCCGTTTCCGGATGTGACCTTCTGCGTCACATGAGCTCTATCTATGCCGGAGACGTTGGTGTAGATCTTCTTCCCTTCGTTGTGCTCGGTTCCGACGATCGAGCCGTCCTTGTACTTCTCGATGATCCATTCCACGGTGAGGCCGGTCGTATCGTACGGATACTCCAGAGTCATGATGTTGCCGTAGCAGTACCATGTCTCTTCCGGGACCCAGTCCGCATCGGAGTCGTAGGCGCATACGGCCGGAAAGGCCATCAGCGCTACGACCAAAGGCAGCATCAGGGCTCTGCGGGCATTCATGATATCATCTGGTGCCTGTGCTTCCCACGACGATCGCAGACTGGATGGCGGTGATCTTGGGCATGACGTACAGGTCGAAGGACGCTTCCGATGTGTTCTTCTGTATGCTGACGCGATACGTTCCTGTACCGTCGGTGGGTAGCGAGTAGCAGAAGTATGTGTTGATGCCACTCGTCACAGTTCCATAGGAGGTGAGCGGGGATCTTCCAGTTTCTTCTTTGCCGTCGATGATGGTGACCGTGGGGGCCGAACTCTGGTTCGATTTCGCAATCAGCAAAGTGACGTTCTGTTTCTGCTGAGTGATGTATTGTGTGGGCGATGCAGGAAGATGTGTTGTGGTGGAACCATCCGTGAACTGTCCGTCGTAGATGTAATACGTCATCAGTTCGGGATCGTGCACCATCATCGTCACTTCGTATGCTTTGCTTTGACCGCTTGAGTTCTCGAGAACCACGGTTGCAGTGCATGCGTCAACTTTTGTTAGGAAACCGGATATGATTCCTGAACCAGTTAGAGATAAGCCTTCAGGAAGGTTTGTCGCATACCATTTGTAATCTTTGGCATTCTTCCCCTCTGTCATTACAGGTGTCAGTGTGACAATATCGCCTACTGAAAGTGGGATATACGCCGTATTAACATCATACGATTTTTTGCCGTCTGAATACTCGAACGTCTTTGGGAGATTATTGCCATCGTTCAGAGAGATCTGGAAGTTGATATCAAAGGATGTGGTGTGCTGTGTGCTGGTTCCCTTGTTTGTGGTTATTGTACATTGGAGAACAAGTTCTTTCGTCAACGGCTCAGCGGTCAAACTTGTGAATGAGATGATATACTTGCCGCGGTCGGTTTTGGGGTCCTCTGCGGTTATCTTGTGAGTAAGGGTGAATGTGAATACATCCTTCTGGACATCCTCTCCTGTTTGGAACGTGGTGTACACGTTCGATTCGTACATGTAACTCCATACGACACTTAACTCTTTGTCTAGGTTGTAGAATGAGATCTCATTTGTGATGAAGCCAAGGTTGGTTGGTTGGTTGTTATCTACAAAGGCGTGATATGTCACGGACTCTCCGGTGTCGGCTTCGTTGTTGTCGATATTCGCAACGGTGAATGTGGCGAAGAGTGCGGCAACGGCCAGAATTGCTGCGATCATGTGCTTTCTTTGCATGAGATTCCTCCTTCATGTCTATCGTATCCACCTGTTCTGGTCGCGTGGATTCCGCGGTTCTATGCTACTATATAGCATGGAATCAGGAGATTACGATTGTAAGCCGTCTCACTCGTCGTCTCGAATATAAAGTCTTTGTAACGATATTGATATATTAAGAGATGTTAAAACATCATCAATCAAGTACAATGTTAAAGATTCTTGGATATTGTTCATTAGAACAGCCGACAGGCATCAAATAGGCCACGTCAATCCCCCCGCAGGGACAGAATGACCGCGAACAATATGCTCGGAAGGACGATCGAGGACTCGGTCCGCAGGGCCTGCGAGGGAAAGGACGTCGGGATAGCGTTCTCAGGAGGACTCGATTCCGGACTGGTCGCCGCCCTGGCATTCAGATTCGCCGCATTGGTGACATGCTACACCTGCGGCACTGACAACGCCTTCGACGTCCGTGCCGGAAGGGACCTGGCGGAGGAGCTGGGGATCCCCTGGGTCCACTGCAGGATATCCAAGGCGGACATCGAGCATAGGGTGCGCGAGCTCGTCTCCGCCGTCGGCGAGTCCGATCCGTTCACCGTCTCGTACGAATTGCAGCTGTTCTGCGTCTGCAGACAGGCGGATCAGGGCACAATCCTCACCGGGCAGGGCTCCGACGAGTACTTCGGAGGGAATGTAATTCCCTGCCCTGCCCTGTCAAATTGATTCTTTGTTGTTTTGTTGGGTCAAATCGCAGGGTTTGAACAACCTTGGGACAGAAAGAAAAACAACGGAAGGGATGCGACCGCTTACGGGACGATCCCGATGCACTGATTATCGAACGCATAGCCATGACGGGAGGCTACGAGAATCCCGTTCAGATCCCTCCTTCGGGAGAGGGCGATTTCTGGTTCGAGAGCTACGACCCGAACGTCGAATCATTCTATTCCGACAGTGCCGAAAAACTCGTCGGACGCTTGTACCTGAACATCGGTGCGGTGGACCTCGTGAGGATGCACGGATATACCTGGTCCGTGGAACTCGGAGACGAGATCTGCGGCATCGTCCTCACGGGAAAGGATGCACAGATATTGCACAGCATCGAGAGGGTTACCGCACCCTTAATTCAAAGCCGCGCGCGTGAGGATGTGCAGGATTCAGTAGCCTCCGATAACGGGGGCTGCCAAACACTGCACTTTGCCATCTCCATCCCTTCGGAGGTCCTGCCGATGTCGCTGAGACTGACTGAGAAGGACCGCAAGGTCCTGGAGGCTTTCACCGCCAAGAATGGTGTGTCCAACATCCCGATGGCGGGAATCTGGCTCGAAGAGAACAGGAAGTTCTCGATTTCTAGGAGATCGCTGTACAACATCGTATCCAAACTCGTGAAGATGCAGTACCTCCGCAAACTGCCCGGAGACACCTCCCCTGCAGCCTACGAGCCGGGGGTTATGTGTTATAAGGAAAAGAAAAAGGGCTGTGCAAAAAACGGTGCCAAAAGTACCGTCGTTGCTACCGGCGACACCCCCCTCTACCCCGCGCCTTACCCGTTGGACGGCGTGGTGGTAGCGAAGGAGTGCCCCGACGGGTACGGGGCTTTGCACCTCAACGGGAGCATGAGCCTGACCGTTGTCAAAGAGGGAACGCTTGATGATATCCGCGTAGGCAACCTCGATGTGGGGAGATGGAAACCCGAACACGGAATGCCCGGTGCGGTGAATCACGGAGGAGAGATCGACATCGACGGGCAGATCATCACCTTCAACTTCCGCAAGGGAATAAACACGGGGAAGCTCACCTTTATGCTGTGGCCCGCGAGGATCTTCATCGACCCCGCCAAGTTCCAGACCAGGGACCAGTTGGTGGATGTGTTCCGCAGGAGAGCGATGAAAGTATCCTCCATCCTCGCCAGATACGGTTGGATGCTCACGGACCCCAAGTTCGACAGCCTGTCCAAGATAGAGCTTGCCTTCCCCGATTCTCCCTTGGTGACCATCCTCCCCAACGAACATTCCGATACCGGGTTCTATGCCGACGGTTCCAAGGGGCATCCTGAGGCGGAGCTGGTGATAAACGAGGACAGGGACCTCGTCAGAGCGGACATCGTGAACAACTTCGACAGGTACATCCTCGAAGCCAAGGCGGATGCGTCGGAAGCGAAGACGTCCTGTTCGGACGCGCACAGGCGCATAGACTCCCTCCTGGTGCTGGTGGACCGCATCATCGAGGTACAGGACAGGACCTCAGATGCGATACTCAGGAACTCCGAGAACATAGCGAACCTCGTCAAGGCGGATTCGGAACTGACCGCACTGATCCTGTCTCAGCAGATCAGGTCGGTGTATTCCCCGGCCGATATTCCTGGCAGGAAGCTGGAGGGATACCAATGACTCTCGATCTGTATCTCGACGACGGTTCGGTGCTCCACGTCAACAGAATCGTTGACCGCACCCTCACTTCGATTCTCTACGGCACGGGGGATTTCGTTGTCTACGACGTGAGCGACTGCATCCGCCGCTACGTGAACAGAATGCGCATCGTCAGAATCGAGGAGGCGATGCAATGAACTGCCGCCGCTGCGGGAAGGACGGGAAGTACTGGAACGACACCATCGATCCCGTATCCGAGAACAAGCACCTGTTCTACCTCTGCAAGGACTGTCAGAAGAAGCTGTTCTCCATGATCGGGGAATTCCTGGAGGCGAAGGAATGACGGATCCGTACGAAGGCCTTGCCACATACTCCGTCGAGCTGGGTGCCTGCGGGACCTGCGGTTACTGCATGGTCGAGGAAGTCGATTACCCCATATTCGTCAGGACCGACGGCAAAGAGTTCCGCATCCCCGAAGGATGCGCCCCTCCTGTGATGCTCTGCACGGCCAAGGGCGGGATACGTTCCTGTTCCTGTTCGGAGACCTGCCTCGACTACAGAGGTGGGGAAGAATGACCGAGATCGACTTCAAGGGGAAGAAAGCGGTCATCTATGTCCGCGTATCGACGGATGAACAGACAATGGGTCAATCGCTGGACGTTCAGATAGCATCATGCAGGAGATGGTGCGAATCGAAGGGCGTGGAGGTCGCCAGGGTATTCAACGAGGGAGACCACACCGGCACCACCCTGATGAGACCGATCCTGTCGCAGATGGTCCTGTTCTGCAACGTGGAGAAGATTAACCTCGCGGTTGCTTACGATTCATCCAGGTTCTCCAGGAACGATGAATTGGATGCTCTCAAGGAGATGATTCCCAAAACCATCCTGGTCTTCGCCGACATGGGGGTCACGTCTGACGATTTCATGGGTGACATGACCACGGCCATCCTCGGAAAACTGAACAAACGCGAGGTGAAGATCACCCACAAGAAGACATCGGATTCCCTTCAGAGGAAGATGGACGAGGGATTCCACGTGGCGAGGCCCGCGGCCTTCGCCATAAAGGAGGATCTCTCGTCGCTTCCGAAAGGCCTTGTCAGGTTGGAACTTTATGAGGTGTTCGACGACAGGAAGAAGATCATCGTTCAGAGGAAACCTACAACAATCAAGACCGAGACAGAACTGTGGTTCATGGCGGCTTCCGGTTACTCCGTGCCGCAGTGTGCGAGGGAGTGGGGAATTAAGGTCACCACCCTCAAGGACTACCTCAGGGGTAGGACCAAAGAGAAGCACCGGTACGAGATCCCGGAACGCCTTTCGAGGTACAGGGAGCTGACGGAAAGGGTACGTGACGGAAAGGTATCGGGAATGCTTCCGATTCCCGATGAAAACCCCGACGGAAAGGGTGATTCTGATGAATGACGGAAAGGGAACCGTTTCCGTCGGTTCGGGAACCTTACCGACGGGTGCCTGCCTGTACTGCGGGAAGATCTGCGAAACGAAGAACGGTGCCTGTGCGGAATGCATGGGTGCCCCCACGGTCATATCGGGAAAGTTCCCCACGGCCCTTGCGGAGAGGTTCAGAACGTACAGGGAGGAGAAATCCTACCCGACGTCGAACGCGCTGCTGACGGAGATACTAAATTCCTTCTTCGGGTACGGAAAATCGCAGAGGCCTCTGCCGAAGGATAAGGACGAAGCCTACCTGAGACTGATGGACGATCTCTCCCTCTTCCCCGAATATTCGGATGTAATCCTGAGGGTGAGGGAGGACTACGAGATGTTCCGCCTGCCGGACGCGGTGAGGAATCTGCTGCCGTCGCTGAAGGACTATCCGAAGGAGTTCTCGGAGATCCTTTCGCTTGAAGCGAGGAGACCGTCAGAACTGAAGATGCTGACAGAGATGCCGCAGGATGTCCTGGAGACGCTGAACATATTCTCTTCGTATCCCGAAACCGTCAGATCATCGCTGCAGGTGATTACCGCATACCCAGAACTGGCGGAGAGACTGCTGGGTTATCTGGATAAAGGTTCCCTGACAGGCGAGGTCCCGGATGCGGAGACTGAAGCATCCGAACCGGAACCTCAGGTGATCGAGGTACCGAAGGAACCGCCAACACCAAGCGAAGAACTCGGGTTCGAGCCTCCGTCCGATCTGTCGGAGACAGAACTGAAGGTCCTGCTTCGTGTCAACTCCAAGGGCAACGTCCTCCCGTCCGATCTCGTCAGGGAAGAGGGGTTCAGGAATGCATCCGCCGCCGCCTCGGTGCTTGTGGACCTGGAGAACAGAGGCCTTCTCGTATCGGAGGTTTCGGAGACGGACTTCAGGCAGACCTCGTTCTCGGTCAGGAGGGATGCCTGATGGATGCGGGTATGCGCATGAGCAAACTCGCCGATGCCGTCGGGAATGTCGGGAACCTTTCGGGTCTCGGCTATGCCGAGACCAGGAAGAGACTGCTTGATGCGGTCACGGGGATAACACGTGATGCTCTCGATTCCTACAGGCCGTTCCTGAACGAATCCAGAATCCAGTCGATAGCGGAACCGATGTAAGACGGGAAGAGGCTGCCCGCAGGCTACCGCAAGAAGGTGAACCCGATGTTCGTCACCCGCGCACGCTCGTGCAGGGAACTTGGTTCTCCTTTCGAGACGTCGGTGGTCAGATCGGTCAGGGCGATGGAGGAGTATCTTTCCGTGTTCGAGGATTCCAAGACGGACCCGGTACTGCTGATGAGGAGCGTGGATTCCACTAGGATGGCGGGTATGCTGGAGACGATCCTTTCCAACTACACCGAAGCGAAGGACGAACTGGATTCGTTCATCAACGGGGAGAAGGACGAGGATCCGGACCGGGAATTCAGGAACATAGCGTCGATATTCAACCACGTGTTCGAGACCGTGTATCGGAAGGTGTCGGATTTCCTCTCGTTGTTTTTGGGCATCTTCGACGGCAACACCGGAAGGGTGTACAACCTGCTGGAGAAGATGCTTGCCGCGGACAGGACGGTCATATCCAACGGATTCAGATCGGATGTGAGGGCGGTAAGGAACGCGGTATCGCACAGCATCATCGAGAGGAAAGGGGACGGATACAGACTGCACGACGATCCCGGGAAGTACTCCAGGGAGTTCACGGCGGAGGAGCTTCACACCTTCGCAGTGAGGTGCCTGGAGAAGTCGGCGATCGTGCTGGACATAGTCGTGGCGATGATGTCCATGACACTGTACCATCTCCTGGTTACGGCGTACAGGGGGGCGGAATGATGGTTTTCCGTACGATAGAACGGGGAAGATTCAAATCGCCCGTACCGTATTTCCATCCATTCCGCGGTGCGGTGCCCCGCCAAGAATCGGCGGAAAGTGCATCCCATCCCTTCTTTGTGCCGTGCTGCGGATCCCTTCATTCGGATGTTTTAAAAGCCTCTGTATCGATGCGTATCCTGCGGGGCTTCCGTCCCGCCCTGCCGCCTGAATATCTTTGCATCTCAAGAGTGCGCCTCAAGATATGTTGTGGCATCAGACCACGTCTCAAGACGATAGAACGTCTTTGTGCTTCGGGCACGGTGCGGCAGGTTATTCTCTCGGTCACGGGGGTGTCCCCGTGACCGTCCCTTTACCGTGCAGGAGGATTCCGATTCCGAAGATCACCGCTTACGAGAAAGAGATGCTGCGGCAGGGACAGTTCGTCTCGCTGACTCAGTTCCTCATGTCCGGCGACATGTTCGTCATAGAATCGGGAGGCGAGAGGTTCGCCACTGTGTGCATATCCTCGGAGTGGAGGAAATCGGCCATACGGAGGGTAACACCGGACGAGGTGGTAGCCGTATTCTGTGGCGAATGACCCCATCTCCGCCGGTTCCCCCGGCGGAGATACTAAAAGACAGTTACCGCATTATCCTACGATACTCTGAAAAGTATGACTACATGATTTTTCAGGCTGATTGTTTTTAA
>ERZ1026850.1488-NODE-1488-length-12026-cov-5.215688_pt1 | contig 12026 bp, 12 predicted proteins | sample MGYA00380155_ERZ1026850 | MGnify/ENA primary metagenome ERZ1026850 (study PRJEB33269, sample SAMEA4719791) | human gut metagenome | biome: human-associated habitat; feature: organic feature; material: feces | place: Cameroon | collected 2013-10 ... | reverse complement strand
ACCAAGGGGTTACACCCAGCGTCTCGAGCCACCCTTTTTAAGGGTGGCGGCGACTTGCTGCAGTACGATGTTGATAGAAAAAGTTATATGGGGAGTAGAACTTATAAGGAAAAAATGCTATACTTATGTTGTTGTGTAACCATTGAAAAGGGAATTTCTGTCGGGGAACAGATTTCATGCGAGACATGGCAATTATGAGGTAATCATGAAGAATAGTATTAAATTAAAAGGAAGAATGAGAGCATATCTGCAATCCTCTCTGTATCTGGGCTTTTTACTGGCGGTAGTTAATATAATGGTTTATCTGCTGGACTATCGCGCCGGGCTGATTCTGACTGTTTTTGTTATCTTCTATATGGCGATTATACTGTCTATGATGTTCTATAACAAACCTATTATTATGAATGAACTGATTAGCTTTGCCACCCAGTATGGGCAGATACAGCGGCGACTGCTGCGGGATTTGGAGCTGCCCCATGCCCTGTTGGATGATAATGGTAAAATCATCTGGACGAATATCGCGTTCGAGAAGACAGTGCATCAGGAGAAGGGATACCGTAAATCGATTACATCACTCTTTCCGTCCATTACCAAGGATAAGCTTCCCGGTGTCAATGATGAAGACGAAGTAGAATTTGATGTAGAGTTTGAGTCAGGAAATTATATTGCAAAGCTCAAGAAGATTTCCTTAAAGGAAATGGCAGAAAACAGCGATATCATCGAAGCCAAAGGCTATGATGGGTATCTTATTGCCCTGTATCTGTTTGATGAAACAGCTTTGAAGATAGCCCTCCGGGAAGTAGACAATCAGTCGCTGGCAGTGGGACTGATTTATCTGGATAATTATGACGAAGCATTAGAGAGCGTGGAGGAAGTAAGACGTTCTCTGTTAATTGCGTTGATTGACCGAAAAGTAAACCGCTACATTGCTGCGTTGGATGGTATTTGTAAGAAACTGGAGAAAGATAAGTATTTCGTTATTATGCGAAAGGAAGCCATTACCCAGTTACAGGAAAACCGTTTTGATTTACTGGAAGATGTCAAGACGGTTAATATTGGTAATGAAATGGCAGTCACTATCAGTATTGGTTTTGGATTAAATGGCTTAAGCTATGCACAGAATTATGAATTTGCAAGAAATGCCATAGACATTGCGTTAGGCCGAGGCGGTGACCAGGCGGTTGTCAAGGTGCCGGAGAATGTTATCTATTATGGTGGCAAGAGCCAGCAGATAGAGAAGAGTACTCGTGTCAAGGCGAGAGTCAAGGCACATGCGTTAAAGGAAATTATTTCCGTTAAGGACGAGGTCTATGTCATGGGACACCGCATGGGAGATGTAGACAGCTTTGGTGCTTCTGTCGGTATCTACCGGATTGCAGAGGAACTGGATAAGAAAGCCCACATCGTATTAAATGATGTGACATCTACCATGCAGCCTATGGTGGAACTTTTCCAGAGGAATGAAGACTATGCGCCGGATATGATTATCAACAATGCCCAGGCACTGGAAATGGTCGGTAACAATGCGGTGCTGGTGGTAGTCGATGTAAACAAACCGAGTATTACAGAATGCCCTGACCTTTTGAAACGATGTAAATCCATTGTGGTATTAGACCATCACAGACAGGGCAGTGAGATTATAGAGAATGCAACCTTGTCCTATATTGAGGCGTATGCATCTTCTGCCTGTGAAATGGTATCGGAGATATTACAGTATATCAGCGACAGCCTGAAGCTTCGTTCAGAAGAAGCAGACTGTATGTATTCCGGTATTATGATTGATACGAATAACTTTATGACCAAAACGGGAGTCCGGACCTTTGAAGCGGCAGCTTACCTGCGCCGGAATGGAGCGGACGTTACCCGTGTACGGAAATTATTCCGGGATGATGCGGCAGAGTACAAGGCAAAGGCTGATGCTGTACGCCAGGCAGAGATTTACAGACAGGCTTATGCAATTTCCGTATGCACCGGGGAAGGTGTAGCAAGCCCCACTGTGGTTGGTGCCCAGGCGGCAAATGAGCTTCTGAACATTAAGGGCATTAAGGCGAGCTTTATTCTGACGGCATATAATGGCATTATCTATATCAGTGCCCGCTCTATTGATGAAGTGAATGTACAGGTTATCATGGAAAGAATGGGTGGTGGCGGTCACATGAATGTGGCAGGTGCCCAGATAGAGAATGGTTCCATTGAAGAAGGAATTGCCAGCATAAAGCGTACGCTGGACACCATGATAGCGGAAGGTGAACTGGAATAACGGACAGGAAAGTGAGGATAAATCATGAAAGTAATCTTATTAGAGGATGTGAAATCACTTGGTAAAAAAGGAGAAATCGTCAATGTCAGTGATGGCTATGCAAGGAACTTTGTACTGCCTAAGAAACTGGGTCTGGAAGCAAACTCTGCCAACATGAATGATTTGAAATTACAGCGTGCCAACGCGGATAAAGTAGCACAGGAACAGTTAGAGCATGCACAGGCACTGGCGAAAGAGTTGGAGACAAAGGAAGTTATCGTTAAAATGAAATCCGGGGAAGGCGGAAAAACCTTCGGCTCTATTTCCTCTAAGGAAATCGCGGCAGCTGCAAAAAGCCAGTGTGGTCTGGAACTGGATAAGAAGAAGATTCAGTTACCGGAAGCCATCAAATCCCTTGGCGTGTATGAAGTGGGAATTAAGCTTCATACCAAGGTAACCGGTAAGTTAAAGGTAAAAGTTGTAGAGGAATAAAGACGGAAAACCGAGACAGAGGATAACAGACGCATGGAAGAAGCATTATTAAAGAGAATATTACCACACAGTATCGAAGCAGAGCAGTCTGTTATTGGCTCCATGATTATGGATAGAGAGGCAATTGTAGTAGCCTCCGAGATTGTTCTGGGGGATGACTTCTATAATAAACAGTACGGCATCGTGTTCGACACCATGGTGGAGTTGAATGATGAGGGCAAACCGGTAGACCTGGTTACCCTGCAGGACCGTCTGAAAGAAAAGGACGTTCCACCGGAGGTAAGCAGCCTGGAGTTTATCGGTGATTTGATTCGGGCGGTTCCGACTTCTGCCAATATCAAGTATTATGCGAATATTGTGGCAGAGAAGTCAACACTGCGCAAGCTGATTCGTCTGAATGAAGAAATTGCCAATACCTGTTATGTGGGAAAAGAAAGTCTGGAGGATATTCTGGCAGATACGGAAAAGAGGGTGTTTGACCTGGTACAGCGCAGGAACACCGGCGAATTCGTTCCTATCAGACAGGTGGTTATGAATGCGATGGATAATATTGAAAGGGCATCCCATAACCAGGGAAATGTAACCGGTGTGGCCACAGGTTTCCTTGATCTGGATTACAGAACCGCCGGTATGCAGCCTTCTGACCTCATTCTGGTGGCTGCAAGACCTTCCATGGGAAAAACTGCGTTTGTATTAAATGTGGCTCAATATGTGGCTTTTAAGCAGAATAAAACGGTAGCCATATTCAGTCTGGAAATGTCAAAGGAACAGTTGGTAAACCGTCTGTTCTCGATGGAGTCCAAGGTAGATTCCCAGCATTTGAGAACCGGTAATCTGTCCGATGCAGAGTGGGAGAAACTGATTGAAAGCGCAGGAGTCATTGGAAAGTCCAATCTGATCATTGATGATACACCGGGTATCAGCATTTCGGAAATGCGTTCCAAATGCCGTAAATATAAGCTGGAGCATAACCTGGAAATGATTATTATCGACTACTTACAGTTGATGTCGGGAAGTGGTAAGTCAACGGATTCCAGACAGCAGGAAATCTCCGATATTTCCCGTTCCTTAAAAGCACTGGCAAGGGAACTTCATGTGCCGGTAATTGCCTTATCGCAGCTTAGCCGTGCGGTGGAACAAAGACCAGACCACAGACCGATGCTTTCTGACCTGCGTGAGTCGGGAGCGATTGAGCAGGATGCCGATGTGGTTATGTTTATTTACCGTGACGACTATTATAATAAAGATACTGAGAAAAAGGGGATTGCAGAAATTATTATCGCCAAACAGAGAAATGGTCCTATCGGTACGGTAGAACTGGTATGGTTACCAGATTTTACAAAATTTGCAAATCTGGACAACAGACCGAGAAACCAGTAATATTAGGCGATGAAACACACTGGAAACAATTGTGGTGTTATAGTAGAATCATGTAAGAACAATATATATCGTGTTGATAATACAAAAGAGACAAGCCTTAGGCGTGTCTCTTTTTCTGTAGTTGTGACGACCGGAGAAAGGGGAAAGAAAATGGGAGAAAGCACGACGTACTATATTTCGGAGGCTGCTAAGAAAATCCAGGTAGAAAATCATGTATTACGATATTGGGAGGAAGAGTTAAAACTGCCGATTCGCCGTAATGAAATGGGACATCGGTATTATACGGAGGGGGATATCAATAAACTAAAAGAGATTAAGAGACTAAAGGAGCAGGGATTGCAGTTAAAGGCAATTAAGACAATTCTTCTGGAAGGTGAAAATGGTATGCAGGATATACCGCAGAAGTTTGTAGTGACCCTTTCCAAACAGAAACGGGAAGAGCCATCAAACACAATGCCGCAGCCAGAGCCTATGCCGCAGTCAGAGCCCATGCCGCAGCCAGAGCCCGTGCCACAGGTGGAACCAGTGCAAGAGGAAAAGACAAAAATGGTAATTGCCAGCCCACAGGTGGAGGTAACTGAGCCAGAGCTGGCTATGGATAAAAGTGAGAAAGCGGCAAGGCTGCAGTATCTGTTACAGCACATGATTACCGAGGCGGTAAAAAGCGCGAATCAGGAGCTTTGCTCGGATGTAAAAGAAAGTATTCTCAAAGAACTGGATTATCAATTCCGGATGCAGGAAGAACGGGATGATGAGCGTTGGAAGAAGGAAGAAGAGCATTACCGCAAAATCGATGAAATGATTCGGGAACGGCATAATGTAGTAAAAGAAAAAGGAAAAAAGAGTAAAAGAAAATCCCCTATCGGTATCTGATAGGGGATTACTTTTTGGGATTAACCCTGTGCAATAGAACCTGTTGGGCAAACACCTGCGCAAGAACCGCAATCGATACATTTTGTTGCATCAATATCGAACTTGCCATCGCCCATGCTGATAGCTCCTACTGGACACTGAGCTTCACAAGCACCACATGCTACGCATGCATCACTAATTACATATGCCATAATAATATCCTCCTTATATTATAAGACTATGCAAGATTGACACAGATTTATCAATCTATTATGTTACTATTTTAATATAAATGCCCCGAATATACAAGGGTAAAAGACGAGAAAAGCTTAACAATTTTTAGTAAAAAACAGTTAATTTTCCTGAGCTTTTAATTCTTCATGACGTTTCCGGATTCCATCCAGAATGACCTTTTTCTTTTCCAACAGGATGTTTTTATCAAGCGGTGGAACACCCTTCAATTTATAAGGGATTCCGAGCTTCTCATACTTGGCAGCACCCATGGTATGGTAGGGGAGTGCATCCAGTGCTTTCAGGTTGGACAGACCACCGATAAAGTAACCCAGCTGGAATAAATACTTATCGTCATCGGTAATGCCTGGAACGATAACATGACGAATCCATACATCCACGTGTTTTTCGTCCAGATACTTGGCGAAAGCAAGAATGCCATCGTTTGGCTGGGAAGTCAGTTCCTTGTGTTTCTCCGGGTCGATGTGCTTGATATCCAGCATCACCAAGTCAGTCAGCGTCATAAGATGATCTAACTTAGCCAGCCATTCCGGATTGGCATTGGGTTTATAGGCAATACCGGAAGAATCAATACAGGTGTGTACGTGGTTCTTCTTACAGATGGTAAAAAGGTCAATGAGAAAGTCTACCTGCATTAATGGCTCTCCACCGGTTACGGTAATACCGCCCCCTGCATAAAATGCTTCGTTCCTTTTATATTGTTTAAAGATTTCTTCTGGTTCCATCAGAGTGCCTGCGTTCATTTCCCAGGTATCTGGATTGTGACAGTAGGCACATCGCATAGGACAGCCTTGTACGAAAACAACGAATCGTGTACCTGGTCCGTCTACGGTACCAAAGCTCTCCAAAGAATGAATTCTTCCTTGCATATACGTTCCCTCTTTCTTCCTCTAAGACTTTGTCTATTTGGAATAGTATACCCTTAATCAGGCAAAAAAACAAGGCTCTGGGAATTAACTCAGAGCCTTGTACGTAAACTATATTATGAGTTGATTAGATACTCTCATGGAATGTACGTGTGATAACGTCATTCTGCTGTTCTGGAGTCAACTTGATGAAGTTTACTGCGTATCCGGAAACACGGATTGTTAACTGAGGATAGTTCTCAGGATGCTTCTGGGCATCTAATAATGTTTCTCTGTTAAGTACGTTTACGTTAAGATGATGGCCGCCTTTTGTTGCGTATCCATCTAATAAAGATACTAAGTTATTTACCTGAGCTGCTGATGCTGCCATAATAATTACCTCCTATGATTCTACTTATTGAAAATCGTCCAATCCCTCATGGAGAGTTGGAACACTACAGGCCAATGGGGTACGGGAACAATCCGTACAGCCCATTGTCTGAACATTTTTAGCATTGTTGATTTTATCATCTACATCTACATTCACATGTCCGACACCCTGTGTCATACCGGAATCCATCATTTTGATAAAATCTTCAATCATCTGCTCGTTATCCATAAATAAGACCTCTATTCATACAAACAAGTGATTGGATGCAGAATTATTTGTTTAAGTCTACTTCGATATCACCAGCAAATACCTGGTCTTCTTTACCAAGAGCTCCAGGAATGATTGTGAAGGTATTGGAGATACCATCCTGTGCATCATTGAATGGAAGCTTGGATACAGAAGATAAGGAAGCTACTGCACCATGTGTATCACGGCCGTGCATTGGGTTAGCACCTGGAGCGAAAGGCTGTCCTTTCTTACGTCCATCAGGTGTGTTACCTGTTGCTTTACCATAAGTTACGTTAGATGTAATGGTAAGGATAGATGTTGTAGGGAAGCCATCTCTGTAGGTATGATGTCTTCTTACAGCTGTCATGAATCTGTGAACGATATCCTGAGCGATATCATCTACACGGTCATCATCATTACCATATTTAGGGAATTCACCAGTTGTCTTGAAATCAACGATGATTCCGTCTTCGTCTCTGATTGGCTCAACCTTAGCGTATTTAATAGCGGATAAGGAGTCAGCTACGATAGAAAGACCAGCAACACCTGTTGCGAAGTAACGTCTTACATCTCTGTCATGAAGAGCCATCTGTGCTCTCTCGTAACAGTATTTATCATGCATATAGTGAATGATGTTCAGAGTATTTACATATACATCTGCCTGCCATTCCATCATATCGATGAATTTGTCCATAACATCATCATAGTCAAGAACATCACCGGCTACAGGACGGTATTTAGGTCCAACCTGTTTCTTGGATACTTCGTCGACACCACCATTTAAAGCGTATAATAAACATTTAGCAAGGTTAGCACGAGCTCCGAAGAACTGCATTTCCTTACCAACTCTCATGGAAGATACACAACAAGCGATTGCGTAGTCATCACCATGTGTTACTCTCATAAGGTCATCGTTCTCATACTGGATGGAAGAGGTCTGGATAGACATCTTAGCACAGTATTTCTTCCAGCCTTCAGGAAGTCTGGTAGACCAGAGAACTGTTAAGTTTGGCTCTGGGGATGGTCCTAAGTTTGTTAATGTGTGTAAGTAACGGAAGCTCATCTTTGTAACCATGTGTCTTCCATCAACACCAACACCACCAAGAGACTCTGTTACCCAAACCGGGTCACCAGCGAAAATCTGGTTGTATTCAGGTGTACGAGCGAATTTAACGCAACGTAATTTCATGATGAAGTGGTCAACGAACTCCTGAATCTGCTCCTCTGTGAAAGTACCATTAGCAAGGTCTCTCTCAGCGTAGATATCAAGGAAGGTAGATGTACGTCCAAGGGACATAGCAGCACCATTCTGCTCTTTTACTGCACAAAGGTATCCGAAGTAAGTAGCCTGGATAGCTTCTTTAACGTTTGTTGCAGGATTGGAAATATCACAGCCATAAGAAGCTGCCATTTCTTTCATCATCTTTAAAGCTGTCATCTGCTCGGAGAGCTCTTCACGAAGACGGATAACGTCATCTGTCATAACACGTCCTGTGGAATCTTTCTGAGCCTGCTTGTCCTCAAGCAATCTGTCGATACCATATAAAGCAACACGTCTGTAGTCGCCGATGATACGTCCACGTCCGTAAGCATCCGGAAGACCTGTGATGATGTGAGCTGTACGGCATGCTCTCATTTCAGCGTTGTATGCATCAAATACACCAGCGTTGTGTGTTTTTCTGTGTGTAGAGAAGAACTCGCTGATTTCAGGGTCAACCTCGTAACCGTTATCGGAGCAGGCTTTCTCAGCCATTCTGATACCGCCGTAAGGCTGTAAAGAACGTTTAAAAGGTTTATCTGTCTGGAAACCTACGATTGTTTCCTTGCTCTTGTCTAAGTATCCAGGACCATGGGATGTGATAGTAGATACAATCTTTGTATCCATATCAAGAACACCGCCAGCTTCACGCTCCTGCTTCTGTAAATCAAGAACCTGTGCCCATAAGTCTTTTGTGTTCTGTGTAGCGTCTGCCAAGAAGGACTCGTCACCATCATAAGGATGATAGTTTCTCTGGATGAAGTCACGAACGTTAACTTCTCTGTCCCATTTGCCACGTACAAAATCTGTCTCAATTGGTTTCATTTTGAAATGCCTCCTAATTTGATATAATTTTGGTTGATATAATTTGATGTATTTTAACAAAAAAATACATCGAAAAAATATGCTTATCCACTACTCACATTATAGGATATAGAAACAGTTACAGTCAAGGGAGGCTTTGTACTTTTTCTTATACATATTGCGTAAAATGGTGTAAAAAAATGTGAAATTTGTATGTGCAGAATAGAAGATGCTGATTAGCATATATTAGATAGGAAATATACCTCTTGCAGGAAATCTTTTTTCAGAGTATATTAAGCATAGTGAAGTACAGAAATATTACAGAATGGAGGAAAAAACATGGCACAGATTAGCAAAGATACAACAATCGGTGAAGCATTAAGAATGAATCCGAACATTGCCCCGGTTCTGATGGAAATAGGAATGCACTGTCTTGGATGTCCTTCTGCACAGGGTGAAAGCCTGGAGGAAGCAGCTATGGTACATGGAATCGCTGTTGATGACTTAATGGCTAAAATCAATGCGATTGCAGAGGCTTAAATGCAAACTGTTTTGCAGAAGCTTAATCGGAAAATGAAAAGAAATAAGCATACAGAACTCCCTCACGGCCGGCTGGCAGTGAGGGAGTTAGACTATCGTTACCTCCCGGAAGAACCTTATTGTGCGGGATTTTTGGCGAAAATGTATGGTAACAATAGACAGAGTTGTGCAGTGTGTATATAAATGTGGGAATTTCATTGCGAAAATTTACAAAATATTTATTGCTTTCCAAAACAAAGTATGATATTTTTACAAACGTTTACGGATGAATCGTTGCAAAGGCTTAAAGCAAGGAGAAATGCTGCCAGACTTGTTACAATGTGATTCTGGCAAAAAGATTTTCAAACGCGAGATAAAGCGAAAAAACACAAAGGAAGGGAAAACTATATGGCAAAGATTAAACAATGGATAACTAACTTAAAAGTTGCGGGAAAATTAAAAGCATATCGGATGATAGTACTTGTAATGACAATATTTTTGGTGTTGGTAGCACTAATCGCAACATTAGTGATTCGTTCAAGTGTAAGGGAGATTACAGAGGTATGGTCGCCGGCAGTCGGCTATATACAGGAATTAGAAACACTGACGGCCAGCTATAGAATCAAACAGTATCAGCATCTTGTAGAATCAGAAGCTGCGGCTATGGCTTCTTGTGAAAAAGAGCTTGAGAGCCTTGCCGGACAGATTACGGAAAATGAACAGGCATTAGTTGCAATAATGGATTCGCACAAAGAAGCACAGGCAAGACAGGATGATTATGACATAGCAAGTGCCGCATGGGAAGATTACAAGGCATCCTCAGAAGAGATATTACGGCTGAGTACGAATGGGCAACAGAGCGAAGCAGCGGCTATTATGATAGGAAGCGCATATGAAAAATATCAGTTATTTAAAGAATCATTCAGTACGCTGCGTGCGGATTATCAAGTAAAGCTGGATGGAGCGAAAAAAGCAGCTAATTTGTGTACGGTAATTATTTTTATTACGATTTTCGCCGTCGGCATTGCGATTGCTGTCGTTACAACAAATATTGGCAAGATGATTACAGATTCCATCACAGAGCCGGTAGAACAGATAGAAGCAGCGGTTGCCAGCCTGCGGAAAGGCGAGCTGTCTAACGTGGAAATGCTTACCTATGAGTCTACGGATGAGTTTGGTGATACCATTAGGAACCTGAGAGAAGCTATGGGGATTCTTGCATCCTATGTTAATGAGATTTCCACAGAAGTAAAAGCGATAGCGCATGGTGATTTAACAAGAAATGGTGATGACATTACAGCGTTCCTGGGTGATTTTTCGGAATTGAAGGCTTCACTCCTGTATATTTTAAAGCATTTTAACAGTACATTGTCAGATATCAGCAATATTGCAGAACAGGTATCGGTTAATGCACAGAATGTTGAAGATGCATCAAAATCCTTATCGGATGGTGCAACAGAACAGGCAGGAGTCATTCAGGAATTAAATGCTACAATTGATACGGTTGTCAATTTGGCAGCAGATACAGCAAAGGAAACACAAAGCGCATCAGACCGCGTAAAAGCTTCTGCAGGCAAAGCAAACGAAGAAAAAGAAAAAATGAATGATTTGCTTAAAGAAATGGAGCATATTACAGAAATTTCCAAAGAGATTGGCAATATTATTACAGATATTGAAGATATTGCTTCCCAGACCAATCTTTTATCACTTAATGCTTCCATTGAAGCAGCCAGGGCAGGCGATGCCGGAAAAGGCTTTGCAGTGGTTGCAGACCAGATAGGCAATCTTGCATCAGATAGTGCGAAGTCAGCTGTCAATACGAGAAAATTGATTGATAAGACTTTAGTGGAAATTGAAAAAGGAAATGCAATTACCAGAACTACAGCAGAAGCATTTAACCAGATTATTGCCGATATGGAATCTTTTGCAGAACTTGCACAGAATACAATGGAGAAAGCAAACTCCCAGGCAGAGTCATTAGAACAGATTGGACAGGGAATTGAACAGCTTTCTGATGTGGTACAGGGAACAGCGTCATCCTCAGAAGAAAATACAGCAATCAGTATTAACCTGGCAGAGGGTGCAGCTAAGATGCGTGAACGCGTGAATGTATTTAAATTATTCTAGAAAATGACCAGGATATGGTAAGGCGATTGGAAGGAAGAGTCTTGTTGTGATTGATGACATATCTAAGATATTCGGAAAGCAGACAGCACAAATTTTGTTCGAAATCATTACAGAGTGCATGGATGATTACCTGTATATATTCGATTTGCGGAAGAATACCATGGAGATTTCACAGTCGGCTGTGGAACGGTTTATGCTATCCGGAAGTATCTTAACGGATGCTGCTAACGATGTTTTGAAAGTAGTATATGAAGAAGACCGCGGGATGCTGGAAAAGCATCTCGCGGAAATATGTGAAGGAAAAGAAAAAATACATAATCTTCATTACAGGTGGATTGATAAAAATGGTATGCCGGTATGGGTTAATTGCCGAGGTATTGTGATTGAAGATGCGGAAGGCAATGTGGAATACCTGGTTGGATGTCTGAATGAGACCGGAAACAAGAAAAGGGCGGATAATGTTACCGGATTACTGGGAGGTCCGGAATTCCTTGCTTATCTGTGTTCGCAAAAGGAACCCATTGCCAAGGGCTATTTTATGCATATCGGAATTGATGATTTCGGAGCAATTAATGGTTCCAGGGGAGCAGATTATGGTAATTATATCCTGAAAAGTGTAGCTGACTGCATGAAGGAATG
>ERZ1026850.1486-NODE-1486-length-12034-cov-4.193672_pt1 | contig 12034 bp, 10 predicted proteins | sample MGYA00380155_ERZ1026850 | MGnify/ENA primary metagenome ERZ1026850 (study PRJEB33269, sample SAMEA4719791) | human gut metagenome | biome: human-associated habitat; feature: organic feature; material: feces | place: Cameroon | collected 2013-10 ... | reverse complement strand
TAGGCGTATTCGGGACTTTCACCCATTAGAGCGCGCCCATGGCGCGCAAACTAAAAAAATACAGCTTACATTCCGTAAGCTGTATTTTTATAGCTGTCTTTATAACTGTCATCTGTTTCTTCTCTTATATTCCTATTATCCTGTCAGTTGCTACATCTGTTTTCTGACAACCAGATATTCATTATCTGACTGGTAAAAAGAACATTCAAAATTGCCTCCTCTTAAAAAGGCACTCATTTCATCCTCGTCCAAGTCTACCATGCAAATATAACATTCGTAATCTTCATCATACTGATAATTACTACAAGTATCACAACAACTCATTCTTACTGTCCTTCTTTATTTCTGCCTGTCCTGCCAGTGTTTTCTGTATTATATCTACTAAAATACAAAATACTCTGTTCCGGAAATGCTTAATAAAAGGTCTTTTCCACTCTTTTATTAATGAATCTTACTTTCCCCTTTACTTCCTCCGCCAGTTCCTGCATAGCTGCTTCAGCAGTTTCTTTCTGAAGCTGATTCACGCAGAAAATACAAGTGCCGAATTTATCGCCAGAAAAAAGCTTTGGTTTCTCCCATTTCACATAATCTGTCTCTTATACACATCTCCGAGCCCACGAGACCGAAGTGCCGAATTTATCGCCAGAAAAAAGCTTTGGTTTCTCCCATTTCACATAATAGGATACTCTGTATTTTAATAATATTTTCTCTACTCTTTCCTTGGTTACCATGTCAGTTACCTGACACCACTCCAATTCATTATGCACTTTTACCTTCTGATATGCTGTTTCCATATATCCTCTCCGTATCTGTATGTCTTTCATGTACCCTCACAAGTCTCGTTCTCCGACACACCGACCGCTCTTGCCAGCGTCCTGAAAACATAATAATTATATACTACTTTGTCCAAATGCGCAATTATTGATTGTCGCTGCGGTTGCATGATGTCGGTTTTTATGGTATATTCTAGACTATCAATGCTTATGAAAGTAGAGGTTTTTATTATGCCGATCAAGATTGCAGATTCATTACCAGCAACAACCACACTGGAACAGGAAAATATCTTTGTCATGACTGAGTTTCGTGCCATGCATCAGGATATCCGTCCGTTAAATGTCCTGATTATGAATCTGATGCCAACCAAGATTGTGACGGAAACCCAGCTTTTACGTAAATTATCCAATACCCCTTTACAGGTTAATGTAGAGTTCCTACAAACAGCAAGTTATACTCCACAGCATATAGATTCAAACCATCTGGAATCTTTCTACACTACCTTTGACCAGGTAAAAGATCGTAAATTCGATGGCATGATTATTACCGGTGCCCCTCTCGATTATGTGAAATTTGAGGACGTTACCTACTGGGACGAAATCTGTACCATCATGGAATGGGGCAAGACCCATGTGCACTCTACGCTGCATCTTTGCTGGGGTGCTTTTGCCGCTTTCTATTATTTCTATGGTTTAGAGCGGTATGACATGGAAGAAAAATTATCCGGAGTATACTCCCACCGGATTCTAAAGAAAAATTCTCCTCTGTTCCGTGGATTTGATGATATTTTCTATGCCCCACAGTCCAGGGCTATGGGCATTGCCAAAGAAAAAATTGACTCTGTGCCAGAATTAGAATTAATGGCTATCTCCGATGATGCCGGTGTTACCATTGCAAAAACGACTGACAGCAGACATTTCTTTGTGACCTGCCACCCAGAATACGATGCAGATACCTTATCTCAGGAATATTTCCGAGATTTAAATAAAGGCATGAATCCTAAGATTCCAGTAAATTATTTTCCTGATGATGACCCCACGAAAGAACCGATTGTAAACTGGCGTTCTACCGGTCAATTACTGTATTCCAACTGGCTCAATTACTATGTATACCAGACAACACCCTATGATTTACGAACTTTAATATAATGTATTATATTTCTGTATTGCCAAGCAAACGCACCCGAAAAAGCTGCTATTTTCAAAAATGAAAACAGCAGCTTTTTCTTGACTATTTTAATAAAAAATATTCCCTTCTTCCACATTTTTGCGATACTGACATGCTTTTGCAAACAACAGATTTGGATGTATGCACTTCTTGGCCATAGAACACTCCTCATATCTTGAACAGCACGCAAATCCGGCAGCCTTTGGGATATAATTATGAATACCAATTCTCATACATTCCGTCAAACAAACAATGAATGCATCCGAATCCTTTTCAAATCGCTTTTTCTCGTCCGTTTGTTCAAAACTCTTTGAGGATACCGCAACTACATTTGCATTTGATTTCAGAATATTTTCATACACTCTCGCAAGAACCGTATTTCTGCTGCTATCTCTTCTACCCTCAACAATATCCGGCTCATAAACACAAATAGCATACGATGATATCTGTCCTTTTTTTCCGATATTTGCCATAATGGAAAATGAATGATTCATTAATCCCAATTCTCTTTCCAATCCATCGAATTTCGATGCCAGTTTTACTTGCCATTCTTCCGACGCATCCACTTCAATTAATTCTTCTTCCTTTTCAACAGAAGCTGCATCTATTTCGATGTCCTTGCCAACACGATATTCCTCTGATTTATCACATAGTAAACCTCCAAAGGCCAGCTGCTCATAAACCAGATGATTTATAACACAGTCCTCGATTGCTCTATGTGCTTTTGAGTAGTCAATATGGTATTCCTTGGACAAATACTCCAAATTATGATGTGGCAAAGCAGTATGTATTTTTTTTGCCAAATATAAGGTGTCAATATAATCATTTGGGAAATGGCAGTTTAGTTCTTTTACATAAGCATCTTCCAAGAACTTACTATCGAATGTTGTAAAATTATGACCAACAATAATACTGTTTTCAAGGAACGCCTTGCACTGTTCACATGCCTCCCTTGCTTCTATCCCAAACATTTGAAGCATATCATTTGAAATACCCGTCAATTTTTCAACCTTCTTGGGGATTTTGACATCCGTCTTAACCAACACATCAAATCGGTCTACTTCTTTTCCCGCCACATACTTAATAGCGCCAATTTCAATAATCTCATCTTTTAAATGATTTCTTCCCGTTGTTTCCAGATCCACAACAATATACGTATCTACATTGTTTTCAATTCTTTTCCCTATCTTTCCTGAAATGCTTTTTGGCTTTTCCATATGTTCACCTATGTCATTCAAAAATGATGGTTTCTGCATATCTGCCAAATAGTCTGACAAAATAGAAACCCGTTCGTCGTTTTCAAGCGTAATCAGAATACACTTACTCCCACTTGGTTCATATGTCGTAACCACCTCATAATTAACTACATTAAATTGTTTCCACATACAATCCTGGTCCTTATGCCAATAAACAATGCCCTTCGTAACCGGTATTCCTATTTCCTTTCTTAATTCTTTTGTATCATTACAATTTAACTGTATAAATTCTGACGCCATAAATCTTCCTTTCTTATTCGCCTAAGAAATCATATTCAACAACTCATCTTCTGTAATAACCGGAATTCCCAACGACTGTGCTTTCGTCAGCTTGCTTCCCGCAGCCTCCCCCGCAACAAGATAATCTGTTTTCTTACTTACAGACCCCGTACATTTTCCTCCATTATTTTCAATCAATTCAGAGACCTCTTTCCGTCCTAACGTTGGTAAAGTTCCTGTTACAACAATTGTCAGCCCTGCAAGTTTATCGCTGCTGCTTCCCACTTGTTGCATCTCCATATTAACGCCAACAGATGCTAACTCTTCAATAACGGCCTGATTCTTTGGTTCATCAAAATACTGTCTGATACATAGCGCAGTAATTTCACCTATATCATCAATTGCTGTTAATTTCTCATACGATGCACCCATCAATTCCTGAATCGAATAAAAATGTTTCATAATGGATTTTGCCGTATTTTTTCCCACATTTCTAATCCCAAGTCCAGTTAACAGCTTTGTTGGTTCGTTGGTCTTGGATTTCGCAATCGACTCTAAAATCCTGTTTGTACCTTGTTTATGTCCAAAAACGCTTTTTTCTATCAATTCATCCTTAATATCAATCAACTTATAGATATCAGCAAATGTTTTCACATATCCGCTCTGAATTAACGTGTTAATAATTGAATCTCCCAGTCCCATAATATTCATAGCATCCAGCGAGCAAAAATACGATAGTGTTCTGGTTAACTGTGCTGGGCATAGAGCGTCCACACAACGAATGTCGGCTGTATCCTCTTCATTTATCAAAACACTGCCGCACACAGGACAACGCGTAGGTGTTTTAAAAACAATCTTAGGTGCCTTAACACAACCATTTAACTTAGGAATAATTTCTCCACTTTTAAACAACCTATAGCATCCGCCAATACCAATCTGCATCTCGTTAATATAATCCTGATTATGAAGCGTTGCCCTCGAAACATTTGTTCCGCACAGTCTGGCTGGTTTTCCGGTTTCTTCATCATGAAAAGCACCTGTATACGTTATCTTTCCAGTTCGACCTACATCAACTAAGATTTCATCCATAACAACCACCCGCTCTTCTGGCGGATATTTGTATGCAATATGACCACTCGAATACTTACTTCCTGCCGGAAAATCCTCCCGATACTGAATTTGGTCAATTTTTACAACTGCCCCATCAATATCATATTCAAGTTCATTACGCATTTCTGCGATTTCATCAATTGTCTGAAGAATTTCATCCGCTGTAGTACATTTCTTATGGAATACTGTTGGAATACCATTTTGGGCTAAAAAATCCATTCCTTTACAATGACTTTGCATCAGTTCCTCAGGTCCTTGTTGAATATTAAACACAAACATTTTCAATCCACGTTCCTTAGTAACCTTGGAATCTAACTGTCTTAATGTTCCGGCAGCTAAATTTCGTGGATTAGCAGCTAATTTCTTTCCTGCCCTTTCCTGTTCCGCATTATACTTTTCAAAATCACTATGAGTCATATACACTTCTCCTCGAAGCTGTAAAGAATCGTAGGGTAATTTCAAAGCCTTTTTAACATCTGGAATTACAAGAGCGTTAGCCGTGACATCCTCACCCACCAATCCATCTCCTCTGGTTTCCGCCAAAGTCAGTTTCAAAGAACCATTCTCATCCTTTTCATATCGAAGAGTCATAGAAAGACCATCAATCTTTGTTTCAACCGAGAATGTACTCTCCGGATGCATGGCTTTAACCTTTTGTACCCAGGCAATTACATCTTCTTTTGTAAAAACATCTTCAATGGAAAGCATCGGCACATCATGAGTAACCTTTACACCCGCTTCACGCTTTGTTGTTCCACCTATCTTCTGTGATGGGGAATCGGTTGTAACCCATTCAGGGTGCTCTTTCTCCGCTTCTTTTAACCGAATCATTAATTGATCATATTCATAGTCACTAATTTCAGATTCATCCTCATTATAATAACAATTCATATGATAATTAATCGTTCCTATAAGCGCATCATATTCTTCTCTAGTCATATATGCTTCTCCTTAATGATTCCAGTACTAAATCAAGTTCTTAAACCAATATACTTATATATACACATTAAATCCATCTGTTTTATCTATCATGAAACACATAATAATCTCTAAAGTTTACCGGGTAAAACCGCATGTCTGATACAGCTTCTTTAAAGACTCGCCTGTAATTTCTTCGTATGCTCCCGGCTTCAAGTTGCCCAGTTTTATATTCATAACACGTGTTCTTTTTAAAGAAGTCACTTCGTATCCCTGACTTTTGCACATCCTCCGAATCTGCCTGTTTACCCCCTGGGTCAGAATCATTCTCAATGTCTTTGGTCCAAGTTGTTCTATCTCGCAAGGACGTGTGGTTACATTCAGTTCTTCCAGATAAATGCCATCCCTCATTGCCTGTATAGCTTCCCCTGTCCATTCTTTTGAAGTCTTGACAATATATTCTTTCTCGTGGCAATTGGCTCCCCGCATCATAGCATCAATCAGATCGCCATCATTAGTCATCAGTAGAAGTCCTTCCGAATCCTTATCCAGTCGTCCAGCATAGGTTACCCGAACCGGATACTTCATGTCATCAATAACCAGTTTCTTAGCATGGGTATCCCGCTCAGAACACACTACTCCGATTGGTTTATAATAGGCTAATACAACCTTTTTATCCATGCCAGCTATTTTCTTTCCGCGTACAGCAATGGTATCCCGGGATGTTACCCTGCATCCCACATCTGCCTTTTTTCCATTTACCGTAACGACTCCCTGTTCAATCAACTTATCGGCATCTCTTCGGGAACAGATACCACAGGATGCCAGATATTTATTCAAGCGCATTTCATCCATGATTTTTCCTTATCCTTATATCCTTTACGATCCTTTTCCTGACACTTTATCCTGCTGCGTGGTTCTTTGTGTAATTGTCCATCTGCTCTGGCGGTTCCTTTACAACAGCATGTTCCATTAGAAAGGTCTTCCACACATCGTAATGCTGTGCATACAGGTGAACTCCATCAAATGTCAAATCTGCCTTTAGGAATCCATTTTCATCTGTAAATAATGGGTTCGCATCCAGATAGAAAATATCCACTCCATTAGCAAGTGTCGCAATTGCTGCGTTCTTATCATTGATATTCACATTGTTAAATTCGGTGGCCATGTTATTCTTATCCTCACTGATATGAAGATTTGCCATGAGATAGATAATCGCATCCGGCTGCCATACCCTAATCTGTTGTACCATCTCCCGGAACTGCTTTAAATACATCTGTGTATTTCCATACCCCAGCTCATTGATACCAAGCATAATATAAATTTTGCCATACTGTTTCTGTTGCAGAATAATTTTCAAATCTACCTTCTTACCAGCACGCTGGTCCATCACACCGGTATCTTCCATGACCTTAAAAACAGTCATGCTGCTCTCGCAAAAAAAGTCAGCCTGGTCAATTCCGGCGTAATCATAGATGCCAAGTGTCCTGGAATCTCCGATAAAAGCTGCATCTGCAAAATAACTGTCATCTACTGTTTCATAATCATACTCTGTCGTAAGCGCAGTTTTTCCTGCATCAGAATAATAATAGGATTCAATATCTAGTGGTTCATAAAATTCAAAGCGTGTAATTCCGTTCTTCTTTTCCGTTCCTTTTTCGTCATCTTGCATTTTTCCTGCATTTTCTGTTAAATCTTGATTTAATTTTCCACCATTTTCATTTTTATCCGCTGTATCTGCTACCTGTCCGGAGCTTTCCACCTCTTCCTGACTGCCATCTATTTTCTGTTCCGGAAGTATTGTTTCTCTTCCTGCTTCTTCTCCTTTTGAAGCACTTTCGATACCATTTGGCTCCTTATGTTTTTCTTCATCATCTTCGCTCTCCTGATCCCCTGTTTCTCCCACGATTGTCCTGTCGGTATCTGCATCGCTCATCATTTTCTGTTGTTCTATAATCTGTTCTATGCGCTCCCTCATTCCAGGAAAGCCAATTTCATCAGAAGTGCATAGTGCAACACCAGAAGTCAGAAGCATCAGAATTAAGAAGGGATATTTTTTTATCTGTATTTTCATGATAGCTTACTCTTTTCTTAAAATCGGAAATATAAAAACGGATTGTTACTTCCTACAATGATTTCATGGACGGATAACCAAAATACTATTAGCAAAATGCCTATCATATACCAGGTATCCTTCTTCTTATTATAAAACTTCTTCGGATAAGAGGTGGAAAATAAAATGCATAGCAAAAGCAGCCACCAGTATTCCTTCAAATATCTGCCAAACTGTGTCATTCCTACCAGTATCCTGCCACTGTGTATACCTATCAGATTTCCCAGATAGGCAAGAAGCTGTTGTCCGTCCGTAATCGCAAAAATAACCCATGTAACTGGAATCAGGATAATCATATAAAGATGTCCTATTACCTTGCTTTTCTCCAATTTGGCTCCCAATCCGTTCTTTTCCAGAATCTGCAGGAAGAAAAACAAAATACCCCATACTACAAAATTCCAGGCAGCTCCATGCCACAAGCCAGTAAATGCCCACACCAGGAATAAATTCAGTATGGTTCTTGCTTTTCCTTTTCGATTTCCTCCAAGTGGAATGTAAACATATTCCCGAAACCACCTTCCCAGCGTAATATGCCATCTGCGCCAGAATTGTGTTACCGATTTAGCCACATAGGGATTATTAAAATTCCTTGGCAAGACAAATCCCAGCATCTTCCCCAGTCCTACTGCCATCAAGGAATATCCCCAGAAATCAAAATATATCTGAAAAGAATAGGCAAATGCACCCAGCCAGGCAATCGGAACCGCCAGGTTTCCAGCCCCAGCGGTCATAATAGTATTCCAAAGAGTTCCAATCTGATTTGCCAGAAGCACCTTAAAACCAAGTCCTATGGTAAATAATTTTAACCCATTTTCAATTCCTCTGGCAGTTAGTTTCCTTTTTTGCAGCCGTTCTGCCACTTCCGTATATTTTACAATCGGTCCTGCAATCAGCTGGGGAAACAGACTGACATAAGTTCCAAATTCCAACAGTCCTACCGGCTTCTCAATGTCGCCCCGGTAACAATCAATCTGGTAGGAAACCATCTGAAAGGTATAAAAACTGATTCCAAGCGGTAATGCCAGATAAAGCATCGGCATCAATGGTTTTCCCATTATCTTTTGAAAAGTTGATGCTGTAAAATCCCAGTATTTAAAAAGAAACAGCAAACCAAAATCCAGGAATATTGTCATAGAAAGAACTGCCCTGTTCCTATGCAGAAACAACAGACAGTTCATCGCATAATTCATCAAAATAGACAAAATGAGTAGCAGAACAAAATACGGTTCCCCTACTCCATAGAAAATCAGGCTTCCTAAAAGTAACACGGCATTGCGATATTTCGCCGGTACTATCAGGTATAATATCATAAAAATCGGCAAAAACCGAAATAAAAATCCTACGCTGGAAAATAACATAATCAGGTGTTCCTCTGCCTACGGCATTTATCATATAAATTGAGGTTTCCCAAAACAGAACCTCTATATTCAGTATATTCCAGGCAGGATTTTTTTACAACAGGAATCTAAAGTTTCTCATACGTATACATCACAAAGGACTGTGGCTTTGCATAATACCGGTTATCCTTCCAGTAACCTTCCCCAATGGCATACTGTATTTTTCCCTCCGGCAAGATAAAACACTCCTCCTGACCAGAAGGATTACATACCATAATCATATCTTCTCTCTGGTAGGCAAAGCCTCTCCGTCCCTCTTCGGCAATTAGCATCTTTAAATTATCATGTTTTTGAAATGCAGTATGTTCTTTTCGTACAGAAAACAGTTCTCTTACCATATTCCATAAAGAATCTGCACGTTTTCTTTGTTCTTCCACACAAGGAGCATCCTCTGTCCCATCTACCGGCAAATACAGCACATCCGGCTCTGCTTCTGAAAATCCGGCATTTTTCTCTCTGCTCCACTGCATTGGTGTCCGTGAACCAGTTCTTGTATATCCGCCTTCCTTACTTGGCAGTTGCTGATACCGCATACCGATTTCATCCCCATAATAGATAAAAGGTGCTCCCGGCATGGTAAACAGGAATGCATAAGCCAGCTTCAATTCCTGTTCCGTCAGATTGTAGGCAGCACGTATCATATCATGATTTCCCGTAATCAGACAGTACATTCCTTTCTCTTTAACAGCCTCATATTTTGGCAGGTATTCCTGCAGAAAATCCATAATACTTCGATTGCTGCTGAGTTTAAAGAAACTGTCATCTCTTCCGGTGTCATCATAATCACGCATCAGCAGATTATAGCCATTCCCAACCCAATCCAGAAAGAAATCCATCTGAAAGCCAGCCATTCCGATTGCCGATGCCGGGTTGTTCCATTCCGACACAAAAACTGCATCCGGATAGTCTTTTCGTACACTGCCAAGGATGTCCTGCCATACCAGACAGGTTCCGCTTTTCTTATCGTCATCGTTTTTTACCAGGGAATCTGCCATATCCACCCGGAAGCCATCGCAGCCTGCCGCCAGCCAGTAGCTGATAATCTCTTTTATAGCTTCTCTAGTCTCCAGACATTCCGGTGCATCCAGAGGCTTTTGCCAGTGTTCCTTCGGCTCTAAAAATCCATAGTTTAAAGCAGGCTGACACTTAAAATAGTTCAGCACGTAAGCTCCGTTTCGTTCACATTCTCCTGCGATATAGGGAAAGCCTTCAGCTCTCTGAAACCAGTTATCCGTCCAGATATATCGTCCAGAATACTGATTTTTATCCTTTTTCTGGCTTTCCAGAAACCAGGGATGCTTCTCGGAAGTATGTCCCGGCACCAAATCCAGTAGAATGTGCATATCGCGTTTGTGCACTTCAGCAAACAGCCTTTCCAAATCTTCCTGTGTGCCATAACGTTCTGCCACTTTCCGATAGTCCCTCACATCATATCCGCCATCCTGAAAAGGAGAATCATAGCAAGGATTCATCCAGATGGCATTGCATCCTAATTCTTTCACATAATCCAGTTTTTCGATAATACCGTTTATATCGCCTATTCCATCGTTATTAGAATCCCGGAAAGACTGTGGATAAATTTCATAAAAAATCGCTTTCTGTAACCATGTAACCATCTTTGTTCTCCTTATTTTCGTAATCCTTTCGGATAATGATTCTTAATCTGTCCATTTGATGCTTTGCCAAAGCCCACCGGATAGCCGTCATAGCACAAAAGCAGCCATCCCTTTTCTCCCTCACAGGAAAGGCTCTCTCCCCGGATAAACCGTTCTGCCTCTTCTTTCCCTATCGTCCGTTTCTTCTGTGTCTCTTCCGGCTTTAGGGAAAGTGCCAGACTGTGTGCTGGTTCCAGGCGGTTCTTCTTACTGGTTGCAAGCTGTAATCCAGCCCGTACAACCTTCAGTCCCTTTAACGGAATCATCTCCTCTGGTACCAGATATATCTGGTCTCCAAAAGCTTCTATTCTGCCTTTATGGGTGGAAAACCAGTTTTCAACCACCCCGGTTTCTTCCTTTAAAAAGACTTCCAGTTCTTTTTTCATTCCTTTTCCAGGAAGTGTTTCTTCCTGATACAATGTACCCTGTTTGCGCAGCCTGGCTATATAATGCCCCTCGCCCTTCGCCTTATCAGGCATTATCCTTATCGTATCTTCAATACCTTTCGCCGGATGCATAATCCAGCCTGGCTGCCCACTGCTGAAAGCTTCATTCTGCAGCGTCTTTTCTATCATAAAATCCGGATGACTGTCCAGGAAAATACTAATAACGCCCTCATTTTCTGCCGGTGCAAAGGTACAGGTTGAGTAAACCAGCACACCACCCGGCTTCAATGTCTGTGCCGCCTGCTCCAGAATGGAAAGCTGTCTTTCGGCACACATGGTAACGTGCTCCGGACTCCATTCCCGTACTGCTGTTTCATCCTTACGGAACATACCTTCCCCTGAACAAGGAGCATCCACCACAATCCGGTCAAAAAAAGCAGGAAAAAATCTTGCTATCCTTTCCGGTGTCTCGTTGCAGACTACGCAGTTGGTTATTCCCATGCGTTCTACATTCTGTGCCAGTATCTTTGCCCGGTTTGAAATAATTTCATTAGAAACCAACAGTCCCTGTCCAGCCATTCTGCCTGCTATCTGGGTACTCTTTCCTCCCGGTGCCGCACACAAATCCAATATCCTCTCGCCAGGCTTTGGTGCCAGTACCTCCACCACCGCCATTGCGGATGGCTCCTGGATATAGTAAGCCCCTATTTCATGTAAAACATGTTTGCCCGGCTGTTCTTCCGGCTGATAATAATAACCTTCCTCGGCCCAGCTTATCTTTTGCAGGACAAAGGGCATTTTTTCCTCAAACTGTTCTCTCGTATCCTTCAAGGGGTTGCGCCTGAGTCCATAATGCCTGTCCGCTTCATAGCTTGTCAGAAACGCATCGTATTCAGTCCCCAGCAGTTCTTTCATCCGTATGGTAAATGCCTCCGGTAAAGCTGTCTTTTCTTCCATACCATTACCTCTCGTTTCTTTCTGTTCTTATTATATAGAAAATCAAAAAGTAATGCCACTATTTTTGTATTCAGGTTGTGTA
>ERZ1026850.1485-NODE-1485-length-12040-cov-9.292699_pt1 | contig 12040 bp, 11 predicted proteins | sample MGYA00380155_ERZ1026850 | MGnify/ENA primary metagenome ERZ1026850 (study PRJEB33269, sample SAMEA4719791) | human gut metagenome | biome: human-associated habitat; feature: organic feature; material: feces | place: Cameroon | collected 2013-10 ... | reverse complement strand
CGGCGGCGCTCGGGGGCGTTTCCCAACGAGCCACGCTCGTCGGTCTCATAACCCAGAGTTGTAGATGCAAACTTTCTCTGCAAACATAAAAATATTCCTCACTCAAAATGAGTGAGGAATACTTTTCTGGTTGCGGAGGGAGGATTTGAACCTCCGACCTCCGGGTTATGAGTGCTGGCAGGGGCGTTTTTTATCGTTTTGCAAGGTTGCGAAAAGTGGCTTGATCAAGCGCTTTATTGAATATCTGCGTTTTGTTTCGTGATATGCTTTTAGGTATTGTTTTATAATTTACTTGACAAAAACTTGAGAAAAAAGAGGGGAAAATCTGCTTTGTGATTTTCAGATTTTCTGCTATAACAATTCGCGGCAATCTGCAGCGAGTTGCCGCAAATTGCCGCGATCCGCAGCAGTGGAAAAAGAGTCAATGTTTTTGCAAATACTCTACTAAACAAGGATATTGATAAATACGCTTGTCGCTCAATAGCATTGATTTTGCAAGATGAAGAAACTTGGAAAACTGTTCATCGGACATTCCTAATACCTCTTTTTCGAGTTCTTCTCTGATATTCATTGTTCCTCCGTCTTTTTACAGAATTTTGCTTTGGCTTCAATGGTCATCTCTTCAAGTATCTTGTCACGCATAGATGGTTCAGCAGAAGCTAATCGTTCTAATTGTTCCATCGCCCAATTAAAACGTTCCGGGGGAAGCTGTTCCATTGCTCTAATAAGTTTTCTTTTGGTTGGACTCAATCCCGAGTATTCATCTCTAATGAGCTGGTTCATAATACAACATCCTTTCATGGCGGCAGCCCGCACAATTATTTTCTTTAGCTTTATATTACACTATTTCGTGTCGTTTGTCAACATGTATTTTACACTTTTCCATTTCTTATATCTATAAAAACTTGACGAAGCACATTTATTCGTGTACTATTGTGCTAAAAAGGAGGTGTGTATATGCCATTAAGCATGGGCGAAAGAATAAAAGTGGTTCTTGCCCGCAGAAATATGACTATCGGGGATCTTGCGGGATTGACTGGACAAACCCGGCAAAACCTCTCCAACAAACTAAACCGTGATAATTTTTCGGAAAAGGAGCTAATTAAAATAGCCGCCGCCCTCGGCTGCACATACAAAGCAGCCTTTGTATTGAATGAAACGGGGGAGGAAATATAAATTCCGGCATCATTTTTCATTGCCGCCTATCATAGCGGGACCATACATAACCCCTTTTCTCAAAATACCCCAAAGAGTTGGAAAGAGTTCCCCCCGCCGGTCCCCGAATGGATTACTGTACCCTTTCAAGGTGGGGGGGATTACGCATAGAATAGTCATTGACCGTGGTATCAAATTGTGATAGTATGCCCGTGGTGGTAGATGTGTCCGAGTTTCCGGACTACTCCACCATTTTTATCGGAAAAACATCGTAAAAATAACACCACTTGCGGGTTTTGCAACATGAAGTGTTGCTTCCCAAATGGTGTTATTTTTCTTTAAGATAGATTGTCCACACTTTTTGAGCCACGCATGGACGCTTTGCTTTCATAGCCTTAATTCAAACCGCCGAATTCGCACCATGACGGGCAGTGTATGTTGTCAGCCCCCCTTTAGCGCAAAAGAAATGAACGCCATACAGCGCAAATCCCGTGCGTTGGTACGGCTTCTTTGTATTTGTCGGTGCCGCCATGCAGCCAAACCCAACAAAAGCAAAACAAACCGTTTGGTTTTTGCGTTTTACATTTGCCCACCATGGCGGCTATCGCCATTATTTGCACCATTGTTCTGATAGGCACTGTCTCTGTTTTGCCGCTGTTACCAGTGAAAAAACAAAGGGCAGGATTTCTCCCGCCGGTTGTTTCATTTGGCTACCCCAAAATGGGGATAGCTATTCCCGTTTCTTACCCCAAAATGGGGATAGTATTCCGCAAAATCATACTTCACTATCCCCATAATGGGGCAACCAGTGACACAATACCCGATTTTCCCTTACCCCAAAATGGGGAAGATATACTATATATAGCCATACAGTATAGGTTTTATTAGGTACCTGTTTTAGTAGAATCCCGCCAATCGTCCAAAAATCGATATTCATTCGGCTTTCGCAGATTTGCCATGCTTTGAACCTCAATAAACCCTTGCCTTTGTAGTTCCGCAACCTGTCGGGTTAATGAGTTTTTTGCTATACCGTATTTTTGGGCTGCGCCTAACGGGAACTTGAATTCGCGCCGTCCGCCACTTTCCATTGTCATGCACAAGTACAAGAACCGTGTTCCTGGCGTCAATGCCTGGAACTGCTTTGACAGCAGCAGACTATTCCCGCATTGAATAAAGCGCCCCTCTTTGCAGTCCCGCCGGGCAGATAACCACGGCTTTATGGTATCTCCATACCGTTTCCCTCTGCTCATTCATCCGTTGTCCTACCGATTGTTGTTTCCTGCTTGCTGTCTATTACCATTGGGTGTGGTTTCCCTATTTCTGTTTGGCCCTCCACAATGTACTGTGTTCTCTTTAGGGCATCAAGAGTCTTTTTGACGCTGATGAATCTCCGGGTAAAGCTGGATAAATAGCTGCTGAATTCCTCCGAGCTTTCCGGCAGATAATAGCCTCTGCTGCAGGCGCAAATAGGTGCACCCTTTAGCCGTTCATTATAGATTGCCTGTGAGATAGTCCTTACTTCACTTAATCCCAGCATGGCGGCAATTTCCTGTGCCGCCATGGCATTTTCTTTTCCGGGTTTAAGCAACACAGCAATAAGCCAATCTTGATTGTAAGGGCTGGATATGGTATCATCAGCGTGGGCAATGTTAAGTGTGGTGGCTGGTGTTGCCCGCTTGCCGTCTCTTCCGGGGGCGGCTTTTTTATTTTCGTTCATTAGGATCCTCCCTGCAATTGATTTAACTGCTCTATTAGGGCTGTATAGTTGATCAAGCAACGCTTGCCGCTGTAGACACACGGCAGGCGTTTTTGCTTTTCCAGCTGTCGCAGGCAGTACTCTGACAGCAAACCCGTGTGGGCAACCTCCCGTATTGTCATAAAGCGGGGCATTGCATCAGGCATCAAAACACCTCCTTTTCTGGCTCGTCCGCTGCCGCCATGGTTTTTACAGCCCGGCGCAACCAATAGCGCTCGTTTGCTGCTTTTACCTTGTCACGGTTCTCCGCTCTCCACTTGCGGGCATATTCCCGCTTGGCATTCTGTGCAAGTTCTTTTTCTGTGTTTGTCATAGAAACCCCCTTGACTTTTAGTCTTTTTATGATAAGATGGAGATAAAGATAAAAGCTAATTATACATTGCATATTAGCGTTTAACTTCATCTGTATTATATACGAAGAAAAAGAGAATGTCACAGTTATTCGCATTTATTTTTAATATGCTAATTATGGATTGCAGATTAGCTTTTACAGGAGGATTGGAATGAAAGAAGTACCTATTACAACCAGCGAGAAACTGGCAAAAGAAGAAATCCGCTTTGTTGAGCTGATGCGGCAACACCCAGAGCGGGTTATTTATGCTCGTCAAATTCTAATGTGGGCACAACGAGGTGCTGCCGATGAATAATGCAAAACTCGAAAAAGAAGTTGATGTATTTGCTATTGGGGAGAATGTCAAAGCCTCCAATGGCAGCGAAGAACGGCGTCGTTTTGCTATATCATTAAGCACGCTGCTTGCAGGCAAGGGCATTGGGCAAAAGCAGCTTGCTGAACAGGTCGGCATGACGGAAGCAAGCATTTCCGAATATTGTACTGGGAAAAAAGATCCCAAGCTAACAACGATCGTCCGCATGGCGGCAGCTCTTGGTGTAGACTGCAACAGACTACTTACCGGTGTGGACGCAGAATACAAAGAAATCAGCGAAGCAACGGGGTTGTCGCAAAAGGCAATCGACAACTTGCGTCATCTTCCTACAAAGGCCTGTTATCATCACTATACAGTATTTGATGTTTTGAACCACATTATTGAAGACCCCGATTTTGATGAAATTCTTTTTCGGATTGCTGTAGCGCTTGACTGTTGTTATCAGGGAGCAGTTTATAATGGCAAGTTCCATTCGGATGCAGATAGCATCGGGTTCTTCACCCCTCATACTTTCTTTGATAAAGTAAGTCTGACTATGCCTGTTGCAATTTCACAGTCGGAATATGGAGAATATGCATTGTCAAAAGCTATACAGTTATTATCCGACCACCTAAAAACAATTTATAATGATGCACTTGAAAAGGAACTTGAAGCCTACCGAAACAGAGTAAACCTTGCTTTGAAACAAATGATGGAGGAAGACAGCAATGGCTAATATCCGGGAGTACCGTGATAAGACCGGCAAACTCGTATCATATAATATCAAGGTTTACCGTGGACAGGATATGGATGGGCGGCAGCTTGCGCCGTACTGCACCACATTCCCGGTAGAACCCACATGGACGGAGAAGTTTGCTCGCAAAAAAGCCGAAGCATTTGCAGCAAATTTTGAGAAAGATTGCCGCATGGGGATCACCTCCGCCAGCAACAAACGATTTGATGAATACTGCGAGTATGTGCTCACCCTTAAAGAACAACGGGGAACCATTAAGCACACGACTCTGACAAGGTACCGGGAGTTAACAAAGCGTATTTATCCCGCCATGGGGCATATCAAAATAGCCAACCTGCAAGCACCAATGCTGAACCAGTTTTATTCCGATCTGCAAGGGATAGGATTATGCGGGAAAACGGTAAAGCACTACCATGCGTTAATATCTGTCGTGTTGGCACAGGCTGTCAAAGAGGGGATCGTCCCATACAATGTTGCGGAACGGGCAACGCTGCCGAAATTGGTGCAAAAGGAACCGAATTATTTTCAGCCGGAGCAGGTCGATGCCATTCGTGATGCATTGGAGCAGGAGCCGCTGCGCTGGAAGATGCTTGTGCATCTGTTCTTGATCACCGGCGCAAGGCGCGGGGAACTGCTGGGGCTAAAATGGGGCTGTGTGGATTTTGAGCAAAGCCGGATACACATTTGCAATAATGTCCTATACACGCCAGATCGAGGACTGTATGAGGATACACCCAAAACCGAAAAATCAAAACGCTATATTGTACTGCCTGCGGAAACGATGGATCTCTTTCGGCAGTATCATAAATGGCAGATGGAGGAACGGCTGCGGCTTGGCGCTTACTTCATCGACAGAGATTTTGTGTTTACGCAGGATAACGGTGAGCCGCTGCACCCAGACAGTGTGACGAACTATCTCACAAAGTTCAGTCGCAAATACAATCTGCCGCATATAAATGCCCATGCTTTCCGCCACACAATGGCAAGCATTCTGTATTACCATGGTGTTGATAGCGTTTCGGTATCACGGCGGCTTGGTCATGCACAGGTCAGCACCACAGCAAACATCTATGCGCATATCATTGAAGATGCAGACCAGCGCAATGCGGAAATTCTTTCGGATATTTTTTTGAAAAAGGCATGAAAAAATCTCCCTTTTGGAGGGAGACTTGACAAAAACTTGAGAAAAAACCATGTTATCGCAAAAATGAAAAAACCCGCCTGTTCCAAAAAACCTTGGAAACAAGCGGGTTTTCTTCTGGTTGCGGAGGGAGGATTTGAACCTCCGACCTCCGGGTTATGAGTGCTGGCAGGGGCGTTTTTTATCGTTTTGCAAGGTTGCGAAAAGTGGCTTGATCAAGCGCTTTATTGAATATCTGCGTTTTGTTTCGTGATATGCTTTTAGGTATTGTTTTATAATTTACTTGACAAAAACTTGAGAAAAAAGAGGGGAAAATCTGCTTTGTGATTTTCAGATTTTCTGCTATAACAATTCGCGGCAATCTGCAGCGAGTTGCCGCAAATTGCCGCGATCCGCAGCAGTGGAAAAAGAGTCAATGTTTTTGCAAATACTCTACTAAACAAGGATATTGATAAATACGCTTGTCGCTCAATAGCATTGATTTTGCAAGATGAAGAAACTTGGAAAACTGTTCATCGGACATTCCTAATACCTCTTTTTCGAGTTCTTCTCTGATATTCATTGTTCCTCCGTCTTTTTACAGAATTTTGCTTTGGCTTCAATGGTCATCTCTTCAAGTATCTTGTCACGCATAGATGGTTCAGCAGAAGCTAATCGTTCTAATTGTTCCATCGCCCAATTAAAACGTTCCGGGGGAAGCTGTTCCATTGCTCTAATAAGTTTTCTTTTGGTTGGACTCAATCCCGAGTATTCATCTCTAATGAGCTGGTTCATAATACAACATCCTTTCATGGCGGCAGCCCGCACAATTATTTTCTTTAGCTTTATATTACACTATTTCGTGTCGTTTGTCAACATGTATTTTACACTTTTCCATTTCTTATATCTATAAAAACTTGACGAAGCACATTTATTCGTGTACTATTGTGCTAAAAAGGAGGTGTGTATATGCCATTAAGCATGGGCGAAAGAATAAAAGTGGTTCTTGCCCGCAGAAATATGACTATCGGGGATCTTGCGGGATTGACTGGACAAACCCGGCAAAACCTCTCCAACAAACTAAACCGTGATAATTTTTCGGAAAAGGAGCTAATTAAAATAGCCGCCGCCCTCGGCTGCACATACAAAGCAGCCTTTGTATTGAATGAAACGGGGGAGGAAATATAAATTCCGGCATCATTTTTCATTGCCGCCTATCATAGCGGGACCATACATAACCCCTTTTCTCAAAATACCCCAAAGAGTTGGAAAGAGTTCCCCCCGCCGGTCCCCGAATGGATTACTGTACCCTTTCAAGGTGGGGGGGATTACGCATAGAATAGTCATTGACCGTGGTATCAAATTGTGATAGTATGCCCGTGGTGGTAGATGTGTCCGAGTTTCCGGACTACTCCACCATTTTTATCGGAAAAACATCGTAAAAATAACACCACTTGCGGGTTTTGCAACATGAAGTGTTGCTTCCCAAATGGTGTTATTTTTCTTTAAGATAGATTGTCCACACTTTTTGAGCCACGCATGGACGCTTTGCTTTCATAGCCTTAATTCAAACCGCCGAATTCGCACCATGACGGGCAGTGTATGTTGTCAGCCCCCCTTTAGCGCAAAAGAAATGAACGCCATACAGCGCAAATCCCGTGCGTTGGTACGGCTTCTTTGTATTTGTCGGTGCCGCCATGCAGCCAAACCCAACAAAAGCAAAACAAACCGTTTGGTTTTTGCGTTTTACATTTGCCCACCATGGCGGCTATCGCCATTATTTGCACCATTGTTCTGATAGGCACTGTCTCTGTTTTGCCGCTGTTACCAGTGAAAAAACAAAGGGCAGGATTTCTCCCGCCGGTTGTTTCATTTGGCTACCCCAAAATGGGGATAGCTATTCCCGTTTCTTACCCCAAAATGGGGATAGTATTCCGCAAAATCATACTTCACTATCCCCATAATGGGGCAACCAGTGACACAATACCCGATTTTCCCTTACCCCAAAATGGGGAAGATATACTATATATAGCCATACAGTATAGGTTTTATTAGGTACCTGTTTTAGTAGAATCCCGCCAATCGTCCAAAAATCGATATTCATTCGGCTTTCGCAGATTTGCCATGCTTTGAACCTCAATAAACCCTTGCCTTTGTAGTTCCGCAACCTGTCGGGTTAATGAGTTTTTTGCTATACCGTATTTTTGGGCTGCGCCTAACGGGAACTTGAATTCGCGCCGTCCGCCACTTTCCATTGTCATGCACAAGTACAAGAACCGTGTTCCTGGCGTCAATGCCTGGAACTGCTTTGACAGCAGCAGACTATTCCCGCATTGAATAAAGCGCCCCTCTTTGCAGTCCCGCCGGGCAGATAACCACGGCTTTATGGTATCTCCATACCGTTTCCCTCTGCTCATTCATCCGTTGTCCTACCGATTGTTGTTTCCTGCTTGCTGTCTATTACCATTGGGTGTGGTTTCCCTATTTCTGTTTGGCCCTCCACAATGTACTGTGTTCTCTTTAGGGCATCAAGAGTCTTTTTGACGCTGATGAATCTCCGGGTAAAGCTGGATAAATAGCTGCTGAATTCCTCCGAGCTTTCCGGCAGATAATAGCCTCTGCTGCAGGCGCAAATAGGTGCACCCTTTAGCCGTTCATTATAGATTGCCTGTGAGATAGTCCTTACTTCACTTAATCCCAGCATGGCGGCAATTTCCTGTGCCGCCATGGCATTTTCTTTTCCGGGTTTAAGCAACACAGCAATAAGCCAATCTTGATTGTAAGGGCTGGATATGGTATCATCAGCGTGGGCAATGTTAAGTGTGGTGGCTGGTGTTGCCCGCTTGCCGTCTCTTCCGGGGGCGGCTTTTTTATTTTCGTTCATTAGGATCCTCCCTGCAATTGATTTAACTGCTCTATTAGGGCTGTATAGTTGATCAAGCAACGCTTGCCGCTGTAGACACACGGCAGGCGTTTTTGCTTTTCCAGCTGTCGCAGGCAGTACTCTGACAGCAAACCCGTGTGGGCAACCTCCCGTATTGTCATAAAGCGGGGCATTGCATCAGGCATCAAAACACCTCCTTTTCTGGCTCGTCCGCTGCCGCCATGGTTTTTACAGCCCGGCGCAACCAATAGCGCTCGTTTGCTGCTTTTACCTTGTCACGGTTCTCCGCTCTCCACTTGCGGGCATATTCCCGCTTGGCATTCTGTGCAAGTTCTTTTTCTGTGTTTGTCATAGAAACCCCCTTGACTTTTAGTCTTTTTATGATAAGATGGAGATAAAGATAAAAGCTAATTATACATTGCATATTAGCGTTTAACTTCATCTGTATTATATACGAAGAAAAAGAGAATGTCACAGTTATTCGCATTTATTTTTAATATGCTAATTATGGATTGCAGATTAGCTTTTACAGGAGGATTGGAATGAAAGAAGTACCTATTACAACCAGCGAGAAACTGGCAAAAGAAGAAATCCGCTTTGTTGAGCTGATGCGGCAACACCCAGAGCGGGTTATTTATGCTCGTCAAATTCTAATGTGGGCACAACGAGGTGCTGCCGATGAATAATGCAAAACTCGAAAAAGAAGTTGATGTATTTGCTATTGGGGAGAATGTCAAAGCCTCCAATGGCAGCGAAGAACGGCGTCGTTTTGCTATATCATTAAGCACGCTGCTTGCAGGCAAGGGCATTGGGCAAAAGCAGCTTGCTGAACAGGTCGGCATGACGGAAGCAAGCATTTCCGAATATTGTACTGGGAAAAAAGATCCCAAGCTAACAACGATCGTCCGCATGGCGGCAGCTCTTGGTGTAGACTGCAACAGACTACTTACCGGTGTGGACGCAGAATACAAAGAAATCAGCGAAGCAACGGGGTTGTCGCAAAAGGCAATCGACAACTTGCGTCATCTTCCTACAAAGGCCTGTTATCATCACTATACAGTATTTGATGTTTTGAACCACATTATTGAAGACCCCGATTTTGATGAAATTCTTTTTCGGATTGCTGTAGCGCTTGACTGTTGTTATCAGGGAGCAGTTTATAATGGCAAGTTCCATTCGGATGCAGATAGCATCGGGTTCTTCACCCCTCATACTTTCTTTGATAAAGTAAGTCTGACTATGCCTGTTGCAATTTCACAGTCGGAATATGGAGAATATGCATTGTCAAAAGCTATACAGTTATTATCCGACCACCTAAAAACAATTTATAATGATGCACTTGAAAAGGAACTTGAAGCCTACCGAAACAGAGTAAACCTTGCTTTGAAACAAATGATGGAGGAAGACAGCAATGGCTAATATCCGGGAGTACCGTGATAAGACCGGCAAACTCGTATCATATAATATCAAGGTTTACCGTGGACAGGATATGGATGGGCGGCAGCTTGCGCCGTACTGCACCACATTCCCGGTAGAACCCACATGGACGGAGAAGTTTGCTCGCAAAAAAGCCGAAGCATTTGCAGCAAATTTTGAGAAAGATTGCCGCATGGGGATCACCTCCGCCAGCAACAAACGATTTGATGAATACTGCGAGTATGTGCTCACCCTTAAAGAACAACGGGGAACCATTAAGCACACGACTCTGACAAGGTACCGGGAGTTAACAAAGCGTATTTATCCCGCCATGGGGCATATCAAAATAGCCAACCTGCAAGCACCAATGCTGAACCAGTTTTATTCCGATCTGCAAGGGATAGGATTATGCGGGAAAACGGTAAAGCACTACCATGCGTTAATATCTGTCGTGTTGGCACAGGCTGTCAAAGAGGGGATCGTCCCATACAATGTTGCGGAACGGGCAACGCTGCCGAAATTGGTGCAAAAGGAACCGAATTATTTTCAGCCGGAGCAGGTCGATGCCATTCGTGATGCATTGGAGCAGGAGCCGCTGCGCTGGAAGATGCTTGTGCATCTGTTCTTGATCACCGGCGCAAGGCGCGGGGAACTGCTGGGGCTAAAATGGGGCTGTGTGGATTTTGAGCAAAGCCGGATACACATTTGCAATAATGTCCTATACACGCCAGATCGAGGACTGTATGAGGATACACCCAAAACCGAAAAATCAAAACGCTATATTGTACTGCCTGCGGAAACGATGGATCTCTTTCGGCAGTATCATAAATGGCAGATGGAGGAACGGCTGCGGCTTGGCGCTTACTTCATCGACAGAGATTTTGTGTTTACGCAGGATAACGGTGAGCCGCTGCACCCAGACAGTGTGACGAACTATCTCACAAAGTTCAGTCGCAAATACAATCTGCCGCATATAAATGCCCATGCTTTCCGCCACACAATGGCAAGCATTCTGTATTACCATGGTGTTGATAGCGTTTCGGTATCACGGCGGCTTGGTCATGCACAGGTCAGCACCACAGCAAACATCTATGCGCATATCATTGAAGATGCAGACCAGCGCAATGCGGAAATTCTTTCGGATATTTTTTTGAAAAAGGCATGAAAAAATCTCCCTTTTGGAGGGAGACTTGACAAAAACTTGAGAAAAAACCATGTTATCGCAAAAATGAAAAAACCCGCCTGTTCCAAAAAACCTTGGAAACAAGCGGGTTTTCTTCTGGTTGCGGAGGGAGGATTTGAACCTCCGACCTCCGGGTTATGAGCCCGACGAGCTACCGAACTGCTCTACTCCGCGCCGATGGCACCTCTTGGGTGCTATATTACTATACCATAACTGCGCTCCGGTGTCAAGAGTTTTCTCTCCCGCCCCCGGATTTTCTTGTGTATTACGCTCTTACTCCTCGGCTTGCTTGCCGTCCTCGGTGTCCAGATATTCCACCAGATCCCCGTCCTCCAGCTCCTCGGTGCAGGCGGGGGGGTGACGGCGCAGCAGAACCATTACGGCAGCGGCAGCGCCCAGCAGGGCAAGCAGCGCGGCAATCACAGCGCCCCAACAGCATTTCTTGTTTCTCATGGCATTTTCTCCTTTCTGCGGCGTATCGCCATCCCTATTATAATCTATTTTTCCGCAAATAGCAATCCGCCGGAAAAAATGTTTTGGCACCATCTGTATTTTGTGGTATAATACATCTATCTGCAGGAATCCGTCGAACCCGCCTGCCGCCCCGCTTTCCCCATTTCAGTTTACATCAAGGAGGCCTACCCCATGAACCGCAATTCCAGCGAAGTACTGCCCGGTGAATACCGCCAAACCCGTACCATCGATTTCGTCAATTTCTCCGCCGAAAATGTCATCGGCCTGCTGCTCACTCTGGTGCTGCTGGTCGGCCCGGTGCTGCTGGTGCTGCCAAAGCACCCCTTTAACCTGCTTTTCTCCGCCAAAAATACGCTGTTCTCACTCATCTACTGCCTCGTGGCGTTCCTGCTCATGGTCGCCTCCATGCGCCTGCAGGCCAAGCTCCACGGCTTCTGCCTGTATAAGGTCTGCGGCTGCCCCATCGAGTACGTCTCCATGGGCTTCTATATTGTCGCCTGCACCGGCCGCGCCTATGTCCGCCGGAACGCCTGGCTCACCGCCACCATCATGCCCGCCGTCGTCTGGTGCGGATTGCTGCTGGCCGCCGCTTTTGCCGTGTCGGAACAGTGGTTCTGGGTTCCCTTTTTGATGTTCCTCGTCTCCCTTTCCGGC
>ERZ1026850.1483-NODE-1483-length-12054-cov-7.032086_pt1 | contig 12054 bp, 1 predicted proteins | sample MGYA00380155_ERZ1026850 | MGnify/ENA primary metagenome ERZ1026850 (study PRJEB33269, sample SAMEA4719791) | human gut metagenome | biome: human-associated habitat; feature: organic feature; material: feces | place: Cameroon | collected 2013-10 ... | reverse complement strand
ATGCGGACGAATATAACAGCGATGAACCAAAGGTAATTGTGCAGATGACTGAGTCAGAAGCGGATGAACTGGCGGCTAAAGAAGCAGAGAAAACAAAAGAAGAAGCTGATGAAGCGGGTGATGAAGAAGCATTCGCAGAAGAAAGAGAGACGGAAACACCGGCTGCTCTTTATGTCGAAGAAACTCCTTCACCGGAAGAAACCGAGAACACCGGGGAAGCAGAGACGGAAGCGGCAACCTCAGTAATTCCGGCAGAATTTCCGACAGATGAGACAGGAAATCAGGAAAAAGAGGCAACAGCCACACCTTCTGCCACATCTTCTGCCACGCCGGTTAAGGAAGAGGCCAGAGCGTCAGTAAAGATAAGCGCAGCTTTTGAAGATACGGAAGGAAATGTACTGGAAGAACTGGCAGAGAAGGAACTGACCTTTGAGGATTCCATGGATCTGACAGAGGCTCCTTTTTCTGTGACAGGCTATGAATATAAAGAAGCAAGGATTGATGGTATCACCGTTACAGCTCTTCATGTGACAGAGGATACAGAAGAGAGCAATGCGGATCAGAAGGAAGCAGACCAGAGCGAAGAAAATAAAGACGGGGTACAGAGTACAGTGACCCTTGTATACAGCTATGTGACAGCAGATGGAGAAGAGATTGTCCTGACAGAGGATATTACGGTTACCTTTATCTATGAGGCAGAGGAAGCAGTCACTGCCGAAGTGAAGATATCTGCAGTGGACAGCTTTGGAGATGCGATTGCGGAGAAATATACAGATATGGATCTGGATAAGCTCTTTAAAGGAGGAGACATCCTGATCCTTGGTGATACAGAGAATCCGCCTGTCAGCAAGGTACAGATACGAAAGGGACTGTTTAAGGTTGTCCAGTATCAGTATGTGAAGGCGACCATGGATCAGAAGATCCTGACAGGACTTAAGAGAGAAGAAGTCAGAGCAAAAGATGCTGAAAAGAAATATGTATACTCCTTCTCCACAGATGGGGAAGGCTGGACCGGGATCGAAGAGGATACCACAGTTTTTCTGGAATATACAGACGGACAGAAATCCGGATTTACCTATGAAGATGATCAGGTACTGGTAACAGCGACACTGCAGCATGCAGGAGCAATTCCTGAGGATGCGCAGTTTGTGGTTACACCGGTCACTTCGTCCAGCAGTGATTATAACTATGATGCTTATATGAATGCACTGAACGCCAATGCGGACAGGATCGTGGCAGACAGTGACAGACCAGATGGTGGCAGGAAGACCTTTACAGAAGAAAACACTCTTCTGTATGATGTAGCTTTTCTTGCACCGGAAGTAGATGAAGAGGGAAATGTACAGGAGGATAATCTGATTGAATACCAGCCTGCAGAGGGTATGGTAAATGTTTCCTTCGTGTTCAAGCAGAATCAGCTTTCTGACGGATTGGAGGCCAGAAGCGAAGAGGATCTGACAATCGTACATCTGCCCCTGCAGGAGGCTGTCAAGGAAGAGACAGCAACCACAGCTGCAGCTACGGATATTTCTGCGGCAGATGTCAATGTGGAGATCGTGGCAGATTCTGTTTCCCTGAATGGAAATACCGATCAGGCAGATTTCTGTCTGAGCAGCTTTTCCGTGGTGGCAGTAACAAAGAACGGAGAGAAGACTGAAATTGAACCGATGACGGACTACTCCCTGTATAACATTTTAAATAATTATAACTATTTTACCTTTGGAGATGCGAAGACGATACATGTGATCGGACCGGTTATCGTTGGAGGGAATGCAGTAAATACCAGTGGTGTTGGTGGAGCATCTGCGGTAGTAGATGGAAAACTTCCACAGATTCCCCATAATGCAGCCAGCTATGTAAAAGGAACAGCATCTACCGTGTTCAAGGATATTGCAGCATCCAATTATGCGGACCTGATCCTGTATTTGGGAACTGTGAACAAGGACAGTTTCAGCAGTGTCCAGACGGGATTAAAGAATATTATATTTACAGATGAGTATGTGGATTTTGATGCTGCCAGAGCTTCGTTTATCAGTGAGGCAGGATCTGTAAAGAGTGATGTTACCCTGACAGATGCGGATAAGCAGTATGGAAGAGTAACAGTAGATGCCGGCAGTGTATACGAGATAGATAATTTTGACGGTGTAAGTGAACTGGATATCAGAGGAAATGTTTCAGACGGAAACGATACGATCATTATCGTGAAGGCCAGTGGAAACGTACAGCTTCCGCTTCCACTGATCAACGGTGTGGAAACACCCAATACAGAAGACGGACCGCAGATGGGCATTACCTGGATCCTGCTAAATGCAGATTCCGTCAATCTGATAAGCAATGGACATAATCATGTAGGCCATGTGATCGCACCAAATGCGGATGTGAAGAAAATCGGCAGTGGAAATTATAATGGCTGTATTATTGCAAACAGCTTTGAAACAGGCGCAGAAGGTCATATGTGGTCTTATAATGGCAAAACATTTACTCCTGCCGCATCCGGCTTCAAGGTACAGAAGCAGTTACTGGATACCGAGGGCAACGTCGCAGCATGGCCGGAAGGACAGAACTTTACCTTTATCCTGAAGGGGCTTGACGGGGCGCCCATGCCGGCAGATGCAAACGGTGCTGTCAAGTCTGTAGTAGTGAAGTCTACCGGCATCGCAGGATTTGGCGATATCACTTTTCCCTGCAATGAGGCTTCACAGGCAGCAGAGTATCATTATGAACTGAGAGAGGTAAAGGGCAGTCAGGAAAAGATCAGCTATGACGAAACTGTTTACCATATCACGGTTAAGGTAAGCTATCAGGAAACAAGCGGCAATAAGAAAGCCGTGATCGAATCTGTTACGTATACGACAGATGATTCACAGGATGTGAAAACTGTAGGAGAAAGCTTTGTTTACAGCTTTACCAATGTTTATGACAATATTGAAAAAATGGATATTCCGGTCAGCAAGATCTGGGTGGATGAGAACAATCAGGACGGTTTAAGACCGGAAAGTATCAGTGCAGAGCTTTATGCAGATGGTCAGGAAACCGGGAATGTGCTTATCCTGAATAAAGGAAATAACTGGTCAGGCAGATGGACGGATCTTCCGAAAACCAGAAATGGCCAGGAGATTCTTTATACCATAAAGGAAGTAAAGACAAAAGGCTATGCTGCTGCAATAACGGGAGATGCAGCAAACGGCTTTACTATTACCAATACCCATAAGCCGGAAGTGACCAGCATAGAAGGCAGCAAGGTATGGAAGGATAAGGAAAATCAGGACGGTAAACGTCCGGACAGCATTACTGTAAATCTTCTTGCAAATGGTGAGAAGCAGGACAACAGGGAAGTAACAGAAAAGGATAACTGGAGGTTCAGCTTTACCGGTCTGCCGAAATATGCAGACGGAAAAGAAATTGTTTATACCGTAACAGAAGATACTACAGAGCTGAAGGAGCTTGGCTATTCTACCGTGATCGATGGAACAACGATCGTTAACAGCTATACACCCGGCAAGACCAATGTGACCGTAGTAAAAGCATGGAACGATGCAGAAAATCAGGACGGCATACGTCCGGATGCTGTTAAGGTACAGCTTTATGCAGATGGAAGCAAAAAAGGAAGCGAGGTTACGCTGAATGAGAAGAATGGCTGGACATATACATGGGAAGGCCTTGACCTGAAGAAGAGCGGAACGGATATTACTTATACTGTAAAAGAAGTTACAGAAGCAGAAGGATATACTGCTGAAGTAACAACGGTAGATGGGATCATTACCATTACCAATACCTATGAGACGGAAAAAACAGAAATTTCTGTAAAAAAGGCATGGAAGGATGCTGAGGATCAGGACGGAAAGCGTCCAAAAGAGCTTACTGTAAACCTGTATGCAGACGGTAAGTGGAAAGAAAGCAAAACGATTTCTGAAAAAGATGGCTGGCAATGGACGTTCACAGGACTTGACAAATATAAGAACGGTCGGGAGATCAAATATACCGTTGATGAAAAGACAGACAGTCTTGGAGAATACAAAAAAGACGGTATCACAGGTACAGGTACCCTCAACAATCCTTATGTGATCACCAATAGCTATACACCGGAACTGACAGCGATTTCCGGAACAAAGATCTGGAAGGATCATGATAACTGGGGCGGTATGCGTCCGGAGAGCATCACAGTCAATCTGTTTGCAGACGGTGAGAAGGTTGGCAGTCAGGTGGTAAAAGCAGAACAGGCCGATGAGAACGGAAACTGGATATTCTGTTTCAGCGATCTGCCTAAATATAAGGATGGTAAAGGAATTACGTATACCATTAATGAGGAACCGGTGAAATGGTATACACCGGAAGTGAATGGTACTACCATTACCAACAGCTATACACCAAAGACGACAGGCTTTACTGTGAAGAAGATCTGGGCAGACGGGGACAATCAGGATGCGATCAGACCGTTGTCGATCAGTGTGCAGCTTTACAGAGATAATAATCCTTACGGAGATAAGGTTGTTCTGAGTGAAAAGAATGGATGGAGTTATACCTGGACGGGACTTCTGGAAAGCTATGCAGGTCATGTTTATGCTTATGAAGCAAGAGAAGTTGGACAGATCAGGGGCTACCAGACCACAGCAAAGACAGAAGGCCATGAAACGATCATTACCAATACCCATACACCGGAAGTTACCAGTGTAAAGGGAAGCAAGGTATGGGCGGATGACAATAATCAGGACGGGAAACGCCCGGCCAGCATTATTATCAGACTTTATGCAGATGGAAAAGAAATCAATCAGGCAACAGTGTCCAAGAATAACTGGAGCTTTAGCTTTACCGGTCTGCCGAAGTATAAGAATGTCAATAATAAACAGGTTAAGATCAAATATACCATAACAGAAGACAGGGTCGAGGGTTACGATACCGTTATTACAGGAGAAGGAACCTTTGTGGTGACCAATACCCACAGATCTGAGCTGACAGAAATTTCCGGAACAAAGACCTGGAATGACCAGAATGATCAGGATGGAAAGAGACCTTCTAGGATCACTGTCAAGCTTATGAAGAATGGCAGTGAATACAGAAAACAGGAAGTGACAGAGAAGGATAATTGGAGGTATACGTTTAAGGATCTGCCGGTTTATGAAAAGGGTCAGAAGATCACCTATACAGTTGCGGAAGTTGTATCAGAGGATTATTCCAGCAAGGCAAATGGTTATGATCTGAAGAACAGCTACACACCGGAGAAGACCAGCTATTCTGTAGTAAAACTCTGGGATGACGCAGACAACCAGGATGGTTTAAGACCAGCTTCTGTAAAGGTACAGCTTTATGCAGACGGAAGTCCCCGTGGCAATGAGGTAGAACTGAACACAGCAAACGGCTTTACCTATACATGGACCGGGCTTGACTTAAAGCATGCAGGAAACGAGATCCGTTATACGGTAAAGGAGATCACGAATACAGATGGATATACGGTATCCTGTGTAGAAGATAAGGAAACCCACAGAACAACAATCACCAACAGCCATACACCGGCGACAGTGGATATTCCGGTAAGCAAGACATGGAGTGATGCAGATAATCAGGACGGCAGACGTCCCGGCGAGATTACGGTCAAACTTCTTGCCAATGGCAATGTAGTCAGAACCCAGAAGCTGTCCGCAGGCCAGGCAGATAAAGAAGGCAACTGGAGCTATACCTTTACCGGACTTCCGGAAAAGGAAAAGGGTCAGAAGATAGTTTATACTGTAACAGAAGAAAAGGTAACAGGATATGAGACTACGGTAGCTGCAGATGGTGAGAAGGGTTTTGTCATTATCAACAGTCATGCACCGGAAACAACAGAAGTTAATGGTGCCAAGACATGGAATGATAATAGAGATAAGGAAAATGCAAGACCTGACAGTATTACTGTCAGAGTGTTTGACGGAGATCAGGAAGTGGCATTCAAAACAGTTACAGAAGCAGATAACTGGACATGGAACTTTACAGGCCTTCCCAAATATAAAAATGGAAAAGAAATCATATATACTGTAGCAGAAGATCATGTACCTGATTATACAACCAAAGTAAATGGATTTAATATCACCAATACCTATACACCAGCTGAAACAGCGATCACTGTTGTCAAGGTATGGGATGATGCAGAGAATCAGGATTGTAAGAGGCCTGACAGCATTACCGTAGTTCTCCATGAAAAATGGGGCGGCATTTTTGACAGAGTAAGAGAAAAAGCTGTTTTAAGCGAAGAGAATAACTGGAGTGTTACCTTTGATAAGTTGCCTGTAAATAAGAAGGAGGAAAAGGTAAATTACTGGATCGAAGAGCTGACAAAGGTACCCGGTTATGATACCGTGATCAACAATCCGGGCGGTGAACAGAACCAGACAACAATTACCATCACCAACAGCTATACACCGGAAACCGTAAGGATAGACGGTAGTAAAAAGTGGAGTGATTATGACAATCAGGAAGGAAAACGTCCTGAAAGCATTCAGGTAATACTTTATCAGAATGGAAAGGAAACAGATCAGGTTCTTACTGTAACACCGGATGATAAGGGAAACTGGAATTACAGCTTTACGGATCTGCCTAAATACAGAAATGAGAATGGCAGAAGAGTTGAAAATGTATATACCGTAAGGGAACTGACAAGGCTTGCAGATTATGAGACACCGGCAGCGGGCGAAGAAGACAACAATTATGTAATCCTGAACCGGATGAAGCAGGTTACAGTCGGTTACAGTGCAGAAAAGAACTGGATCGATGATAATAACAGAGATGGACTCAGAAAGAGTATAATCGTACAGCTCCTGGCAGATGGAAAGCCGGTAGATGGAAAAGTGGCAGCACTGACAGCGGAAAATAACTGGACCTGTACATGGAATAACTTACCAAAGTACAATGCCGGAGATGCGAAGATCATTTATACAGCAGTAGAGACAGATGTACCGGCAGGATATGGTAATGAGCCTGGATATACCTTTAAAGATGACAGGACAGTGATCACCAACAGTCATACACCGGAACTGATATCCATTTCCGGAGAAAAGGAATGGAAGGATGCAGAGGATCGGGACGGCAGACGGCCACGGGCAATTACCATTGTGCTGAAAGCAGATGGCATAGGACTGAAAGAAACCACAGTAACGGCAGACAATGGCTGGAAGTGGAACTTTGACGGATTGTACAAATATGAGAATGGCAGGGAAATCGTATATACGGTGGAAGAAAAAACAGTTCCTGCAGATTATACCGCAGCCGTTACCGAAAATGCAGACGGAACCTTTACGATTACCAACAGCTATACTCCGGAGACAACAGAAGTATCCGGAACAAAGACCTGGAAGGATGCAGAGAATCAGGATGGAGTCCGTCCTGACAGTATTATGGTATATCTGAAGAACGGAGAAAATATCGTTGCATCTAAAAAAGTAACAGAAGCGGAAAACTGGCAGTACAGCTTTACGGATCTGCCCAAATATGAAAACCAGGGACAGCTCATTTCCTATACGGTAGATGAGAAGCTGCCGGAAGGTTATGAAAAGGCTGTTACAGGTGCTGATATTATAAACAGCTATACACCTGGTAAAACCAGCCTGACGGTGAAGAAACACTGGTCAGATGCAGACAATCAGGATGGAAAGCGTCCAAAGAGCATAGAGGTTCAGCTTTATGCGGATAAAAAGCCGGTAGAGGGCAGCCAGGCAGAATTGAATGAACAGAATGGATGGAGCCATACCTGGACAGAGCTTGATCAGAAGAGGGCAGGACAGAATATTTCCTATGAAGCAAAAGAGGTAAAGGTACCTGACGGATATGAAGCTTCCTATAATAATGAAGTAATAGGAACCACAGAAATCACCAATAGCCATACACCGGAAGTTATTTCCCTTTCCGGAAGCAAGGTATGGAGCGATGCAGACAATCAGGATGGAATCAGACCTTCTGAAATTATGGTAGAACTGTACGGTACAGATAAGAGTACACCGGTCAGAACCGTGAAGGTATCTGCAGATGCAGACGGAAAATGGAGTTATCATTTTTCAGATCTGCCCAAATATGAGAACGGAGAAATGATTTCCTATACTGTTTCAGAGAAAGACGTTCCGGAAGGCTATGTGAGCGCAGCAAAGGGAACAGGAACAGAAAAGGATCCTTTTGTGATTACCAACACCCATACACCGGAGGTAATCTCCATAGCCGGTACCAAGACATGGGTTGACGGAGACAATGAAGAAGGAAAACGTCCTTCTGAGATCACAGTAAACCTTTACAAAAATGTGGAAAAGAAGCCGGTTGCAAGTAAGAAGGTGAAGGCTGCAGAAAACGGTACCTGGAGTTATACTTTTGATGATCTGCCAAAGTATGAGAATGGTAAAGAGATCAGCTACCGTGTATCAGAAGAGGCTGTCAAGGATTACTCCACCTCTTATAACGGGAATGATATTGTGAATACCTATACACCAGAGCAGACACAGATCACAGTAACCAAGATCTGGGATGATGAGGATGATCAGGACGGCAAGCGTCCGGAGAGCATAGAGGTTCAGCTTTATGCAGGCCACTCCAGACAGGGTGAAGCAGTGACCTTAAGTGAAAGCAATCAGTGGACCTATACCTGGAAGGAACTGCCATCCACCAATGCACTTGGTTCCCGGATTCATTATACGGTGAAGGAAGTCAGTGACAGAGGAGAATATAAGACAACAATTACCGGTGATACCAATGTGATTATCACCAACAGCTACACACCGGAAGTCACTTTTGTAAAAGTAGATAAGCAGTGGAGTGACTACAGTAATCAGGAGAATAAACGTCCTGAAAGTATAAAGGTAAGCCTGCTGGCTGATGGGGAAGTGGTGGATACCATTACCTTAAAAGCAGATGATAACGGTACCTGGAGTCATACTTTTGAAAATCTGCCAAAGTACAGAAATGATGGCAGCGGTGCACAGGAAATCCAGTATACTGTAAAGGAAGCAGCCATGGCAGATTATACTTCTGCAACAGAAAAAACAGGTGAGAATACATTTGTGATTACCAATACCATGGAGCCTGTATTTACAGAATATGAAGTAACCAAATTCTGGGACGATGCAGATAATCAGGATGGACTCAGAAAAGAAATTACAGTAGATCTCCTTGCTGATGAAAAGGAAGTGGAAGGAAAGACAATTACCCTTGGTACGACACAGGGAGAAACCTACAGGTGGACCGGTCTGCCAAAGTATAATGAAGAAGGAACAAAGATTCTTTATACAGCAAGAGAGACAGGCGTACCGGATGGCTATGATGAAAATCCCGGTTATGTAGATACAGAGGGCAGAACAGAGATCACCAACAGAAGAAATACAGAACCGATGCCGACTCCCGGCAGAACAGATCCCACACCGGATCCGACAACAGAAGTCACACCGGGAATCACCCCTCCGGATGAGGAAGTTCTCGGAGCAAAGAGAGTGACTGACAATGCGGTACTTGGTGCCAGAAGAGGGTCTGACCTGGCAGTGCTTGGCAAGAGAAGAAGACCCCAGACAGGTGATGATATGAGTCTGATCCTATGGCTGATAGTACTTGGCACGTCCATGAGCTGTACAGGTATATCTATAGCAATGCAATATAGAAAGTCAACAAAAAAAGATAAGAAATAGCAGCAAAAGCATAAAAAATGCGCAAAAATCGCCATGCGGTATACTCAGCATGGCGATTTCCCAGCGTAGATGATAGCAAAAATAGCATAGTGATATTGCACTACGAAAACGATTACGGTAAAATATTACATAGGAATAGGATGTTGGATCATGTGTGGGATTCAGTATCCGACTGCAGGGTATCTGTGTATTGTGTGGCACAGCCTGTGGAGGTTAATAGTTTTACAAGGGGAGTATTGCTATGTTTAATCTTTCAAGAAAAATGAAAAGGATGCTTGCTGTTGTTCTGGTAGAAACGATTGTGGCTACCAATGTTTTTGTGTCATATGCTGAGGAAGACCACAGCATTATGTGCCAGATGACGGTAGAGGAAGCCGACGCAGCAGCGGCAGAACAGGAACAGAAGAACGAGGAAGTTTCCGTTCTACAGGTGACCGAGAACAGTGAGACTGAAAATACAGAAGTGGAAGTACAGGAACAGGAGCCTGCAGTAATGGAGACGCCGGCAGAAGATGCGGCAGAAGAACCGGAAGAGACAGAGGTTCCTGTGGCAGAGATTCCGGAAGATACTGCAGAAGACCAGGAAGCAGTAGAAGCTGCTGATGGAGAAGAAATCCAAACAGGAGAAGCTACACCTGCAGAAAGCGTTGAGCCTGCACAGGAAGAACAGGAAGAAACCACAGCACCTGTTCCTGAGCAGACAGAAAGCTCTGCAGAAGAGCAGACACAGAATACAGATAACAAGGATAGTAACAATAACAATGGTGATACCACTGAGTCTGAAGCACAGACACTGGAGGCAGAAGAAAGTGAGCCAGCAGCAGTGGCAATCCCTTCAGAAACACCCACTGCTATTGCAGAAGCAACCGAGCAGCCCACTGAAATCCCTGCTGTAACAGAAGTGGAAGAAAAGACTGAAGCTACACCGGAAGTGACTGAGGCAGCAACCGCATCACCCGAGGTAAAGAGCAAAAAGGTAAAACTGTCCAAGAATATGACAGATGAAGAAAAGGTAGAAACACTGGATGGCTATTTCGCAGAAGAAGGCGAAGAAGTAACAGCCATGAGAAAGTTCGGACCTCTGACACTCTTTAATGTCTGCAAAGCAGCGGCTCCTGAAAATAGCGAAAAGACGGCGGAAGAACTTCTGAATGAAATCAACAAGATTACAGATGATTATTCTGTTTATACAAAAAAGATGGATCTGAATGGTCATATGCAGGCTGATATTGCTGCAGAGGTTCTGAATGTGAACAGCATGAATGAAATCGGAAGTGATATAGAGTATGATCAGAGGGTAAAAGACTGTTATGTTGGCGAAATCAATATTAAGGATGGTGGGGTACTGGATCTAGGAAGTGCTACAGGAACATTGGAGCTTGGAAATGAAGTGGTATACAGTGATGCAAATGGAGACCATATGAAGTATACCTATAAGGATGCTGATGGAAATTATCTGACCGAGTACACCACAAAGGATGGAAAGAAGTATACACCGTTAGGCGGTCACATCATTGTTGTAAAGACTGATGAAAATGGAAATGAAACTGCATTTTATGTAAAAAAGGACAGAAGCTCAAATGTAGATGTGGCTGATAAATCAGACAATATATCTCAAAATATTGGAGCAATTACAGCTATTGCTACAGAACTTGCTCAGAAACAGGATACTGAAGGAATCAGCGCTAGCGTATCAGATAAGGTTAGAATTGATACGACAGGAAGCGAAACAGAGGTTACTGTTGTTAATATCACAATGTCCAAAGGTGAATATGAAACTTATTATGAAGATTCCAAAGGAAATAAGCTGGCTAATAAGGCAGAGAATTTGCAGATTTATACTAAAGATGACCAGATATGCATTATTAATGTGAATGTGTCTGATGCGACAGAAGAAACAGAAATTGATCTGCAGAAGTATACGATTAATGGAACGGGTACAGATGCCAACTCGGCAAGTGAAGCAGCACAGAAGTATGCTGATAAGATCGTATGGAATTTTGGAAATTATACAGGAACGATTAACGTGGCAGGAAGCATTATTGGAAGAATTATAGCACCACTTGCAAAAGTAGTGTCCAAGGCAACCAGTACAGGATCTGTTGTTTCCCAAGAGTTTGAAGTAGGAAGTGGTGAATGGCATAGTGTTTCAACACCTACACCGAAAGTGACAGAAACACCTACACCGAAGGAAACGGCGACACCAACTGCGACACCAACTGCGACACCAACAGCAACGCCGACGGCGACACCAACTGCGACACCGACCGCAACGCCGACGGCGACACCGACAGCAACGCCGACGGCGACACCAACAGCGACACCGACGGCGACACCAACAGCGACACCGACGGCAACACCAACGGCGACCCCGACAGCAACACCAACGGCGACACCGACAGCAACGCCGACGGCAACACCAACG
>ERZ1026850.1482-NODE-1482-length-12058-cov-3.186203_pt1 | contig 12058 bp, 10 predicted proteins | sample MGYA00380155_ERZ1026850 | MGnify/ENA primary metagenome ERZ1026850 (study PRJEB33269, sample SAMEA4719791) | human gut metagenome | biome: human-associated habitat; feature: organic feature; material: feces | place: Cameroon | collected 2013-10 ... | reverse complement strand
ACATGCACAGCAAGCAGATTCTGCACCGCGACCTCAAACCGTCGAACATCATGATTACCTTCAACGGGCACCACACGAAGCTGATTGACTTCAGCCTCTCTGACAGCGACAACCACTGTGTGCTCAAGATGCCCGCCGGCACCACCAACTACATTGCGCCGGAAGTCACCAAGGAGGGTTACCGACCCAACATGAAGGCCGACATCTACTCGTTCGGCGTAGTGCTGAAGCAGATGGCCGAAGTTTGCCGAAACAGCCATCTGGCCCACTGCGCACAGCTCTGCATGCACACCGACCCCGAGAAGCGGCCGTCATCAGCGTGCGAAGCATTGGCAAGCAAGCCCAATATCCTGCGGCCGCTCCTGCTCCCACTGGCCCTCACGCTGTGCTGCCTGCTGCTGGCCGCGCTGGTGGTCATCAGCCTGCTACAGCCCAAAGCGCCCCAGGGAGAGTTCCTGCAGCCCGACGGCAACGAGGTGTCGCCCACCCTGCCTCTGCCCGCAGCCGACCCTGCTGCCGCATCTGAGGCAAACTGAGGAGAATTGGCACAAAAAAGTCTGCATGCTCCTGCCCGTCACCCAGCACGCACCTAAGTGTCTAAGACTTTGGCCAAAAGGTGAACGCAAGCACCAAGCAAGCAGCCCGCAGCGCTCCTTCCCCAGGCCAGGAAAACAGAGCGGACGTGCAAAAAAAAACGCTGCAAGCCTTGCACAAAACAGAAAAAGGCTCTACCTTTGCATCGCAAACGAAGCAGGACAGGGGCATAGCTCAGCTGGTTTAGAGCGCTTCAGTCACATTGAAGAGGTCATCGGTTCGAATCCGATTGTCCCTACTTCCACAGCAGAACCAAAGCGGACGCATCATCAAGGTGCGCCCGCTTTTTCTTTTCACCCCTATCCCCCGCCCGCCGCAGCACGGAAATTGGAAACTCGCAGCACGGATGGCGAACAACAAGAAGAAGGCTTCTTCGGCACTTCCTGTATGTTTCCAAATCAGAGAAGGAGTTGTCCTTCACCGTCCAACCCAAGGCTGGACGGTGAATGAAGCAAGCTTACTTTGCGAAGTAAGCATATATTCTCTGACCGTCCAGCCTTGGGTTGGACGGTGGAGGTATGCAATGCATCCGCCCGAGAGGTCAAATGAATCCTGCACATAAGACATGTTCTATCGCTCTCAAATGCAGTTGTCACTTGCCGTGGAATTGTGCCGCTCCCGCCGACACTTCTGGTTTTTCCGGTGCAGAACGCCGGTAAAAGGCAGTTCGCACCCCCCTGAAACCATCCACATGGCACGGAAAGCGTCCCCAAAGACCATTTTCCGGCGTAACTTCATCATTCTTTGAGGAAAACGCTTGGTGGGGTTCGGGAAAAGAGCTACCTTTGCACGCGAGTTAATTCACATTACTAATCTTTTAATTTATTTGTATCTGTATGACAGATTACAAGAACATTGCTCCCGTTGCAGACTTCGACTGGGAAGCTTTTGAGAACGGTGGCAAAACAACATCAGACAGCCGCGAGGCACAGGAACAGGCCTACACTGGCTCTCTGAACAAGGTAAGTGACCACGACGTGGTTGATGGCACCGTAATCGCAATGAACAAGCGCGAGGTAGTGGTGAACATCGGCTTCAAGAGCGATGGTATCATACCTGCCAGCGAATTCCGCTACAACCCCGACCTGAAGGTGGGTGACACCGTTGAGGTGTACATCGAGAACCAGGAGGACAAGAAGGGCCAGCTCATCCTTTCACACAAGAAGGCACGTGCAAGCCGCTCTTGGGACCGCGTGAACCAGGCTCTGGAGAACGAGGAAATCATCAAGGGCTTCGTGAAGTGCCGCACAAAGGGTGGCATGATCGTGGATGTATTCGGCATCGAGGCATTCCTGCCCGGCTCACAGATTGACGTGAAGCCCATCCGTGACTACGATATCTTCGTGGGCAAGACCATGGAGTTCAAGGTCATCAAGATCAATCAGGAGTACAAGAACGTTGTTGTCAGCCACAAGGCACTCATTGAGGCCGAGCTGGAACAGCAGAAGAAGGAGATCATCAGCAAGCTTGAGAAGGGCCAGGTGCTGGAGGGAATGGTGAAGAACATCACTTCTTACGGCGTGTTTGTTGACCTCGGCGGTGTTGACGGTCTGATTCACATCACCGACCTGAGCTGGGGCCGCGTAAGCGATCCCAAGGAGGTTGTGGAGCTCGACCAGAAGATCAACGTGGTTATACTGGACTTCGACAACGAGAAGAAGCGCATCGCTCTGGGTCTGAAGCAGCTCACTCCTCATCCCTGGGACGCTCTGGATCCCAACCTGAAGGTGGGTGACCACGTGAAGGGTAAGGTGGTTGTGATGGCCGACTACGGCGCATTCATCGAGATTGCTCCTGGTGTAGAGGGTCTGATTCACGTAAGCGAGATGTCTTGGAGCCAGCACCTGCGCAGCGCTCAGGACTTCATGAAGGTAGGTGACGAGGTAGAGGCAGTGATCCTCACCCTGGACCGCGAGGAGCGTAAGATGTCTCTGGGCATCAAGCAGCTCAAGGAAGATCCCTGGGAGAACATCGAGCAGAAGTACCCCGTGGGCAGCCGCCACATGGCAAAGGTACGCAACTTCACCAACTTCGGCGTGTTTGCTGAGATCGAGGAGGGCGTTGACGGCCTGATCCACATCAGCGACCTGAGCTGGACCAAGAAGGTGAAACACCCCAGCGAGTTCACTCAGATTGGTGCTCCTATCGAGGTGGTTGTGCTGGAGATCGACAAGCAGAACCGTCGTCTGAGCCTTGGCCACAAGCAGCTGGAGGAGAATCCTTGGGATGTATTCGAGACTGTATTCAAGCAGGACTCTATTCACGAGGGTACTATAATCGAGATGATGGACAAGGGCGCTGTTATCCAGCTGGAGTACGGCGTGGAAGGCTTTGCTACTCCCAAGCACCTCGTTAAGGAGGATGGCACACAGGCACAGCTCAACGAGAAGCTTCCCTTCAAGGTGATTGAGTTCAACAAGGACAGCAAGCGCATCATCCTGAGCCACAGCCGTACCTTTGAGGACGCTCAGCGTGCAGAGGCTCGCGAGGCCAAGAAGGCAAAGCGTCAGAACAGCGGCCGCAAGGAGGAGACTCCTGCAATTCAGAACCAGGCTGCCAGCACCACACTGGGTGACCTGAGCGCACTGGCTGACCTGAAGGCCAAGATGCAGGCTGACAAGTAAACAAGCCTAATCCCTCCAACCCTGGAGGCGGCAAATAACGGAACGGGGATGGACATCTGTCTGTCCCCGTTCTTCTTTCCCAAACAAGGCAACACAATGGAAACATTCAAAGTGAATATTCTGGGATGCGGTTCAGCCAAGCCCACACTCAGACACATGCCCACAGCACAGATTGTGGATTTCCGCTCGAAGTACTTCATGATAGACTGCGGCGAGGGAGCACAAGTGCAGATGCAGCGCATGGGGCTGGCTATGGCACGCATCGGACACATCTTCATCACCCACAACCATGGCGATCACGTGTTTGGTCTGCCTGGTCTCATCAGCACCATGGCTCTCTTGGGTCGTACAGCCGGTCTGTACATCCATGGGCCGAAGGAGATAGAAAGTTTCCTCCGTTGCATCCTCTCCACCTATTGCGAGGGGATAGACTTCTGCGTGGAGTTCCTTCCCGTGGATACCACCAAGCACTCACTCGTGTATGAAGACCGCGGAATAGAAGTGTGGAACCTGCCTCTCAAGCATCGCATACCATGCTGCGGCTACCTGTTCAAGGAGAAACCCGGACTGCCCCACATACGCCGCGAGATGATAGACGCCTTCAACATCCCCGTCTCGCAAATCAACAACATCAAGGCAGGAGCCTCATGGACAACGCCCGACGGCACCCTTCTGCCCCACGAGCGGCTTACCACACCTGCAGCCCCAGCACGCTCCTACGCCTATTGCTCCGATACGTGCTACCTGCCGCAGCTGGCCAAGCTCATCCTGGGAGCCGACCTCCTCTATCACGAAGCCACCTACCCCGAGGAATTTGCCCTGCGTGCCACCCAAACCTGTCACAGCACCGCAAGCCAGGCTGCCACAGTGGCCAGAGACGCACAGGCCAAACGCCTCATCATCGGACACTTCAGCGCCCGCATCCACGACGAGGAAGCTCTGCTCAAGGAGGCTCAAGCCGTCTTCCCCCCAACCATCCTCGCCAAGGAAGGTCTGACGCTGGATGTTTAGGAGAGGAACATTGAAAGTCCAAACAAAATAATAACGATTGGTCCGCACAGAATGGCCAATCGTTTGTCTTATCTGCCCAAGGAGTTCCACCCTGCGTATTCCGGCGGAACGAACAGCAACCTTACACTTCCCCACCACACACTTGCAGCCATCGAAAAGTCCTCTTCACCGCCATTTTCTTAGCGATGGAGAGGACTTTCTGATGGGATTCCGAGGATGGGGAGGGCGGCAGGGGCGCTCACTCCACTATCGTGATGGTGCCCAGCAAGTAGCGGTGATGCCCGTCGTCACCGTCATAGGGAAGAGCGTAGAGAGGAGTGCCATCGGCTCTGCCTACCGACACATAGAGGCTGAAAGTGCCTGTGGGACAAGTGCGGGCAAAGTTGCCCATCGAGTTGGAGAACACTTGTGCCACTGTGCAACGGGTACGAGCCTTCACAACAGCCGCTCTGCCCGGTGCATCCACGGGCAACGACTTCACATCCAGAGCCTCATCCACCAATGCCGACACCACACCGCCCTGGCTGTCCTTGATGGTGAAGCAGGGATAGCCACCCTGATAACAGGGAGCCACACCAGCGTTGCACCAACGGCTCTGGATGGTGAAAGGTTCACCCTTGCGCACCGTATCGGGCCACTGAGTGAGCATGTTGTGCAGGCGATAGCCCATGCGTAGGTTGATGCGGCGTATGATGTCGCGGTTCTGCTCCAGCTCCTCACGCGGCCACCAGTGTATCGACATATACGAAGCATGATACTCCTCCACCGACCGCAGCAGCAATTCCCGGTCCCAGGCACCGCGCTCCATAGAGCCGCCCATGTGCTCATGCTCGAGCACCACAGGCATGGTGGGCCAGAAGAGACCTGCCATCCCGCTGTGGTACCAGTGCTTGGGAGCCTGTTGCACCAGTATGCTGTCGTCGCGCAGCGATACTCCCTTGGACAGCGCATAGTCGATGATGGGCGAATGTACCACAGGCGCATCATGCCCGGCAAAATCGTCGGAGATGACCAGCTGCGTCCTGCGGAAGTGCTTGCAATAGAGGTCGATGATGCGCTTCTGCGTCTCCAGCCCCCACTTCTTGCCGTGTACAGGAGTGGTGAGTACGGTATGCCCCTCACCCCACATGCCGAAGTGGCCTATGTCGATAAACGCCACGTTGGGATTGCCATCATAGCGCCGGGCCATCCGCTCCAGGAAGGCATCCAGCTTCTGCAGGAATACAGGGTCGTCATATTCAGGCTCCTTGTAGCCGTTCACCTCGTAGAACTTCGCCCCCGAGCGGAACACCCACTCCGGCGTACCGCTCTGCATCCAGTTCTCGGTGGCGGTGATGCGGAATGCCACCCGCTTGCCCGCCTGTATCCATCGCTGTGCGGGTGTATCCAGAACCTCCCAGTTGTACTCATTCTCGCCGGGCTGGACAAACGCCCAAGGCAGTCGCAGATACACGGTACTGAGCCCGGGAAAGTCATCGAGCACATCGCTCGGCGCCAGTTTGGAGCCATAGTTGCACAGCAGATTGGAGTAGAAGTGCATGGTCCATCCCATGCCGGGATTGACCAACGCCTGTCCGTTGTCCTGCAAGCGTGTTTCCGCAGCATCGGCCACGGGGGCAGTGCAGTGCATGAGAGCCGCTGCCACAAGGGTAAGAACTGTCTTTCTCATCATCTCACATCGTTTTAGGTAAAAAGATGCAGCGCGCTGCGATGGCTGATGCAGCGCGCTGCGATGGCCTGTGCAGCGCGCTGCGTTGATCATCGCACCGCACTGCGTCATATCGTGCTCCACACCGCTCCATCCTTAGCAGAGGCGCATGGGAAGCTGTCTCATCATGCTGCACCTGTCCGTCCAGGAGCAAGTCATTTTTCCAGAAAAGAGTCAGGCAAACCGAGGCAATGCTTTTGGACAGAAAGAGCATCGGGCTGAACACTTCTTTTCTGTCTCCTCTGAAAGAATCCTCATCCGACTTTCAGAGACCTCACAAAGTTCTCTGAAAGAAGCTCCATTCATCTGCCAGAGACCTCCCGAAGAACACCAAAAGAATCCTCATTCATCTGCCGAAGAACACCCTGTGTGCTCCGACGGAAACTCCATTCACCTGCCCTACTCAGAAGAGTATCTGCTTGCTGTAGCCTGTATCGCTCCACACGCGGCTGTCAAGCAGGTGGTAGATGGGGGTGAGGCGGATGCCGGTGCCCTTGACGCTCCATTCGGCCTTACCCTCACGCTGCCATTGGGGAGTTTGAGGCAAGGTGATGTCGGTGGGCTGGTCGCTTCCGAGCATGAGCGGACCGGCAAAGATGCGCCTCCAGGAGGCATCCATATTGGCGCTGTTGAGCGGTTTCTCCACACGCACAGGCATCTGGAAGTCGAGCACCACGCGGTCACCTGGCATGAACTTGCGCTTCAGCACCAGGAACCCTTGCTCATGCCTCGCCGACACAGGCTTGCCGTTGAGGGTGACCTGCGCACCTGTCGTCCACGAGGGAGCCGGCAAGCGGAGCGACACCTGGCCGGCGCTGTTGTCCTTCACCGCCACTTCCACGTGCCCGTCAAAGGGATAGCCGGTGCTCACCTCCATGCTGAGAGCACCGCGTGAGAGCGGCATGGTGAAACTTCCGCTGCGCAGGAAGGGCATCCACACATCCTTCCCCCTTGAGAAGCAAGTGTAGCGCACGGCAGCCGACAGCCCCTCACCACCGCGCATGGTGCAGCACCAGTGGGCTTCGGGAGCCGACACCGCCAGCCGCATTGAGCCAATGGCCTTGCCCGGGCAGTTGTCACATCCGAATCCCCCATTGTGCCTCTGCGTGTGGCAGATGGCGTTGTAGTATATCAGTTCGGCGTATTCCAGATATTCGGGTTTGAGCGTCTGCTGCCACAGTTGCACCGCCAGCATGTAGGAGTCAACGATGGCGCAAGGCTCTGTCCACGTATCGAAACGGTCAAACCAGTTGTAGTTCTCGTAGTTCTCAGTCATCCCCTCGGCCACATACAGGCGGAAGCGCGTTTCGGCCTCCTGCACATACCGGCTCTGGCCAGTGAGGGCTGCATAGCGGAGCAGTCCGCGACAAGCGGTGAGCGTAGCGTGTGTCTGGGCTTTGATACCCGTGAGATCCACCTGCAGGAAGCGGTCGATGAGTGTCTCGATGGGCTTTCTCAACTCCTCGTCACCCAGCACCGCGTAGGCATGAATGAGCCCCTCCATGCCGATGAACACGCAGCCTACGTCGGTAGAGAGCGCCCAACCGTCGCGCGAAGCCACTATGGAGCCCGACTCTGCTCCCTTGCCCTGCACGCGGTCTTCGGGTCGTATGGGATAGGCAGCGAACTTGTCGGTCAGGGGCAGGAAGAGGTTGCGGGCTATGCTGCTTATCACCTGGCGCACGCCATCGTCCTTCTTCCACTCGTAATACTCGCACAGAGCGCGCAGCATCCAGCCATTGCCCGAGAGCTGTTGCTCGTGCGCTATGCCGGGATGTATGGTGCCCATGTAGCCCTGGGCGTTGAGGTGTGCAGGCACCAGGCGTATGATTTCGTCGAGATACTTGGGTGTGCGGTGCGAAGCCTGCGCATCCAGCGTGAGTGCCAGTATGGTGCGTCCCTCGGTGTCACCAGGCCAGTCGAGCGACTGCTCCTCGGTGAGGAACACGTTCTGCGGCTGGTACTTCTCCTCCTCCAGCCTGAGCATATTGCGCTGCACGCGCGTTGAGAGTTCGCCCGAGAGCATTGTCTGGGCATACGGAGCAACCTGCGGCACATCGGTCTTGCGTGCTGCGGTGGGGAGGCAGATCCCCAGTGCGATGATTGCCACCATGGTGAGGCGGCTTGCGAAATTCGTCATGAGATAAAAATCAGTTTGATAGAACAAAACTGCCAGGCTCACGCCCAGCCACACACAAAGTTAAGGCTTTTTCGGCAAAAACTTCCACGCACAGCCAGGAAACCGCATCAGAAACCTCCAAAAAGTGCCTCTCGCCTCCCCCACACCACCCTTGCAGCCCACAACCGCTGCTCTGCGCCAGCCCGGGCAGCCCCATCCGGCAGGCCGTACAGCCCGAAGACACAGCCAAGGCAGCACCCTTCGCGCGCGCGTGTAAATATATAATGTATAGAACACAGCACTTGGGGAGAAAAACAGAAGACTGCCGTCTGGAAATCCGGAGCGCAGAAGCAGGGGAAAAGCAGGCCGAATGAGTGCCAAACGTAACAAACTGCAAAAATATTGCCTTCACAATGAAATTTCTTCCGAAAAAGTTTGGCGCTAACTTTCAAAAAGCCTAACTTTGCTATAGAAACAACGAGAAATATGAAGAAAATCATCCTTCTGGCACTGCCACTGGCCCTTGCGCTCAGCCCCATCAGCATGGTGGCTCAGGTTGAGCATGAGAGCGTGGAGATGACCACATCGGGCATCACCATCTCGGTGAGCGGCAATGTGGTGCACGTGAGCGGCGCTTCGGGTGAGGTGATGAAGGTCTTCAATCTCACTGGTGTGGAGGTTGCCACCACGCGCATCGACGGTGCCGACAAGACCATCACCCTCAACATCCCCAAGGGTTGCTATCTGCTCAAGGTGGGCAAGCTGGTTCGCAAGATCTACATCCGCTGACAGGCGGGCTCCGGCACCACAGTACCACACAGCCGCCGCAGGCTTCACCTCCTGTTGCAGCCGCAGTCCCTTTACTTCTTCTTCAAGCCAGCAGAGGCCGCACTGCCCCTTACGGCACAAATGACAAACGGACCAACCATTCAAATTATGCGTCCACTTCCATTCCACGAGCACGCCTGTGCCGCTGCGCATCAGGCATTGCCCGTGCAGGCATGCAGGCACCTCGGCACGGAATGCCTGATTTCATTTTTCCATGCACACCATTAAACCCATTGCCCCAAAAGGCATCCAATCCCCAGAATGACAGACGAGACACTACTCTTAAAGCAGCTCAAAGACCCCCGCACCCGCGAGCAAGCCTTCACGCTGATGGTCCAGACGTACCAGGAGTCGCTCTACATACTGGTGCGCGGCATACTGAAGTCACACGCCGATACCGATGATGTGCTCCAGAATGCCTTCATCAAAGCCTGGGGTGCCATCGACACCTTCCGTGGCGAATCGCGCTTGGGTACCTGGCTCTACAGCATAGCCCGCAACGAGGCACTCACCTTCCAGAGCAAGAGAGCACGCACCATCGACACACAGAGTGATGCCGGCGAAGCGGTGAACAAGGTTGAAGGCGACCCCTATATGGACGGCGATGCCACCGAACGCATGCTGCAGATGGCCATCGAGCAGCTTCCCCTCAAGCAGCGGGAGGTCTTCACCATGCGGTACTTCAACGAGACTCCCTACGAGGAGATGAGTGAACTCACCGGTACAAGCATAGGCGCACTGAAAGCCAGCTATCACTTTGCCGTGAAGAAGATAACTGCCTTTTTCCAGCAAAACGATTAAACCAACCACAGGAAAAGATATCCAACAGACAAGGAGGACAATGATATGAGACAATACACCGACGAGGAGTCCATCCTCAACCAACTCACCAAGGGACACAATCCCTACAGAGCGCCCAAGGGATACTTTGACGCGCTCCCGGGCAGAGTGATGCGCAAGGCCAAGGGGCAGCAGCGCAGGAGGCTCGTCATACGCTGGGCGGTGGCAGCCATCATGACAGGATGCGTCATCACGGCAGGCTTCGCCATGCTGGGCCACAGCTCGCGGGAGTCCAAACGCGCCGATGTGGCATACGCCCAATACATCAACGACGCGCTCGACTACACGATGATAGACAACTCAGAGATAGCTTATTACCTGACCGAAGCAGAATGAAAGAGATGAAACATAACATGAGAGAATGGCTCCTGAGAGCCTCGTGCATCGTCATCATGATGATGGCCATGCTCACCAGCGCACTTGCACAACCCAAGGGAGAGCGCTTCGACCCACAAGAGTTCCGTGCACATCTGGAAGGCTTCATCAGTAAGGAAGCCGGCCTGACGGCCAGCGAGGGCAAAGCCTTCTTCCCTCTCTTCCACGAGATGAAGGAGAAACAGCGCAAGATACAGGACGAAATCTTCCGCCTCAAGCGCAACAGCCCGGCCTGCAACGCCAATGACAAGGAGTTTGCAAATGCCATACAGAAGATAAAGAACCTGGAGGTGGAAAAAGCGGAGACCGAAGAGGAGTACTACAAGAAGATGTGCAAGGCCATCTCTGCCCGCAAGGTGTTTCTGGTGATGCAGGCCGAGGACAAGTTCCACCGCCGCATGCTCAACAACTTCAACCGCCAGGGAAGGAACTGGAAGTAAACCTCCACTACCTGCCGATGCCCCTGCCACGATGGCAGCAGGAGACCCTATGAAAGAATACAGCGCACTTCATATGATCACGAAGTGCGCTGCTCTTTTTCTTCTGCCATGATGCTCAAGACAAGTCTGCACCTTCCGACACATCCTTCAGCCCGATTCTGCATCCCATCCGTTGGGCTTTATTGTCCCTTCCTCTCCTCCTGCTTGGCCTGGTTCCACAGTTCGTCCATTTCGGCCAGCGTCATATCACGCAGCTCCTTGCCCATTGCCTTGGCCTGCTGTTCCACGTAGCCGAAGCGGTGGATGAACTTCTGATTGGTGTGCTCCAGCGCATTGTCGGGGTTCAGATGATAGAGGCGGCCGGCATTGATCAGGCTGAAGAGGAAATCGCCATACTCCTCGGTCTGCCTTTCACGGTTGTCCTCCCGCTTGAGCTCCTGCTCCAGTTCGCCCATCTCCTCGCGCACCTTCTGCCACACATCCTCGCGCTTGTCCCAGTCGAAGCCCACTCCACGGGCCTTGTCCTGTATCCTGTAAGCCTTGATGAGCGAGGGAAGCGCGTCGGGCACCCCCGCCAGCACGGTGCGGTTGCCATCCTTCTCGCGCTGCTTCATCTGCTCCCACGTCTTCACCACCTCGCCTGCCGTCTGTGCCACAGTATCGCCATACACGTGGGGATGACGGAAGATGAGCTTGTCGCAAAGCTTATTGCACACATCGGCAATGTCGAACTGACCCTTCTCGCTGCCTATCTTGGCATAGAAGCAGATGTGCAGCAGCACGTCGCCCAGCTCCTTCTCTATATTGAGCGTATCATCCTTCATGAGCGCATCACACAGCTCGAAGGTCTCCTCTATGGTATTTGGGCGCAGGCTCTCATTGGTCTGCTTGCGGTCCCAAGGGCATTTCTCACGCAGATTGTCCAGCACATCCAGCAGTCTTCCGAAGGCTGCCAACTTCTCTTCTCTCGTATGCATTTCCATCTTCAAAGGGGTTTTCTATACATTATTATATATACGCGCGCGTAGCAAACCGCCCTCCCAAGGGGCCAGGATGCCGCTCCGCCCTGCAAATTTACACATTTTCCTACTATTTACAGCGGAATTTCGTACCTTTGCAACTTGGAACAAACGAACAAGACATAACACAGACATGGAATTAGCATCTAAGTACGCTCCCTCGGAGATAGAGGGCAAATGGTATGAGTACTGGGTGAGCCATAAGCTCTTCAGCAGCAAGCCCGATGGCCGCGAACCTTATACGGTGGTCATCCCACCACCAAACGTGACCGGTGTGCTGCACATGGGCCATATGCTCAACAACACTATTCAGGACATTCTGGTGCGCAAAGCACGCCTGGATGGCAAGAATGCCTGCTGGGTGCCCGGCACTGACCACGCCAGCATCGCCACTGAGGCCAAGGTGGTCAACCGCCTTGCTGCACAGGGGATAAAGAAGCGCGACCTCACACGTGAGGAGTTTCTCAAGCATGCTTGGGCTTGGACACACGAGCACGGAG
>ERZ1026850.1481-NODE-1481-length-12060-cov-4.046397_pt1 | contig 12060 bp, 6 predicted proteins | sample MGYA00380155_ERZ1026850 | MGnify/ENA primary metagenome ERZ1026850 (study PRJEB33269, sample SAMEA4719791) | human gut metagenome | biome: human-associated habitat; feature: organic feature; material: feces | place: Cameroon | collected 2013-10 ... | reverse complement strand
GTCCGTGTATTACGCGGAGCGGTTATTTGCAGAATTAAATGTATAAAAATAAATGGGGTGTTTACAGATGAAAAGATGGGCGAGAGCATTATACCAGCCGGGAATTCCACTCGGGCAGGATGGGAAACGTGTTACGGGAAGTAAGGAACATATTGCACTTTCTAAAGAAGCTGCAAAGGAAGGCATGGTTCTTGTGAAGAATGAAAATAAGGTTCTTCCACTTGCAAAAGGAACCAGGGTTGCGTTATTCGGGAAGGGAACCTTCGATTATGTAAAAGGAGGTGGTGGAAGCGGTGATGTTACCTGTGAGTATATACGGACGTTGTATGATGGATTAAAGAATAAGGCTGACAAAGTGAGCATATTTGAAGAGCTTTGCGACTTTTACCGTGAGGATATCAAAAAACAGTATCAGAATGGAGCAGTGCCGGGAATGACCATAGAGCCCCGGATTCCCGGAGAGCTTATAAAGAAAGCAGAATCTTATACCGATACGGCAATTATCAGTATCTGTCGCTTCTCGGGAGAAGGCTGGGACAGGACAGCATATATTGATCCGGAGAATAAGGCAATCTGTGATTCAGAGGTCGAAATGACCAAAAGGGCTGCCGGCATTTTTTCAAACGGAGATTTCTGTCTGTCGGATGGGGAACAGCAGATGGTTGATCTTGTAAAGGAGCATTTTGATAAGGTCATTGTCGTGATGAATGTAGGAGGTATGGTAGATACCTCCTGGTTTGCGGATGATGACCTCATTTCTTCTGTATTGTTTGCTTTTCAGGGCGGCATGGAAGGAGGAACTGCAGCAGCGGAACTTCTGCTGGGAGAAGGGAATCCCTCCGGTAAGCTTTCTGATACCTTCGCAAAGACACTTCAGGATTATCCCTCCACGGAGGGCTTCCATGAATCCAGGGATTATGTGGATTATGTGGAGGATATTTATGTCGGTTATCGTTACTTTGAAACCATTCCGGGTGCGCGGGAAAAGGTAAATTATCCATTTGGTTTCGGACTTTCCTATACGACCTTTGAGGTGAAGCCATTGGAAGCAGGAGAGAACCATGGTAATATTCAGGTCCGGGTTCAGGTAACGAATACCGGAAGCTGTGCCGGAAAAGAAGTGGTTCAGATATATGTCGGCAAACCGCAGGGAAAGCTGGGTAAACCGGATAAGGAGCTTGTTGCGTTTGAAAAGACACGACTCCTTCAGACGGGAGAATCACAGCTCTTACTGTTACAGTGGAAGGTCAGTGATATGGCATCTTTTGACGACCTTGGTAAGGTTAGGAAGGCTGCCTATGTTCTGGAAAAAGGCACTTATGTCATTTATGCCGGAACTTCGGTACGGGATGTAGAGAAGCTTTCTTATAGCTATGTGCTGGATGAAGATGTCATTACGGAACAACTGACAACGAAGCTGGCACCGACTTCCCTTAAGAAAAGAATGCTGGCAGATGGCACCTTTGAAGAACTTCCTTTGATGCAGGTCAATGATCCGAACGCATCTGAAATCGGCAAATTAAAAGATGAACAGACGGATGGATTTACTCCGGAAGGAAAACTGATAGAAAGCTATGTGCTCTGGCGTGGAATGCATCGAAGCGGAGAGCATGATTTTACAGAGGTCGCAGATGGAACCATTACCATGGAAGAATTTCTGGCGCAGCTTTCTGTGGAAGAACTGGCCTATCTTCTTGGAGGACAGCCGAATACCGGAGTTGCCAATACCTTTGGCTTTGGTAATTTTCAGGAATATGGAATCCCTGATATCATGACAGCCGATGGGCCGGCCGGTTTACGGATTGCTCCGGAAGCAGGTATCAATACAACGGCATTTCCATGCTCTACATTACTTGCATGTACGTGGAATCCGGATATTGTAGAACGGATTGGCGAAGCCGGAGGCGCTGAAGTGAAGGAGAATAATATAGCGGTCTGGCTGACTCCGGCAATTAATATTCACCGGAGTCCATTATGTGGACGGAATTTTGAGTATTATTCTGAGGATCCGCTTCTGACAGCAGAGCTTGCAGGAGCTATGGTGAAAGGAATCCAGTCGAATCACGTTGGTGCGACCTTGAAACATTTTGCATGTAATAATAAAGAGACGAATCGTAAGAACTGTGATTCACGGGTATCGGAGCGTGCGGCACGGGAAATTTATCTGAAGGCTTTTGAGAGGATTGTTAAGGAACAGAAGCCGTGGGCAGTCATGTCTTCTTATAATATCATGAACGGACACCGGACATCGGAATATAAGGAACTGCTGACCGGAGTCCTCCGTGAGGAATGGGGATTTGATGGTATGGTAACAACCGATTGGTGGACCTGTGGGGAACATTATAAGGAAACACATGCCGGTAATGATTTGAAGATGCCGCGTGGATTTGCAGACCGCCTTATGGAGGCAGTCCGACAGGGATGCCTTACGCGTGAAGAAATGGAAACAAGCGTAAGCCGTATTCTGAAGACGATCCTTAAGGTGGATTAGGAACATTTGAAATTAAGGTAACTATTCAGAACTCCATTCGCAAAACCGCTGTTTCACAGCTTATGTTTTGCTCATGTAGTTACTTCGCCATATAAATCATGGCATATGTCCGCTTGAATGCAAGCATTCATCGTCCATACTGCCATAATTTGCATGGCTCTGAATAGTTACAAATTAAGAATTTAATTGAAAATCCCCTGTTAGAAGTTGATCTGACAGGGGATTTCCATGTGGATGGACAGATATTTATAAAGCAAGGAACACAGCAGTTCCACCATCGACTGCAATGCCGTCTCCTGTTACAGAAGCATTTCCACCAACAGTATAAAGAATCTCTCCCTTTACATCCGGAACAACCATGTTACGGTCTGCAGGATGAATAATCACCAGAAGCTTTTCTTCGTCACAGGTACGCTCGTAAATGAGCGGATCACCGTCGGAGAGGAAGTGGATGGCTGCCATACTCTGCAGGGCAGGGTGAGCCATACGGAGGGCGATCAGACGCTTTACTTCGCTGTAAAGGGAGGTGTCATCAGCCATTTCGTTTTCTGCATTCGGGCGGTTCCGGTCAGGGTCCACAGGAACATACAGCTTTTCAGAGGGAGCAGAAGAAAAGCCTGCATTTGCGGAAGTGTTCCACTGCATCGGGGAACGGGAACCGGTACGGTTATAGCCGCCTTCTACGGAAGTTAAGTTCTCCACATACCGCATACCGATTTCATCTCCGTAATAGATGAATGGAGCACCGGGCATGGAAAGAAGGAAGGCAAAGGCAATTTTCATTTCTTCGGGATCCAGGGTACGGGCCAGACGATCCATGTCATGATTGCCGGACGGAATACAGATCAGTCCCCGGCCATTTGTCTTTGCATAGTTTTCACAGTACCTTGCAACAAATTCCTTCGCACTTCCTTTTCCACGGCGGGAAAAATAGGGCTCTTCGCAACGGAACAGATCATTGTAATGAGAGGGTCCGAAGTGAAGCAGGAAGTCCATATGAAAGCCACCGATAAGGCTCTTATCCGGTTCCCCCCATTCACTGACCATGGCTGCAGCCGGGAATTCTTCATCTAAAAATTCACGGATGTCCTGCCAGAGCGCAATGGTTCCTTTCCCATCCACATCATTTTTTACAAGGGAGCCGGCCATATCCACACGGAAACCGTCACAGCCTAAGGAAAGCCAGAAGCGCATGATATTCTTTAATTCTTCGCGGGTAGCCATGGGACCTTCCGCATCCATGGGCTGCTGCCACTTTTTCGAAGGATCCGGCTGGTAGAAGCCGTAGTTTAAAGCAGGCTGATGGGAGAAGAAGTTTACTACACAGGACCCGTCGCGATCCGAGATGCCACGGATGGTTGCCATATTTTCAGGAGATTCCCAGGCACTGTCCGTCCAGACATAGCGGTCGGTGTATTGATTCTTTTCGGCCTTCATGGATTCCTTAAACCATTTGCAGGTAACCGCCGTGTGCCCCGGAACGAGGTCAAGAAGGACATGCATCTGTCTTTTGTGTGCTTCTTCAAATAAATGAACGAGATCCTCATTGGTTCCGTAACGGGGAGCTACGGTGTAATAATCCTCTACGTCATATCCGGCATCGCCGAAGGGGGAGAGAAAGCAGGGATTCAGCCAGAGGGCGGTACACCCAAGCTCCTTAATATAGTCCAGCTTTTCGATAATTCCGTTAAAATCGCCGATACCGTCAGCATTGGTGTCGCGGAAGGACTGGGGATAAATTTCATAGAATACGGCATTGTCAAGCCATTCCGGTTGTTTTCTTTCTGTGCTCATAGATAACCTCCATTGTTCAGGATCTAAAATTTTTATTAAATCTGCGGTAAGGGAATTGATTTTCCCTGTCTATAACGATACAATACTATCTTAAATAGGATTATTCTACTATAATTCTATGAAAAAATAGTACAATTCTATGTTTTTCGGGAAGGAGCAGGAAAAGTGGCAGAAAATCAGGAACTGTTTGAGTCAAATGCACACGAAAAGCGCAGGCACAGCTCCTATCTTGTGCCATACAGCTATTATGAAAGCCGGATCCCGGATTACTTTCCGTTCGTGCCGCTTCACTGGCATAGGGAGTGGGAGCTGAATTATGTGACGGACGGAGAAGGAATTATGCGAATCGGCGACCGGGAAGCAGAGGTTCATCCGGGGGATATTCTGCTGATCCGGCCGGAGGTACTTCATGCCATCGAGACGGAAGGATGCCTTTGTTATGATACGGTGGTATTCAGTACCGAAATGCTTGGAAGCAGTGAGGACCGGTGTTATACCGAGATGATTTTTCCTCTCTGCAGGGGAACAGCAAGGCTGCTTCCCGTTCATACAGACAATCCCTGTTACCTGCAGTTAAAGGAGTGTGCAGAGCATATTATTTTCTGCGCGAAGGAGAACCGGGCACAGACTGACCTTCTGATGAAGGGAGAGCTGTTAAAGCTATTATGGTATATGGAACAGTCCGGATCGGTAATTTACCGGCAGGAAACAGATTCCCGGGAAGAGATCCGGACCGTGCTTGATTATATGGCAGAGCATTATGAGGATGTCATTACGATAGAGCTGCTGGCCAGACAGGTTCATTTAAGTGAAAGCTATTTCATGCAGAGGTTCCGGGAGATCTCGGGAATGGGAGCAATTGAGTATCTGAACCGCCTGAGGATTCAGAAGGTCTGTGAGAAGATTCTTGGAGGGACGGCAGTTGCGGATGCAGCCTACCAGTGCGGATTTAAGAATTTATCCAATTTTAACAGGAAATTTAAAGTTATTACAGGGTGTACGCCCAGACAATATAAAAAGCAAAAGCGAGGATAGTGTATGAAAAAAGTTGAAAAACCAAAGAAGCCGTTATTGTTTTATTACCTTGTGGCAATGGTGGTGCTGATTCTGCTCAATACCTTCCTGTTTCCACTGCTGATCAGGAGAAACCAGATTACGGAAGTGGACTACGGAACGTTCCTTAACATGGTAGAAAGTAAGGAAGTGTCCAGGGTAGAGTTAAACGGCGATTCCATTTATTTTGTGGATACTGATAAGGAAGAGCCGAAGTATTACGCAACCACAACGTTTGATGATCCGGAGCTTGTAAACCGTCTGGAGGATGCAGGCTGTGAATTTGGACGTGTTGCGGAAAAGGAAATGAATCCGATCCTGAATTTCCTGTTGGTATGGATTGTTCCGATCCTGATTTTCTGGGGACTTGGTCAACTGCTTGGCAATTATATGATGAAAAAGATGGGTGGCGGCGGAGAAGGAAATCCATTTATGTCCTTCGGGAAAAGCAATGCCAAGGTCTATGTGGAATCTACAACCGGAATTACCTTCAATGATGTGGCGGGTGAAGATGAAGCCAAGGAGCTCTTAACCGAAATTGTAGATTTTCTGCACAATCCGGCAAAGTATCAGGAAATCGGTGCGGTATGTCCGAAGGGTGCACTTCTTGTAGGACCTCCCGGAACCGGTAAAACCTTACTGGCAAAGGCCGTTGCAGGCGAAGCCAGTGTACCGTTCTTTTCAATTTCCGGTTCGGAATTTGTGGAGATGTTTGTTGGTATGGGTGCTTCCAAGGTACGTGACCTGTTCCGGCAGGCGAATGAAAAGGCACCATGTATTGTGTTTATTGATGAAATTGATACCATTGGTAAAAAGCGTGACAGCGGCGGCTATGGAGGTAACGATGAACGTGAGCAGACCCTGAACCAGTTATTAACAGAAATGGATGGTTTTGATGCTTCAAAGGGTGTTGTGATTCTGGCTGCAACGAACCGGCCGGACAGTCTGGATCCGGCATTGCTCCGCCCCGGACGTTTTGACCGCAGAATCCCTGTGGAGCTTCCGGACTTAAAAGGAAGGGAAGAAATTCTGAAGGTACATGCCCGTAAGGTTAAGCTTTCAGATCAGGTAGATTTTAATGCCATTGCAAGAGCCGCTTCCGGAGCGTCGGGTGCAGAGCTTGCCAATATGGTCAATGAAGCTGCACTCCGTGCAGTCCGTGAGAACCGTAAGTTTGTTACCCAGGCAGATCTTGAAGAGAGTATTGAAACGGTCATTGCCGGTTATCAGAAGAAAAATAAGGTTCTGTCCACGAAGGAACGTCTCATTGTATCCTATCATGAGATCGGACATGCGCTTGTGGCCGCATTGCAGACACAATCCGCACCTGTTACCAAGATTACGATTATTCCCCGTACCTCAGGAGCACTCGGTTATACCATGCAGGTAGATTCCGAGGAGCGTAACCTGATGACGAAGGAAGAGCTTGCCAATAAGATTGCAACCCTTACAGGCGGCAGATGTGCTGAAGAACTGATTTTCCATTCCATTACCACAGGAGCCTCCAATGATATTGAGCAGGCAACGAAGCTTGCCAGGGCAATGATTACCAGGTATGGCATGAGTGAGAAATTCGGAATGGTTGCCTTTGAAACCCGGAACAATGCGTATCTTAACGAAGATGCTACCTTAAGCTGTTCACCACAGAAGGCAGCAGAGATTGATGATATGGTGATTTCTCTTGTAAAGCAGGGCTACAGTACAGCCATGGAGCTTTTAAGTGCCCATCAGGATAAGCTTCATGAGCTTGCGAAATACCTGTATGAAAAGGAAACGATTACAGGCGAAGAGTTCATGGAAATCTTAAATCAGACCAAATAGTATGAATTTTTGCATCCTGTGTATGACAATTGGTATGATTTTTTGCATCGGACAGGTAAACTGAATGGTATGGAAGAACAGACTTATATATGGGGAAGCAATGATGAAATTATTGGATCTTGTAATTGTAGACGATGAACCGATTTTGTTAAAGGGTCTGTTAAAGACTTATGACTGGGATCAGATGGGATTCCAGGTGGTTGGTACAGCATTAAGCGGAGAGCAGGCAATTGAAGTGATCCGTGAGAAGAAACCGGATGTGGTGCTGACCGATATCCGGATGAAACAGATGACCGGATTACAGATGATGGATACGATACAGCAGACAGGACAGGAGTGCCTGTTTATTGTATTAAGTGCGTATCGGGATTTTGAGTATGCAAAGGAAGCATGCGATCTCGGTGCGTTTGCTTATCTGTTAAAGCCGATTGAGGATGACAAGCTGCAGGAAACCATGCAGAATGCGTACCGGTCCTGTATGGAAAAGCAGAAAAAAGAAGAGCGCATGGAAAGCTGGGAGAAGCTGGTAATGAAGGATGCGACAAGCTTCCTGCAGGTCATTGTGCAGAAGTATCTGTTTAATCAGATTTCCTTTGATAAGCTGACCGAGGTTTTTGAAACCGTGGATCGGCCAGTACAAAAGGAAGAGCGCTTTGTTGCAGTAAATGCGGATATTGATCTTGCATACAAAATCACGAATACCCTGGAATATGAAGCGGCACGGTTTGCCCTGAAGTCCTTTCTGGAAGAAAAGCTGCGGGAGCGGTTTGCTTATTTGTACCTGCAGGGACAGGGAGAGACGCTGCTCTTTCTGATCCGCACGAAAGAAAATGCCACAGTACTTGCAGTGAAGCATCTTCTGGAGGAAGCAAAGGAAGAATTGAAAAGTCCTATTATTGCTTCCATATCCAAGCCATATAAGGGACTTCCCGGAATCCGGAAAAGCTACGAGGAAGCCTGTGAGCTGTTTACTATGGCAAGTGAAGCCGGTTCCGGTTCATTTACCATTTATATGGAAAGTGCCTCGCAATATGCTAAGGATACGTCGGCACCGGAAGAGCAGCAGATTGGAAGTGCGCTCCGCAGGAATGATGAAAATGCACTGAAGGAGGCTTTTGTACACTTCCTTTACACGCTTCCAGCACAGGAGGAGACACAGCGCCAGAGACTTCATACGGTCATGCTTGATGCTGAGGTTTTCCTGGAAGAGACTTATGGAATGTCAGAGGAATTAAAAAAGCAGTTCCAGAATTATTATTCCAATATGCAGAACTTAAGTGCATCGAAGGAAGTGGATGTGAGCTATAAGATTCTGTGCCGGGCAATTGAGGAACGAAAGAATTATGCCGCCAGTCATGAGGTCGGAGGAAACCGGGAATATATGTCAGAAGCCCTGGCCTATATTGACGAGCATCTGCAGGAAGAGGATCTTTCGATTGTAGCGGTCGCCATGCATGTGTACCTGAATCCCGTTTATTTTGGAAGGGTATTTAAAGAAAGCCAGCAGATGTCCTTTAAAAAATATCTGTTACAGTGCCGGATGGAAAAGGCCAAGAAGCTTTTGCAGAACGGGAATGAAAGTATCGGAAGCATTTGTGAACAGATTGGAATCAGCAATCCATCTTACTTTTCCCATCTGTTTAAGGAATATACCGGGAAGCTTCCCACCGAATATAAGAAGGAATGGTAGCCGTTTAGAAGGGATATAAGAATTTATCATATGAAAATCAGAAAAGCAACCTCCGGAATCCAAAGAAAATATCTGAAATATACAATCGGACTTCTTCTGCTTGCGCTGTTTTTGTCAAGCATGGGAGTCTGGTTTTATATGCGTAATATTATGATGGGAATCGTTACGGATAAATATACCTTTATGACGGAAAAGACCGGGATTTCACTTGATACCCTGTATCAGAAGACCGAAAAGGTGACAGAAGAATGCATTTTAAATGATCAGGTGCAGCAGAGCCTTAAGGCAAAGCCTATGGAAGAGGTGGACCGGAATTCTTTAAGTAAATATTTTGCCTATATTGACCTCGATCATGTTTCAGAATACTGTTATGTGGATAATAAGAAAAATCTTTATACCCGGTCCTATTCTAAGATTCCCTATCAGTATTTTGCTGACAGCCTTCTGGTGCAGCAGCTTGGCAGTTCCTATGCCGATACCAGGTGGTTTGTTATGAAGGACTATCTGTTTGGGACAGGAGAAGAAGCTCTGTTTGTCGGACGCAAGGTACACAGCCTGAATTATGCACATGAGCCGGGGTATTTGTTTTTTAAGATGAATCCGGAGTTTTTGCAGAGTCTGCTGCTTGAAGAAGATACTCTCACACAGGAGGCAGCAATCGGAATTATGGATCCGCAGGGAAGAATCTGTGCGTACTGGTATCCCGAAGGTTTTACGTTATCCCCGGAGCAGGAAGCTGTTCTGGCTGATTATGCGCAGACACAAGGGGCCGGATCTCTGGTTGAAAATGAGAAAATAAGCGGAGGCATATTATCTGTTTATAAACAGGAGGAGTGTGGATTCTCAGTATTTACGCTTGTTCCCGAGCGGGTACTTGGTAAGGAAATTATAAAGGTATTCTGGGTGCTGTTTGTCATCTATCTGTTAGTCATTGCGATTGCCGTAGTATTAAGTATTTACTTTTCCAATAAATTTACGAAGCCCATTAAGGAACTGAACCGGGCCATGACAGAATTTAACGGAGAGGATTTCAGCAAGATGGTCCATCTGAATACGAAAACAGAGCTCGACCAGATCGGGAATGCCTATAATGAAATGCTTTCCAATATCAAAGAGCTGCTGGATGAGATCAGGACACAGCAGAAGGAGCTGCGCACCAGTGAATTGAATATGCTGATCAGTCAGATTAATCCGCATTTCATATATAATACGCTGGACACGATTTATATGCTGGCGAGAATTAATAAAGAAGAGACCACGATGAATATGATTCAGGCTCTGTCCAAATATCTGAGGCTTTCGTTAAGTAAGGGAAGTGAAATTGTTACGGTGGAAGATGAGCTTGAAAATGTGAAGAGTTATCTGCAGATCCAGCAGATCCGTAATGAAAATCTGTTTACCTATACGGTAGACTGTGAAGTGGATCCGAAAGAAACCTGGGTGTTAAAGCTGATTTTACAGCCACTTGTGGAAAATTCGATTAAATATGGCTTCTGTGAAATCTATGTGGGCGGTCAGATCCGGATTCATGTGTATAAGCAGGATGGCAGGCTGATTCTTACTGTTTATAACAGCGGGATACCTATTGCGGAAGAAATGGCAGAAAAGATCAATGCATTAAACGGCAGGCCTCTTTCGGAAGCCAGAAAGCTATTTCCCAAGAATGCGAAAAACGGTTATGGAGTGAGCAATGTACTGACGAGACTAAGGCTGAAATATGGAGAAAAGGTCCTGTTTACTTACCGGGCAGAGCAGGACGGAACAACCTGTACGATCGAGATCCCGGGGGAAGGGGAACAGCATGAAGAGAATTCATAGAAAATGCAGGAAAGGCATGACGTTCTTTCTTCTTATGATACTGTGCGGCATGGCAGTTTCGGGATGTGCAGGAACGGAGAGTGAAAGTACGGTTAAGGAAGAGAGCAGCGTGATTTCCATTCCGATTATTTTTACGGTGGATCCGACCACGGGAAAGAAGAACAATCAGGAGCTTGCCGATGCATTTAATAAAGCCTATGCAGGAAAGTATTACCTTGATGTGGAATGGGTACTTGAAACGGAGGAGGAATACCGGCAGAATCTCAGAAGAATGAATGTAACGGACAGCCTGCCTGCAGTTATTTATGATGTATGTACGATTCCTTCCTTTTATATGATGATGGTGGAAGAAGGAAGACTTGAGGATCTGAGTCCTTATCTGGAAGAGGACCTTTCCTGGAAGACGAAGATTGAACCGTTTGTGCTGCAGGGAAGTACCTATGCAGATGGAGAGGTATATTTAGGACCGATCAGCACATCGGCATTTACCTGCGCCGGAATGTTCTGGAATGAAGATTTGTTTGCACAGGCGGGGATTGACCGCTTTCCGGAAACCTGGGAGGAATTCTGGGAATGTTGCGATACCTTAAAGGAGCATGGAATTACGCCGCTTGCCCTGCATACGGAGGGAACCGGATGGGCACCGATGCTGATTGCCACGGCAGCCCTGGCGGAAAGTAAGGAAGGGGCAGAGTTCATGAGACAGATGCTTCCGAAAAGCTATGATAATGAAAGCGGTCTGTATCTGGGAGAGGTGCTGCAGAAGCTGTTTTCTTATACAACAGACGATGCTCTCCATACGGACTATGATGTGGCGTATTCCAATTTCTTTTCAGATAAGGCGGCTATGATTCCGAATGGTTACTGGCTGATTGACCAGATCCCGGAAAACAGGGGAGATGAGATACGGTTTTCTTCTTTTCCGGAGCATACACTGGTGGCATCCCCGGAAACCTTTGGCTGGGCGGTTGTTTCCAGCTACCCGGATGAAGTTAAAGCGGCGGCGGTGGAATTTTTGAAGTTCCGGACAGAATATAATAAGAATGAAAAAGAAACTCTTTTTAACCAGGATCTGACAGACAAGCCACAGGTATTAAAGGATTATCTGAAAGCATTTTCCAGGGCAGATCAGATTGTTCCAAACTATCAGGTAAAATGGAATTCCATCCTACAGGAAGAGACACTGGGAGTTGCACTGCCGCTTCTGGCTGAACAGAAGATTACACCGGAGAAGTTTGTGCAGATGGTGCAGGAAAGTGTGCTGGAATTTGAAGCTGAGCAGTAAGAAGATAAGGAATGATTCAGATAACAAAAAATAAACCTGTATGAAAAATCATATCAGGTTTATTTTTTTGCATTCGAGGTAGAATAATTGATAATGGATCTTTTACAT
>ERZ1026850.1476-NODE-1476-length-12113-cov-16.953641_pt1 | contig 12113 bp, 10 predicted proteins | sample MGYA00380155_ERZ1026850 | MGnify/ENA primary metagenome ERZ1026850 (study PRJEB33269, sample SAMEA4719791) | human gut metagenome | biome: human-associated habitat; feature: organic feature; material: feces | place: Cameroon | collected 2013-10 ... | reverse complement strand
AAACGCGATTCGAGCAAGAAAAAACGGATGGCTCCGCAGAACCATCCGCTAAAACTGGTATCATCAGTCTTTCCGATACTTATATGAACCCTCAATGGCGTAGACCAGATGATAACGGAACCGGGCGTGTCGGGGCGAGTCCCTTTCTGCGCGTCCGGCTTCCAAAAAGCCCGCGGGGGCTTTACGGCTTAAGCAAGGATCCCGGTGGACTGCAAAAACAGCACCAGCATCATCACCGGGGCAACATAGCGGATCATCACCCGGTAGAGCTTTTTGCGGCGGAAGGTCTCGCCGTTGCGCTGCATCTCGTCAATGACGTAATCCGGCGTCATGACCCAGCCGATCAGGATGGTGGACAGCAGGGCAATGAAGGGCATCATGACGCTGTTGCTGACGTAGTCCATGATATCCAGCAGCTGAGCCGCAGAGCCGTTGGGCAGCTGTACCTCAAAATAGAAGATGCTGTAACCCAGCGCAATGATGGCAGAAGCGGCCAGATAAATGACCGCCAGCACAAGCACCGTCTTTTTGCGGCCCGAGTGGAAGATCTCCATGCAGTTGGCGGTGATGGATTCCAGCACCGAGATGCAGGAGGTCAGGGTGGCAAAAATGGCGGTGACAAAGAACAGGATGCCCACGAACACACCCGCCTTGCCCATGGCGTTGAACACCTTGGGCAGCGAGACGAACATCAGGCTGGGGCCTGCGCTCATGCCCTCGGTGCCGGAGAACACATACACGGCGGGGATGATCATGGCACCGGCCAGCAGCGCTACGCCGGTATCAAAGATCTCGATCTGATTCACCGCCTTGTTCAGGTCTACGTCCGGTTTGACGTAGGAACCGTAGGTGATCATAATGCCCATGGACACGCTGAGGGAGAAGAACAGCTGGCTCATGGCGTCCAGCAAGATCTGCAAAAAGCGGCTGACGGTCAGCCCTTCCATGTGCGGGGTCAGGTAGTAGCGCAGACCCTCCAGACCGGTGCGCATCTGGCCGGAAGCGTCCTCGTGGCGCAGGGTGAGGGCGTAGCCCGCAATCACGACCACCAGCACCAGCAGGATGGGCATCATGTAGCGGGACACCCGCTCAATGCCGCTCTCCACGCCGTTGTACACGATGAAAGCCGTCACGCCCATGAACAGCAGAGCGAACACCACAGGCGACACCGGCGAGGTGATGAAGCTGGTAAAATAGCCGTCCTCCGCAGCGGCGGCAGACTGTCCGGTGAGGTAGACCACCGCATATTTCGTGATCCACCCGCCGATGACGGCGTAGTAGGTCATGATGAGAACGGGCACCAGAAAGGTGAGGATACCGAGGAATTTCCACTTGGGATGCATCGTCTCGTAGGCGCGGATGGCACTCTGCTTGGTGCGGCGCCCGATGGCGATATCCGAGGTAAGCAGGGTAAAACCGAAGGTCAGCACCAGCACCAGATACACCAGCAAAAATAAACCGCCGCCATCCTTTGCGGCAAGGTACGGGAACCGCCACAGGTTGCCGACACCCACCGCACTTCCGGCGGCAGCAAGGACAAATCCGATTTGCCCGGAGAAGCTGCTTGCTTTCTTTTCCATGATTCTCAAACTCCTATCCTAACTGCAATCCAGCATTTTGATTCGTTGGCAACAACGGCTGGATTGCGTGTCGCAAAGATGCTGCTTGGAGCAGGCATCTTGTTTATCTTGCGACGAACTATTGTAATATAGGATAACATGAAGTATCATATCAGTAAACCAAATAAAATTACTGTGACCTATAAATTTTACTTATGGAGCGTTTGCGATGCGGGAACAGAAAGACCGATACGAGATATTCTTGAAAGTATGCGAAACGGGCAGCTTTTCCAAAGCAGCGGAGGCGCTGAACTATACCCAATCCGGCATCAGCCAGATGATGGCGGGGTTGGAAGAGGAATTGGGCGTGCAGCTGTTCGCCCGCATCAACCGGGGCGTGACCCTGACCGATAACGGGACACGTCTTTTGCCTTATATCCGGGAACTTGCTAACCAGAAGATCCGGCTGCGGCAGGCGGCGTTCAACATCAACCACAAGGTGGAGGGCAAGCTGCGGGTGGGCAGCATTTCCAGCATCACCACCCTCTGGATGCCGGAAGTCGTGCATTATTTCAAGGAAAACTACCCGAAGGTGAAGATTGAAATTCTGGACGGCAACTATGATGAGATTCGGGAATGGATCATCCGTGGACAGGTGGACTGCGGCTTTCTCTCGTCCATTGTGGCAGACGACCTGAAATTCTACCCGCTCCGGGACGACCCGTTGTGTGCCGTGTTCCCGGAGGGGCATCCGCTGGCTGCACAGCCCAGTGTGACCCTGCCGCAGCTGTTTCAGTGCCCGCTCATCATCGAAACGCCCGGCTGCGACAATGATATCCAACACCTGATGCTCAAATGCCCGGTGAAGCCGAATATTGCATATAGCTTCCGGGACGATACCCTCATTATGGCCTTCGTGCGCAGCGGGCTGGGCGTGACCATCTCGCAGGAACTGGTGATGCAGGCATTCGGCTGCCCCGGTGTGGTGTCCCGCCCGCTGGAGCCTGCCTGCTGCCGGACGCTGGGGCTGGCGTTTTCCAAGACGGCAAACTCGGTGGTGAGCCAGACACTTCTGGAATATCTGAAATCCACCCGGCAGCGAAAGGATCCACCGCAGATAAAATAAGAACAAAGAGCGGAGAACAGTATAAAAGCCGCTCTCCGCTTTCCCGGCAGCTGCTCCTTGATCTCCTTGGAGATGACCGCCTGAAAATCGCGCACGATGGTGGGGACGGGGTGAGACCCCCTCACCGAGCCAAGGCAGTAGTGGGTGTCGCTGATGCGGCTGGTCCACTCGCGCATGGCCTCGGACACGGCATCCTTCAGCGTGCCGGTGCCGCTGGTAACGGGGATGACCTCTGCGCCCAAAAGACGCATCCGGTAGACGTTCAGCGCCTGACGCTTGGTGTCCTCTTCTGTCAAGGACGAATAAAGCTTAGCCTTTGATCCGCGGTGCCACCCTGACTTCATGGGAACGACCCCATGCACTTGGCGGGATGCCAACACATCCCCGGCAACTGACGTATGCCCTACGTTGCAGAATACTGTGCGGCGCGTTCAGAGCACCGCAGTTCCCTGCACCCTCAGCGGTCCATTTCGGGAAAAAGCAACGCAACTACGCCTTTTCCTTGACAAACTGTTTCCGGTCTGCTTCTCAGCTGCGCAGGCTCTCTGTACAGGCATGGTTCGCCGTTATCTCCGCTTCAACGGTTTAGTGTATTGAATTTGCCTATATTAAAGCACGGATTTTGGATTTGTCAATACCAAATTTTGTTTTTGGAGAAAAATTTACCTACATTTGCAGTTGGTTTTGGCTTGCGGGGGCTGAATCGCAAGCATTGACACAAAGAAAATCATAGCATTCCCCACGAGCCAAGGAATGATTTTCTCCGACGCCCTTGCCTGCATCACCGGCGGCATTGCCGAAGCCTTTTACGGGATGCCGCCCAAATTGCAGCAGGAAACCTTGAAGCGTCTGCCGGAGGATCTGCGGGCGGCGTATGAGCTGTTCCGGCAGAACCTCAAGCGTAAAATGTGAGACTGCCGGTGCATAGAATCTGTTCCCCGGAGAGAGGTAACAAGCCCTCCGGGGTTATTTTTTGTTTTTCGAAACCTTTTCTGTAGGAAAAAAGCGTGATATACTGAGAACGACAACTCGGAATTTATGGAGGAAAGCCCGATGAAAGAAAAAACGTATCACACTCGTTGCGGAATGATTCACTATTGGGCAAGCGTGTCAAACCCGGATGCACTTACTCTTGTTTTTCTGCCGGGTTTGACTGCGGATCATCGATTGTTTGATAAGCAGATTCAGCATTTCGAGAACAGGCAGAATGTTATCGTCTGGGATGCACCGGCACACGCCTCCTCATGGCCGTTTCGGTTCGATTTTGATTTGTTCGATAAGGCAAAATGGCTGAACGATATCTTAAACCAAGAAGGAATTACAAAGCCTGTTATGATCGGGCAGTCTATGGGCGGATATGTGGGACAGGCTTATGCGCAGCTTTATCCTGACAAAATGAAAGGTTTTGTCTCCATTGACTCTGCACCGCTGCAACGAAGCTATGTAACGGCAGTTGAACTTTGGCTTTTGAAACGGATGGAACCGGTATATGCTCACTATCCGTGGAAATGGCTCCTGAAATCGGGGTCGGAAGGCGTTGCTACGTCTGATTACGGTAGAAATCTCATGCGTGAAATAATGCTGACTTATGACGGCAATCAGAAACGCTATGCACAAATTGCCGGACATGGTTTTCGTATTTTGGCAGCGGCCATGGAAAAGAATCTGCCGTATGAGATCAAGTGTCCAGCTTTATTGATATGCGGCACACAAGATCACGCTGGTTCCTGTATACGCTACAACAAGGCATGGCATCGCAATACAAAAATTCCTTTGACGTGGATTGAAGAAGCAGGACATAATTCCAATACAGACAAACCTGAACAGGTGAATCGTTTGATAGAAGAATTTATTGCAAATATTTTATAACAGGCAACTTCCCGCTGATCAGGTGACGAATGCAATCCATCCCTCTGCGGACGACCCTAAAGCGGTTGTCCGCTTTTTTATGCCCTGCCGCAGCTTTGCAAAGCTTGATTTACTCTGCGTTTTCCGGTTCCTGTTCAGCAGGCTTTATGGTCTTGACCCGCAGGGCGAAGTACAGCAAATGACAGGCCCACACCACTGCAATGCAGACCCTGCCGATGGGCGCGTTTTTCATGCAAAGAAAGCCGATGGCCATAACAGCGGTGACCATTGCGATGATCTTGCATTTTGTTCCGGCTGTCATGGCTTTTTTCTGAACGAAGCTGTCCAGATGCTTTTTGTACAAGTTCGTACCTACGAACCAATCGTGTAGTTTTTGAGAGCTTTTCGCAAAGCAGAGCAGGGTTGCCATGTAGAAGGGAACAGTGGGCAGAATGGGGAGCACGATTCCCACAGTGCCCAGAACCATGCAAAGAAAGCCCAGTACGATCCAAAATGCTTTTAAGAGTTTTTTCATCATCTTCTCCTGTTGATTTTTTGTGTTGCTGTACGGCAGTGCAGGGCGAGCGTCTCCGTCATAGTTTCAAAACAGAGACTCTGAATATTAGCGATAACTAACTTCTTGCTTTGTGAAAAGCCGCCCGTTGGCGACTTTTCTGGAGAGATAATACGATATTCTGGAAACTTTGTCAAGATGCACTTTGCGGAGCGTTGCGCCTGTTACCCGTATATTTTCCCTACGATCTTTCCGCGCGCTGCGGCGGGCAGAAGCTTGCACAAAAGGCTCAGGAATTTATACTGCGCACCGGCAACGTAAACGACTGCCGGTTTCTTTTTCTCCACAATACCGGCGATGTACCGTCCAATGCGTGCCGGGTCCATGCCGTTTTGCTCGTCATGCTCCATCTGACTGACGCTCCGGGAGATGCGCCCGCCGTATTCATCATCGCCGAGAATGCTTTTCTGACGTGCTTTTGTAAACCCGGTGCAGATGTCACCCAATTCTACAACACTAACATGGATGCCGTAGGGCTTGACTTCATTTGCCAGCGCATAAGAGTAAGAGGAAACAGCGGCTTTGCTTGCGGAGTAGAAGGTCTGGAACGGAATGTGTGCTACGGCAGCAACAGAGCTGATGTTCACGATATGCCCCTTCCCCTGACGGCGCAGGAAGGGGAGGACTGCTTTATTCACATTGACCGTTCCGAAGAAATTTACATCAAACTGTGCTTTGGCTTGCTCCATGGACGTAAACTCCACCGCACCGGAAATGCCAAAACCTGCACAGTTGACTACCGCATCGATTTTGGTCTCTTTTTGGATGACCTGCTGCACGGCAGCGTTGACGGTATCTTCATCGGTCACATCGACAGACAGATGGGTGACGCCCTCCATGGGGATATTTCTGCGGCTGAACTCGTAGACAATGCAGCCGTTCTCTTTCAGAGCGGATGCTGTGCACCGCCCGATGCCGGAGCTTCCGCCGGTAACAATGACGACCTTGTTGTTTTCTCCTGCCATGATTTTCCTCCTGAAAATCTTTGATTGGTTTAGAGTATACCGCATTGCACGGCGGCTGTCTATACACGGGCAGGTGTTGTTGTTTTGCTGTGGTTCGGTTACTCCGTCAGAAGAGGGTAAAATTTAGTTTTTGAGGTGTTCCGTCCAGCAGATACCGGATGCTGAGACGGTCGTTTTCCACTTCTGCCTGCACCTGCGTGGTGTGCTCAAAGAGGGTGCGCAGACGGCGGTACTCGTCCCGCTGCGCCTGTGTGTAGCGGGACGGCATATCCGAGGTAAGGAACACATTGCCCAGCAGGGCATTGACCGTGGCAAGGGTGCGTTTTTGCTCTGCCGTCAACTTGCAGTTTTCCTCCCGGAGGAAGAACACATCCGGGTCGCTGCCATAGGCGCGGCCATTGAGCTGCCGCCGGAATACCGTGTTGTTGATGGCCTGCTTTGTGGACACCCGCTCCCGGTGGAACAGGCGCATATACCATACATCGTCCCAGTCCAAGCTCACGTCACAGCTGACACGGCAGTAATCCACCAGCCCGAAGGCAGGCATCACTGGTACGCCGCAGCCGAGGATCTGCTTTTGCCCACACCAGCTGCGCAGCAGCTCCATGGCACGGTACATTCTGCCCGCCCGGCTCTCGCGGGCGTTGCCAAAAGGGGCGGCTCCGTACAGAAAATCCAGCTTGACAAGGTCGAAGCCCCAGTCGTTCAGCACCCGGTCGAACACCCGGCGCAGATAGTCCAGCACGGCCGGGTTGTCGATATCCAGCGCATAAAAGCTGCTCCAGTTGCTGCCGCAGCACCACGGCGCACCGTTCACCTTCAGCAGCCAGTCCGGGTGCTGCCGGAAAAGGGCAGAGTCCTTTTCGCACACAAAGGGTGCAAGCCACAGCCCAGCCTGAAATCCGGCGGCGTGGATCTCCTGCACCATGCCTTTCAGCCCGTGGGGGAATTTTTGTGCATCCGTTTCCAGCCAGTCGCCAACCTTCGGCTCCCAGCCGTCGTCGATCTGGAACAGGTCTCCCGGGCAAAGCAGGCTGCGGCAGCCGGTCAGGTCCTCCCGGATGGTGTCCTCGGTGATGTCCTGATAGCGGTTGTACCAGCTGGAATAGCCTGCCAGTTTCTTTTCGGTTCGAGGACGTATGCCCATAGCCTGAAACCAGCCGTCGAACACCTCGGTCTCGCTGCCCTCGGCAAAAAACAGGTCGAACAGGGCAAAGCTGCCGCCGGGATGCTCCACGCCCGCGCAGTCCCGTTCCAGCGTCAGCAGGGCTTTTCCGCTGTCGTAGCGGAGGATGGTGTAGCCCGGGGTCTCGTCCAGCGATGCCACCAGCCGGAACTGCCCGCCCTTGCGGAAATAGCAGTAGGAAAAGCCGTGGCTCTGGCCTTTTTGATGCCCGTATGGCACAAAATGATAATCGCCGTAGCGGTCAAAGGCGTATTTTTTGCGAAGAAAGGCGGGAATGTGGTCGGTGCCGCGCAGCTTGCCGTTCCGGTCCAGTTCCGGGCTGTACGTCCATGTCTGATAGCCGTTCATGAACAAGTGCTCCTCTGCGGCCATCTTCCACGGCAGCTCGGCACGCACCGTTTTCAACGTCCCGGCGGGCAGGTCAGCGGAAAGACGCACCGCACCGCAGCCCGGGTGCACCGGGGCATCGCCCTGCCGCACGCCGCCGGTAGTCTCCGCATACCAGTGCAGCGTTTCAGTCATGGTGCACTTCCTCCTCGTGGAGCTGTGCGCTGATCTCGGCAGCACGCTCATCCGTCAGAACGAACTTGCGGCGGAACAGCACCAGCACACCTGTCAGCACCAGCATGGGCAGCACCGTCATCATCAGGCGCAGACCCAGCAGAGTACCGGCGCTCTGCACTGCTACGGGGCCGGTCTCCTCCGTGTTGCCCACAAGACCGATCAAATCCAGCCCGATGCCGGTCAGGAATACCGCCACACCGGAGGCAGCTTTGACCACAAAGGTCTGCATGGAAAAGATAACGCTCTCCTCCCGGCGGCCGGTCTTGAGTTGGCCGTAATCCACGCTGTTGGAAAGAAACAGGGTGGTCAGCACGGTCAGCATCCCGTTGCAGGCGAACACCACCACGCCCGGGATGCACAGCAGGGCAAGGCTATGGGAAAGCCCGGTCAGGCAGAACACCAGCAGCGTGCCGTAGCCGCACAGCGCCAGCACAAGGCTCAGGTGGAATACCTGCGTACTGCTGAACTTTTTGCGCAGCAAGGGGTAAAGCACCATCATGCCAAGGATCTGCGCCGCACCGCCCACAGTGGAAAACAGGGTGTAGGTGGCTTTCCAGCCTGCACCGCCAAGGTCGTACTTGAAGAAATAGATGATGAAGTTGGAGGTAAGGTACAGCGCCGAGTTGATCAGCACGATGCTGCCTACCACCACCATGGCCTGATCGTTGCGGAACAGGGCGGAGAACATCTCCTTCACGGTGGCGGTCTTCATCTCACTGGGGGTGGTTTCTTTCATGGAAATGCAGCACACCAGCTCTGTCACTGCAAAAATTACCGCTACGATCAATGCCACCCAGCGGAAGCCGGCGCGCTCGCTGTCGCCGCCAAGGGCTCCCACCAGCAGCATGGTGAACATGGCGATAAGGGCCGAACCAACGCCTGCACAGGTACGCCCCACCATGGAAAGGTTCTCCCGGTCTTTTGGGGTGCGGGTCACGGCCGGAATCATGGACCAGTAGGGAATATCCATCATGGTATAGGTGACGCCCCACAGGATGTACACCACGCAGAAATAGATCATCAACGCTGCTTCGTCCAGCACCGGGGCGGCAAACAGGGCGTAGAGCACCAGCGCATTGAGCAGCGTGCCGGAAAAGATCCACGGACGGAAACGCCCCCAGCGGGTGCGGGTCTTTGCCACCAGAACGCCCATAAAGGGGTCGTTGAAGGCATCAAAGAACCGGGCTGCCATGAGCACGACGCCCACAAAGCTTGCCGAGAGCCCCAGCACATCCTGATAATAATACATGACGTAAGAAGCCGACAGGGCATATACCATATCCTTGCCCACGGCACCAATACCGAACGCGGTTTTCTGTTTCAGGGTCAGTTCCATACAGCATCCTCCTTCTCAATGGTGAACCGCACCGCAACGGGCTGCGTCTGCGGCGCAGAAACGGTCAGCACGGCTTCTCCGGCAGCGCCCACGGTGCGCAGATAGGTGCCGGTCATGCCGCCTTCTGCTACAGCGGTCTGTGGACCAACAAGGGCGGCGCTGCCCTCCACCGTAAACTGCACCGGGAACTGTGCGTAGGGGGCAGGGGTGCCATTCTCGTCCAGAATGCGCACTCGGATGGCGGCCATATCGTAAGTATCTTTTTCCCGAAGAGCCGTCCGGCTGGCCTTGACCTCCAAGTGCAGCTTTGCACTGGGGCAAAGGGTCACGCTGCGCACCACGTTGCCGTCCTGCACGGCGTCGAACCGCCAGCGAGTGGCCTCGCCGCCCCAGTTGCCCACATATTTGCCGTAAAGCGCCACGCCATCTTCAAAGGCCATTTTGTAGCGCAGCATACACCAGCTGAATTTGATCTTGTAGGCAAGCGGCAGCCCCGGCAGTCCATATTTCCCGGCGGCCAGCAGACAGTCCCGCACAGCGGCTGCCTTGGTGGGAGAAAAGTGCTCCTGCGTTTCCAGCAGCTCGCCAATGGTGTCGTCCATCACAAAGGGCGGGTGGGGCAGCGCTGTCCACTCGCTTTGGCGCAGGGCGGTGACAAACACATCGTTTTTGTACAGCCTGACCTGCTGGGCATTGCTGAAAACGTAGGCTGTGCCCAGCTGCCCGGCGGGGTTATCGCCAATGTCCATGGAGGAGCTGAGCGCCAGCACCGGGTCAGCATCGCCCTGACTGGCATAGACCGCCGCCGCCAATTTCGGGTTGCGGAAGCTGTCCAGCACGCCGTGGTAGCAAATACGGTCGCCAGAGCCGAAGTCCTTGTGGGTCTGGTAATCGAACATACACCAGCCAAAGCACCCGGCGTGCTCCCCGCTGGCATAGGCGGCGTTCTGTACCCGGACGTGCCGCAGGGCGTGTTCCTGCCGGTGCGGGCCATCGTCAAAGGCTTTGGTGGGGTACATGTGACCGTTGCACTCCGAGATGAGCAGCGCCTTGCCCATATCCGGGGTCACGTCCTTTTTGGGCTTTGCACCGGGCGTTATGCCGTTGTGGGAAAAATCGTTGTAGGCATAGACATCCTCCAGCAGATGGCTTTTTTCCAGATACCGCACGCCGGAGGTGGCACGGCTGGGGTCCAGTTGATGGGCGATTTTGTTGGTGCGGGTGTAAAAGGCATCGTCGTCCACGCTCTCGTTGATGCGCACGCCCCACAGGATGATGCTGGGGTGATTGCGGTTCTGCAAGATCATCTCCCGCAGCATTTCACAGGCGGCGTCTTTCCATGCAGCATCTCCGATGTGCTGCCAGCCCGGCAGTTCGGTGAACACCAGCAGACCCCGCCGGTCGCACTCGTCCAGAAAATACTGGCTTTGGGGGTAGTGGCTGGTGCGCACGGCGGTGCAGTGCAGCTCCTCCTGCAAAATGCGGGCATCCTCCCGCTGCAGGCTTTCCGGGGCGGCATAGCCGATGTAAGGATAACTCTGGTGTCGGTTCAACCCCCGCAGAAAGGTCTTTTTGCCGTTGAGGTAGAAGCCATCCGCCCGGAATTTTGCCGTGCGGAAGCCAAAAGTTACCTGTTTGCGGTCGATGGGCTGTCCGGCTGCATTCAAAAGCTCTGCCACGGCATGATGCAAAACCGGGTGCTCGATATCCCACGGCTGTGCGTCCGGGACGGAAAGCTGCATCTTCCCGGTTTCTGCCGCCTGTGCGGTCTGCTCTGCCAGCAGGGTGCCGTCTGCGGTCTCCAGCCGGATGCGGACCGCCACGGCTGCGGATGTAAGCTCAGCGGTCCACTGCACCACAGCCTCTTGCAGGGTGGGCGTGTAGACGAACAGGTCGGTCAGGCGGCTTTCTGCCGTGGCTTCCAGCCAGACCTCCCGATACAGCCCGCCGTAGGTCAGGTAATCGATGACAAAGCCAAAGGGCGGGATGGTCGGGTCTTCACGGGTATCCAACTGCACGGTCAGCAGGTTTTCGCCCTCCCGGTCCACAAGGTCGGTGATCTCCACCGTAAAGCCGGTATAGCCGCCCCGATGCTGCCCGGCAACCCTGCCGTTGACCCGCACCACCGCCTGATGGGCAGCGCCGTCAAAGCGGACAAACAGCCGGGGCGCAGCCTGTACCGGCGGTACCCGGAACCGTTTGCGGTAGCCGCAGACCATCTCGTAATCGGCAGGCGAGGCATAGTGCAGCGGCACCTCCCGGCAGGTATGGGGCAGGCGGACGGCTTGTTGTTTTGGCACCGGCAGCCCCTTGCCAAAGGCCTCTGTCCAGTGTCGTGTGAACTCCCAATCCTCGCAAAAGCTGTGTCTCATCGCGGCAGCACTCCTTCCAGTAAAATCGAGATCATTTCTTCCAGTACAGCCACATACTGCACCCCGCTTTCTGCCAGACTGCGGTCTGCCAGAAAACTCTCGATGGATGCGGTGATCATCTGCCGCAGCACCGGCAGGGACACCGGACGCATGACCCCTTCAGCCACAGCCTGCTCCAGCAGCGCCATGGTGGGCTCCCACCCATTTTCCAATTGACTGCGCACCCGTGCCGCTACCACCGGGTATTTCTCGTCCAGTTCCTTCATCTGCCGCAGGTCCAGCGCGGCGTATTCCGTCGGCATGGCAATGATGACTGCCCGGAGCTTTTCCTGCAAAGTACCGCCGCCTGCCAGAATTTCCTGCTTGCAGCGATGGATGTCCGCAAAGGCATGGTCTACCATGTCCAACAGAAGCGCCTCCTTGGAAGGGTAAACGGTGTAGATGGTCTTTTTGCTGATGTGCAGCGGCTCTGCCACCTGTTGCATGGTGAAATGCAGCCCCTGTTGACGGAACAACTGCATGGCTTGCGTGCGCACCAGCGCATCGAGCTTTTCCTGCATGAGCGTCCTCCTTGTGGAAACTG
>ERZ1026850.1474-NODE-1474-length-12129-cov-4.835183_pt1 | contig 12129 bp, 3 predicted proteins | sample MGYA00380155_ERZ1026850 | MGnify/ENA primary metagenome ERZ1026850 (study PRJEB33269, sample SAMEA4719791) | human gut metagenome | biome: human-associated habitat; feature: organic feature; material: feces | place: Cameroon | collected 2013-10 ... | reverse complement strand
GTATATTGTTCCAGGCATTATGATGTCGCTGGCACTTCAGCTGGGAAACATTGTGGATACGATTTTTGTCAGTAATTTTATCGGTGTAGAAGCAATGTCTGCGGTTACCATGAGCCTTCCGGTTGAAACGATTATTCAGCTTACCGGTTACTGTCTTGGAATAGGTGGTTCCATAGCCGTGGGCAATATGCTTGGGAAACGCGATAAGGAAAGTGCTTCCAAATTGTTTTCCGCTACTTTTCTGGTAACACTTGCCGTTGGTCTGCTTTTTTCCATCTGTGCGTTTCCAACCGCAGCGCCGATTGCCAAGCTTCTCGTACCCGGTGGCGGTGCCCTGGCAGATTATACAAGGGATTATATTCGTGTCAGCATGCTTGGTGCGCCGGTCATCGGGATTGGTCTTATGATGGTAAATTATCTTGGGGTGGAGAATCATCCGGAGCTTGCGTCTATCTATCTTATCTTAGCAAATGTAATAAATCTTATACTCGATTACATATTCCTCAGATTTACGCCGCTTGGAATCACAGGCGCGTCTTTATCAACTGTACTTGGCTTTCTGTTTGCAATGGGAGTCTTCGTGGTTTATATTCGTTCTGATAAACGGAATATCCAATTCATCCTGCTGAAAGCACGGGATTTTGTAATTATCAGGGAAGCAGTTGTGGCAGGGGTGCCTATGCTTGTTTTCATGGCAACGAATTTTATAAAAGTGCTTGGCTTAAATACGATTATTATGAATCAGATTGGCGAGGAAGGAATGGCAGTATTTACGGTCTGTGATAATGTCCTCCTGATTGTGGAAATGCTTACCGGTGGAATTATTGGTGTTATTCCCAATGTGGCAGGAATCCTGTTTGGGGAGAAGGATTATATAGGTATCCGTGTCCTCTGTAAGAAAATGCTTAAATACAGTTACATCATGCTGGCATTCATATTTGTTTTCATCATGCTCTTTACCGAACAGATTACGATTCTGTTTGGAAGTGGCGGTGGGGAGCTGGGCAGCCAGATGGTTTTTGCACTGCGTATTTTCGCCTTATGTGTAGCACCGTATCTCTGGAATAAATTTATCGTCAGCTATTATGAATCTATCGAAGAGACGGCGATTGCAAGCTTTGTTACGTTTCTGGAAAATGCAGTGGCAGTTTTGCCGGCAACATTCGCGGGAATTTATATCTGGAAACAGATTGACGGAATCGGTATCAATGGAATTGCGGCAGGGTTTGTGGCGACAGAGATTATAACGGTAATCGCAGCCTGGATTTTCAGAAAAATCAAATACAAAAAGTCTACCTTTTATATTGTCCCGGATAAAAATCCTGGAACCAATCTGGATTTTTCCATTAAAAGTACTATGGAGGAAGCCCAGAATGTGAACCGGAAAATCATGGAGTTCTGCAAGGAAAAAGGGGTATCCGGAAAGAAAGCAAATCTGGCTGCCGTATGTGCAGAAGAAATGACCGTAAACATTATTAAGTTTGGTGGAAAAACTTCCAACTGGATAGACATCAATCTTTGCCTGGAAGAGGACATCTGCAGGTTAAGAATAAGGGACAACGGCGTAAACTTTAATCCGTTGGAATACAGCTATGACAGTGAACAGTTTGATATTCACGGAATAGAGCTTGTGAAAAAGATTTCAAAATCAATGGATTATATCCGTGCCATTGATATGAACAATACAATAATATCTTTTTAGACAGGAAGGGGAAAAGAATGTCTGCTATTAATGAGAAAAACAATTTTGCTTTTGCATTTCAACCAGTGACAAAACTGTTTGAAGAGCAGGTTCGGCTTCATCCGGACAAGTGTGCAGTGGCAACCAGTAAGGAAAGTTTCACGTATTCCAAACTGAATGAGAGGGCAAACCGAATTGCAAATGCCCTACTGGAAAAGGGAGTAGGACGTGAAATCATTGTGGGTGTCGTACTGGAACGCTGCTGTGATTTTTATGCAGTGCGACAGGGTATTTTAAAAGCAGGAGGTGCCTTTGCCGTGGCAGCACCGGATTATCCTGATGACAGAATACAGTTTATTTTTGAAGATGCCGGTGTACCTTTTGTCATAACAACAAAGGAAATTGCCAAAGAGCGTAAGGAACTGTTTGCAAAGCTTTCGTGTACGATACTTCTGTTAGAGGATTTATTTGCGCATCAGAACACAGAAAATCCGATAGTGGAAATAAAAGAACATGACCTTTGCTATTGTATCTATACCTCCGGCTCCACCGGAAAGCCCAAAGGGGTTATGATTGAGCACGTAAACCTTGCCAACTTTGTGAATCCCAATCCGAAAAATGGGGAAACGTATGGATATGTAAGCAGAGGTAGTGTTTCCCTTTCCATGGCGGCTATGACATTCGATGTATCCGTGCTGGAAGAGTTCCTGCCCCTGACTAACGGACTTACTGCGGTAATTGCAAGTGATGAAGAGATTCAGAATCCGGTCATGCTGGGTAATTTGATGGTAGAAAATAACGTTGATATCATGACGACAACACCGACCTATCTGTCGAATATGATTGATTTGCCACAGCTTCAGGAAGCGGTTTCCCGGATTAAGGTTTTTGATGTGGGGGCAGAAGCTTTCCCACCGGCACTTTATGATAAAATTCGTTCTGTCAATCCGGATGCTTATATTATGAATGGCTATGGACCGACAGAAACAACCATAAGCTGTACGATGAAAGTGATTACGGACAGCAAGAATATTACCATCGGTGCGCCCAATGGGAATGTGAAGGTGTATGTGATTGATAAGGACAATAACGTTCTTCCGGATGGCGAGACAGGGGAACTTGTGGTTGCCGGTCTTGGAGTCGGACGTGGCTATATCAACCTGCCTGAAAAAACAGCGGCAGTTTTCATTGATTTGAATGGCGAAAGAGCGTATAAAACCGGTGACCTGGCAAGAATTAATCCAGACGGCGAGATTGAATTTTTCGGAAGAATGGATAACCAGATTAAACTGCGGGGATTAAGAATTGAGCTGGGAGAGATTGAAGAGGTAATCAACAGTTTTGAAGGAATCATTACCAGTATTACCATACCGGTTGATAATAAATATCTTTGCTGTTATTTTATGGCAGACCATAAGATTGATTCCGGGGAGCTTTCTGCCTATGCAGCAGAATCACTGGCACATTACATGGTTCCGGATGTCTTCATTCAGTTAGATAAAATGCCGGTAACAGCAAATGGCAAAATCGATAAGAGCGCGTTGCCAAAACCTGTTTCACAGCCTCAAAATCTAAAAGAGCCGGAAACTCTGATGCAGAAAAAGATTTTTGAAATTGTTGCAAAGGTTGTGGAAAACGACTTTTTTGGAATTGATACAAGCTTTTACAAGGCAGGTTTGTCTTCCATCAGTGCCATGAAGCTGTGTATCCTGATTTCGGACGAATTTGGTGTTACGGTAAAGACCAGTGACATTCATGAAAATAACACCGTGGAAAAACTGGAAAAGTATGTAATGCTTGCACCCAAAATCAGAACCTATGAGAAGCGGGATGTTTATCCGCTTACCGGTTCCCAAAAGGGAATTTTTGCAGAATGTAGTAAGAACCCTGAGAGTACCATGTATAATATTCCGTTTCTTTTTGAACTGGATAAGGAAGTGGATGTGCAGAAGCTATCTGATGCAATTACACAGATGGTAAATGCACATTCTTATCTGCTTACAGAGGTGTTCCTGAATGATAAGGGCGAGATGGTACAGCGTTCTGGCGAGGGAAGCTTTGTACCGGAAGTGACCAGGACAACTGAGGAACAGTTTGAAGATTTGAAAAAGGCACTGGTACGTCCATTCCAGCTTGAGAAAGGACGTTTATTCCGTGCGGAAATTTATGTTACGGAAGACCGGAAATATCTTTTCACAGATTTCCATCATATCATTGCAGATGGTAATTCCTATGATATTATTTTCGAGGATATCAACCGGGCTTATATAGGTGAGAAGCTGGAAAAAGAAACCTATACCGGATTTGATGCTGCACTGGATGAAGAGCAGCAGATGCAGGAAGGAAAATATAAAAAAGCAGAGAAGTATTATGACAGTATTTTCGGGGACGTGGAGACAGAATCCCTTCCACTTCCAGATGTATCTGGCAAAATTCCGGAAAAGGGATATCTGGAAAGAAAACTTAATATTGCAGAAGATAAGATTCTGTCCTGTTGCGAAAAGCTAGGCGTGACACCCAATATTTTATTTACCGGTGTGTTTGGTATCCTGATGTCGAAATATTCGAATGCAGAAGACAGCCTTTTTGCGACCATCTATAATGGCAGAAATGATTCCCGACTGGAAAATACAGTCTGCATGCTGGTAAAGACACTTCCTGTTTATTGCAGCTTTGATACGAAAACTACAATTCAGGCATATATGACAGAGCTTTCTGAACAGCTGCTGTCTTCTATGGCAAATGATATTTTCCCATTTTCTGATATCTGTGCAAAATATGGATTTAATTCAGACCTTACCTTTGCTTATCAGGCAGAGCTTAGTGATGATTATCCGATTGGGGATACAGTTGCGAGAGGGCATGACCTGTCTCTGGATATGGCTAAAATGCCGCTGCTTATCCAGGTAAGGGAGTACAATAACGAATATGTACTTACTGCAGAATTCCGCGGTGATAGGTACAGTGATGCTTTTGTGGATGGAATTCTGGAAGCTTATGAGGCAGCAATGGACTCCATGTTGAAGAATCGTTATGTTTCGGAAGTTTCCATTATTTCGGAAAATGCAGTAAATCAGATTGCACAGTTCAATGATACGGTCTGTGAATATGACAGAAGTAAAACAGTTTCCGATATGTTTACGGAAATGGTACAGAACATACCGACGCATACGGCTGTCGTATTTAAAGATAAGAAATATACTTATCAAGAGCTCGATGAAATCAGTGACAGGCTTGGAAAATACATAACATCTCTTGGAATTGGCACGGAAGATGTAGTGTCCATTCTGATTCCGCGTTGTGAGTATATGGCCATTGCACCGATGGGCGTTATTAAGGCCGGTGCAGCCTATCAGCCCCTTGACCCGTCTTATCCGAAAGACCGGTTGATGTATATGCTGGAGGATTCCGCGGCCAAACTCTTGATTGCTGACAGGGAACTTTTACATCTGGTGGAAGGATATCAGGGAACTGTTTTATTTACCGATGAAATTATGCAGCTTGAAAGCAAAGACATTGCGTTGAAAAAGCCGCAGTTACATGACTTGTTTATTTTGCTGTACACCTCAGGTTCCACAGGTGTGCCGAAAGGGTGTATGCTGGAATATGGAAATATCACGGCATTCTGCCGCTGGTACAGAAAATATTACAGTATTGATTCTACCTGTAAAATAGCAGCTTATGCGTCTTTTGGTTTTGATGCTTCCATGATGGATATTTATGGTGCACTTGCCAATGGGGCAGAACTACATATTATCCCGGAAGAAATCAGGCTTGATTTTATTGGAATTCAGAAATACTTTGAAGAAAATGGTATTACCCACTCCTTTATGACAACCCAGGTGGGCAGACAGTTTGCACAGGAAATGGATTGTGAGAGTCTGAAGTATCTTTCCGTAGGTGGAGAGAAGCTTGTTCCCTGCGAACCGCCGAAGGGTTACAAATTTATCAATGTTTATGGACCAACAGAAACGACCATTCTTGTAACAGCATTTGAAGTGGATAAGTATTATCCGAATATTCCGATTGGAAAGGCACTTGATAATGTTAAGCTTTATATTACGGATAAGGCTGGGCGTATGCTGCCGGCTGGTGCCTGTGGGGAGCTGATGATTTCTGGCTATCAGGTATCCAGGGGATATTTGAACAAGCCTGAGAAGACGGCGGAGGTGTATACGAAGAACATTTATGATGATACGGAAGGATATGAGATACTGTATCATTCAGGTGATATTGCCAGATATCTTCCGGATGGAAATATTCAGATTATTGGACGAAAGGATTCCCAGGTTAAGATTAGAGGCTTCCGAATTGAACTTTCCGAAGTGGAAGAAGTCATAAGAAGATATCCGGGTATCAAAGATGCAACGGTAGTCGCCTTTGATGAGGCAGGCGGTGGAAAATACATTGCAGCGTATGTGGTATCCGACAGCAAAGTGGATATCAATGGCTTAAATGATTTTATTAAGGAAACAAAGCCTGCTTATATGGTTCCGGCAGTTACCATGCAGATTGATAAAATTCCACTGAATCAGAACCAGAAGGTAAATAAAAAGGCACTCCCGATGCCGGAGAGAAAAGTAGAGGAAATTGTTAAACCGGAAACGGAGATTCAGCAAAAATTATTTGACTGTATTGCAGAAGTACTTGGCTATACAGAATTCGGAACTACCACAGATATTTATGAGGCAGGACTGACCTCTATCAGTGCCATCAAATTGAATATGCTTATTTCCAAAGCATTTGATATTGTCATAAAAACATCTGATATCAAGAATCATCCTACCATTGCGATGTTAGAGGGCTTTGTCAGGACGGCAGGAAAGGAAACGAAGAGGGAAGTACAGGAAAATTATCCGCTTACCAATACACAGGAGGGAATCTTTATTGAATGTACTGCCAATATGGGTTCCACGATTTACAATATTCCATATCTTTTGAAATTGGATAAAAAGGTAGATTTGGACAGACTGGCAGAGGCCATTGACAGTACCGTGGAGGCACATCCTTATCTGAAAATGCGTCTGTTTATGAACGAAAATGGGGATGTCCTTCAGAAACGGAATGATCATTTAAGCTATAAAACCCAGATTATCAATGAAATGAACAGAGAAACTCTGGTTCGTCCGTATATGCTGTTTAATGAGCAGCTTTTCCGGTTTGAAATTTACAGAACCTGTGACGGAAATTACCTGTTTTTGGATATTCATCATATTATTGCAGATGGCACTTCCCTTGGTATTATCCTGAATGATATTAACAGGGCTTACAGTGGCGAAATACTCGAAAAAGAAGAGTATACTTCTTATGATTTGGCACTGGATAACCGGGATGCATTAAAGAGCGATATTTATAAAAATGCGGAGAAGTATTATCAGTCGGTATTTGAAAATAAGGGTGGAAGCATCAGCTTTTATCCAGATAAAAACGGACCGGTTCCAACGGCAGAGATGTATCAAAGAGAGGTTACGGAGATTTCGGTACAGCAGGTAAAAGACTTCTGTAAGAAGCATGGAATTACAGAAAATGTATTTTTCATTTCTGTATTCGGTCTGACACTGGGCAAATATAATTTCAGAAAAGATGCTGTATTTACCACCATTTATCATGGAAGAAATGACTCCAGACTTTCCGAAACGATTGGTATGCTTGTAAAGACGCTGCCTGTTTATTGTGATTTCTCAGGAAGTACAGAGGATGGTCTGCTTAAATTGCAGCAGCAACTGATTAATTCCATGAACAACGATATTTATCCGTTTGCACAGATTAGCCATGAATTTAATATCAAAGCGGATGCCATGGTGATTTATCAGGGGGACAATTTCGAATTTGACAACATTGGCGGCGAATATGCGCAGGAAGAACCGATTAGCTTGAATATGGCGAAGGCACCGGTTTCCATCAGTATTTCCATTGTGCGAAATAAGTTTGTCTTTGAAATCGAATATCGTGGGGATATGTATTACGAAGAAACCATCAAATATCTTGCAGATAATCTGGAAATAGCTGCAAACGGAATTCTCAGGGAATACAATCCGGAAGATATCCGGCTTATGTTTGAGGAAGAAACAAAGATGGAAGATATCCCGGAACATGCAGGGAAAACCTTTGTAGATTTGTTCAAGGAAGCCGTTGCGAAATATCCGGACAGACCGGCGGTAAGAGATGGAATCGGTGAGATTACTTACAAAGAACTGGACAAAATGTCTGATTACATTGCACAGAAGCTTACCGAAAACGGATTCGGCAGGGAAAAGGCAGCAGGTATTTTATGCGGAAGGACAAAGGAATATGCCGTAGCCTATGTGGGCGTTATGAAAGCCGGTGGGGCATACGTTCCGCTTGACCCGGAGTATCCACAGAGCCGAATTGAGTATATGCTGAAAGATTCCGGGGCAGAGAATCTGCTTGTCATCAATCAGTACCGTGACCTGGTGGATTTCTATGACCAGAATATCATCAGCCTGGATGATGTGGCTGCCGAGGCGAAAGACTTTGAACTTTCTGTAACGCTGACACCTCCGGAACCGGAAAATCTTGCCTATATGATTTATACGTCAGGTTCCACCGGAAAACCAAAAGGCGTTATGATTGAGCATAGAAACCTGATGAATCTGATTGAATATATCAGATTAACGAGAAAGACCACACCGGATGATGTGGTTGCAGAGTTTGCAAGCTTCTGCTTCGATGCATCGGTAATCGATTTGTTTGCTCCGCTGACAGCAGGTGCCGTATTGTATATCCTGCCGGAAAGCATACGAAAAGATGCCATTGCTGTTGGAAAATTCATAAAAGATGAAAACATCACGACGGCTACGTTCCCGACCCAGATGGGTGAACTGGTAACGGAACTGCTGGAGGAGGCTCCACATCTTAAATTTGTGACACTGGGCGGTGAGAAATTTAAGCATTACAGGAACCGGACCTATCAGTTGATAAATGGTTACGGTCCAACGGAGGATACGGTTTCTTCCACAGAGTTCTGGGTTGACAAACAGTATGACAACATACCGATTGGAAAATCCCAGCGGAATGTCCGCAGTTATATTGTGGACAAAGATTTAAACAGACTTCCGGTTGGGGCATCCGGTGAACTTTGCCATGCCGGTCGTCAGATTGCAAGAGGATACCATAACCTTCCGGAAAAGACAGCATCGGTATTTGTGGAAAATCCGTATTCTGTCTGTGAAGAAGATAAGCGCCTTTACAGAACCGGCGATATGGTCCGGATGAAAGGTGACGGAAATATAGAGTACATTGGCAGAATTGATTCCCAGGTAAAAATCAGGGGATATCGTGTGGAGCTGGGAGAAATCGAGGGAGCTGTCCTGAAGCATGAGTCAGTAAAAAATGCTGCTGTTACCGTAGTGGAAAAGGGAGGAAATAAGTATATCACTGCCTATTACACAGGAGAAAGTATTCCGGAAGAACAGCTTAAAACATTCTTAGAGCCACTGATTCCTGATTATATGATGCCGTCCTTCTTCGTCCATATTGAGGAAATGCCGGTAACACCAGGAGGCAAGATTGATAAAAAGGCACTTCCATTACCGGAAGTATCCGTAAAGAATACGGGGTATGTAGAGCCGGTTACGGCTGTGCAGACAATACTTTGTGAGATATTTGAGAAAGCACTGGGAATTGAAAAGGTAGGAATCGAGGATAACTTCTTTGAACTGGGAGGCTCTTCCCTTACCGCATCAAAAGTGGCTGTTATGTGTCTTTCCAAGAATATTTCCATTGTCTATGCGGATGTGTTCAAATATCCTACCGTCCGCGAGCTTGCCGCAGTGGTAGATAACAGTGCAACAGTGGAAAACGCACAGAGTAATAATGAGTTCTCCAATTACAATTACAATGGTATCCAGAGCGTTATCAGTGGCAATATTGAAGAAAACGTGGACAGAATAACAAAGGAAAACCTGGGCGATATTATGATTACAGGTGCTACCGGTTTCCTGGGAATTCATATTCTGAAAGCATACCTTGACCATTATGATGGTAAGGTTTATTGTCTGGTGCGTAAGGGTTCCTATGAATCCATGGAAAAACGAATGATGCATATGTTGATGTATTATTTTGATAATCCATGCAAGGAACTGTTCCGGGAGCGTATCGTCTGTGTAGATGGCGATATTACATCAAAAGAGCAGGTGGAAAAATTTGCAGATTATAAATTCCATACGATTATTAACTGCGCAGCCTGCGTAAAACACTTTGCAGCAGGGGATGTCCTGGAGAAAATCAATGTAAAGGGCGTTGAAAATCTGATTGATTTCTGTAAAAACAACGGACGCAGACTGATTCAGATTTCTACCGTTTCGGTTGCCGGGGAAGGCTCCAATGGAGTTCCACCAATGTCCAGAGTCTTCTGTGAAAATGATTTGTACATTGGACAGAGTATTACCAATGAATATATCCGTACCAAGTTCCTTGCAGAAAGGGCTGTACTGGAAGCTGTTTCAGGTGGGCTGGATGGAAAAATCATCCGTGTAGGAAACCTGATGAGCAGGGATTCCGATGGTGAGTTCCAGATTAACTTTATTACCAATGGATTTCTGCGCAGCCTGAGAGGTTATAAGGCGGTTGGTAAGTTCCCGATTGGCGGTATGCATGAAATTACGGAATTTTCCCCAATCGATTCTACCGCACTTGCTGTCTTAAGACTGGTACAGACGGACAGAAGATTTACCGTATTCCATGCCTGCAACAGTCACCATATCTTTATGGCAGACCTGATTTATGCAATGCGTAAGTATGGATTTAAAATTGACATTGTAAGAGATGAAGATTTCGAGGAAGCGGTAAAGGAATTTGCAAAGAATGGTGGGGATTCCGATGCGGTTTCCGGGCTGATTGCGTATACTTCCCATAATGAAAATGAGATTTATACGCTGGAATACAGTAACCGGTTTACGGCGCAGGTTCTTTATCGGCTGGATTATAAATGGCCGGTTACGGATGACAGATATCTGGAAAGTGCAATAGGGGCACTCGACAGACTTGCATTTTTTGACTGATGAATAAGGAGGAATGAGTAATGGAGATTATAAAGAAAACAGAAGGAAACAAAGTAACGATGGAATTTACCGGATGGCTGGATACCCAGACAGCACCTCAGTTAGAGGAGGAGCTGTCTGGGCTTGATGAGAGTGTTACCGGTCTTGTATTCGACTTTGCCAAGCTTGAGTATATTTCTTCTGCAGGATTACGTCAGGTAATTGCGGCCTACAAGAAAATGGCAGGTAAGGATGGCTTTAAAATCATAAATGTTTCGGATGAAGTATTTGATGTTTTCAAGCTTACCGGGTTTGACCAGAAAATCTGTATCGAAAAATAGAAAATCTTTAGGAAATAGAAGTATGATTTTCGGTATTTAGCAGACGCCTATCTGTAATTCCAAGCAGGAAGGTAGGTAAGAAGGGCGGTGATTCCTTGAAAAGTAGTATAGGAGACAAAACAGAACAGCTTAATGAAAGCACAATGCTTGCTGCGGAACACCATAGTGAATGTCTGGAATTATCCTGTGAATTGTCAGAACTTGAAAGAATAAGAGAATGTATTTTTCAGCTCCCGTTGGATAGTGGGAAAAAGAAGAAAATTTTTCTTGCATGTGAGGAGATTTTCGCCAATATCGTAAATTATTCCGGGGCAGACTGGATACAGTTTTATTATGATAGCAGGGAAACGGAAGTTCATGTTATCTTTTCAGATAATGGCAAAATGTTTAATCCACTGGAAAGCAAGAACGAAAAAGAGTTTGAGGATTTTGATGCAGGGGGAATGGGAATCAGTCTTGTGAAAGAATTGTGTTCCGATATTCAGTATAATAACACAGACGGAAAAAATATTCTCAGCATGGAATTTACAGAGAAGTAAAGGGATGAAATTATACAGAATAAATATCAATCATTTGGATGATCCTATGCAAAATAAAAGGCTTCTCGGACTGGTTGGCACACAGCGAGGAGAAAAGGTTCTGCGGTATCGTATGCCTGCTGACCGGAAGAGAAGCCTTGGTGCCGGAATCATCATCAAAAAGATTCTGAATGAAAATGGGCTTTCCGAAAGAGACCTGAAGTATTCGGAAAATGGGAAGCCGGTTGCAGACAAACTTTTTTTTAATGTATCCCATGCCGGAGATTATGTCGTGGGAGTGTTATCAGACTGTGAAGTTGGATGCGATATTGAGAAAATTGTCAGTGCGCCATTGGAGATTGCGGAACATTATTTTAATGGAACGGAATGTGAGTATATAAAATCTGTAGAGGATAAGGATAGAGCATTTTTTACGCTTTGGACGTTAAAGGAAAGTTATATGAAGATGACAGGACAGGGAATGAGTCTGTCTCTTGATTCTTTTGAAATTCTCCGGACAGCAAATGAATTTACACTGGGAAAATCGCCGGAAAAACAATGCTTTTTTAAAACCATAGAATTTGAAG
>ERZ1026850.1467-NODE-1467-length-12154-cov-5.807835_pt1 | contig 12154 bp, 10 predicted proteins | sample MGYA00380155_ERZ1026850 | MGnify/ENA primary metagenome ERZ1026850 (study PRJEB33269, sample SAMEA4719791) | human gut metagenome | biome: human-associated habitat; feature: organic feature; material: feces | place: Cameroon | collected 2013-10 ... | reverse complement strand
GGCTCGGAGATGTGTATAAGAGACAGGTATATGGTTATTTTTCTTATAAACAAATCTGCTTTTGCTCATTATAGCATGATTTTTGCGGATTATCTACACTCTTTTTAATTTTGCAAAGGAGGCATACATAATTTTCTGACCGGCAAGGTCAAATTCTACGGTAACCTTGTAGTCTCTCGGCTCCTTCTGCACGGCTTTCACGGTTCCCTCTCCGTATTTTACATGTTTCACACGGTCGCCGGGTCCGTAATCGATTTCCGTACCCGCATCCATGGAGCTGCCCTTGGAAATGCCGGCAATCCGGTTCAGGGCGCCCATATCCTTGGCAATAAAAGGCTTTCTGGCAGTTACCGTGACTTTGGGTTTTACAACCGCCTTGGGGCGGAAATCCGTCGTGCTGCCGCTGTCTGCCTGAAATCCGGTAAAGGAGGAGCTTCCAAAATCCATAATCTCTTCCTTTGGGAACTTCGGTGCCGGCATGGTATTGTCCAAAAGCTCTTTCGGAATTTCCCGGACAAAGCGGCTCACCGGATTGTACTGGGTTTCTCCTCTCATCATACGCATCTTGGCGCAGGTTAATGTCAGTTCTTCCTTGGCACGGGTAATACCCACGTAAGCCAGGCGTCTTTCTTCTTCCATATCGGACTTGTCATCGGAGACAATGGTCATATAGCTGGGAAATACACTGTCCTCCATGCCCGCTAAATACACATGGGGAAATTCCAGTCCCTTAGCACTGTGCAGGGTCATTAAAAGAACCTTTTCGTCCTTGTCCCCCACCTTGTCAATATCCGCCACCAGCGCCACTTCCGCCAGGAATTCACTCAAGGTGGCTTCTTCGTGCTGTTCCTCATAGTATGTCACTTTACTGACCAGTTCATCCACGTTGGCGATTCTGTCCTCTGCATCCTCTTCATCCGAATTCTGCAAATCTTCCACATAGGCTGTTTTTTCCAGCACATCATCTATCAAATCCCTGAGACCGTAATAGCTTAACTTGCTGCGGAATGTCTGAATGAGCTCCACAAAAGGCTTTACCTTGGCTGCTGCCTTTCCCAGCGTCATAATCTGATCGACTTCTTTCAGCGCATCGTAAAAGCTGATCTGTCTGTCATCCGCATAAGCCTGCACCCTGTCTATGGTGGTCTGTCCGATGCCACGTTTCGGGATATTGATAATACGCTTCACGGCAACATCATCCTGACCGTTATCAATGGTTTTCAGGTACGCCAGAACGTCCTTGATTTCTTTTCGGGCATAAAAGTTCACGCCGCCTACCACATCATAGGGAATACCTTCCGCAATCATACGTTCTTCCAAAAGGCGGGACTGGGCGTTGGTACGGTAAAGCACCGCATAATCCCCATAGCTTCCCTCTCCTCTTTTGACGCTGTGTGCAATATCGTCCGCAATGTATTCGGCTTCCTCATATGCCGTATCGAACTGGCGGAAATGAACCTTGCCGCCGTCCCCTTTATCCGTCCAGAGCTTTTTCTCTTTTCGTCCCACATTGTTGTGGATAACGGCATTTGCTGCATTTAAGATATTTCCGGTAGAACGGTAATTCTGCTCTAACTTTATCACAACCGCTTCCGGGTACACCTTTTCAAAGTCCAGAATATTCCGGATATTGGCGCCGCGGAATTTGTAAATGGACTGGTCATCGTCACCGACCACGCAGAGGTTGCGGTATTTGTCCGCTAACAGCCGTATCAGTTCAAACTGTGCCGTATTGGTATCCTGATACTCGTCCACCATAATGTAACGGAATCTCTCCTGATAGGAATGCAGCACTTCTTCATTTGCCTTAAAAAGCTCCACGGTCTTTACAATAATATCGTCAAAATCCAGTGCATTGCTCTTTTTTAAGGTTGCCTGGTATTCTCTGTAGATTCTGGCAATCTGCATTGCCTTATAATCTCCGCTGCTCTGGATTTCATACTCCGTCGGGGAAAGCAGCTCGTCCTTGGCTGCCGAAATAGCCGCCATAATGCTTCTTTCCTTATACATTTTAGGGTCTAAATCCAGCTTTTTTATAATATTTTTTACCACTGTTTTCTGGTCGTCCGTATCGTAAATGGTAAAGCTGTTGTCAAAGCCTATTCTGTCAATATAGCGGCGTAAAATCCGGACACAGGTGGAGTGGAAGGTTGCCACCCAGACCTGCTCGGCGCCCATGCCGATTAAATTGTCCACACGCTCTCTCATTTCGCCTGCTGCCTTGTTGGTAAAGGTAATGGCTAAAATATTCCAGGGATTGACTCCCATTTCATCTATCAGGTAGGCAATGCGGTGTGTCAGGACTCTCGTCTTGCCGCTTCCTGCCCCTGCAAGCAAAAGAACAGGTCCGTCTACGGTGTAGACGCCCTGCTTCTGCGGTTCATTCAATGTATCATATATACTCATAAAAACCTCTTAAATTCAAATTTCCTTTTTATGCTTCCGCCACCTTGCTGAAATTCCAGGAATAAATGTTCATTTCGATAATCGGAGAACCGCAGTACTCACATACCTTGGCTCCCACACCGGACAAGGGGGCTCCGCAGTTGGGACAGTTGATTCCCAATGCCGCATCATGCAGATTTTCTATCATATCCCTGTCCTGTATGTAAATGCATTCCACATTGTACCGGGTCTGCGTCTTCATACTGTTGCTGCCGCTGATTACGTTTCCGTTTTTTTCCTTGTAGTGGGTGTATTCCACAGATGACTGGAATACCACGGCACATTTTACTTTGTCTTTGTTGTAGCCGGTGATTTCCGTCCGGTGAATACGGATACCGTCAAACTGCTCCCTGGTATCCTCTGACTCTAAAATGGAAAGACGCATGGCTAACTGCTCTTTTAACTCTTCCGTACCTTCCGATAAAAGAGAGACATTGTTTGCATCAATGCTTCGCAAATAAGAGGTCAGCACATTTTCCGCGCGGCTCTTCATTTCCTGGTAATGGAACTCCGGAAAATCCCTCTGGATACGTGGCAGATAAAGACTGGTCACACCGGCAACCGACTTGGGTGTGGATGCCACCTCCAAATCTCTCTGTTTTATCCCTTCTATTAAATCCGATGTACCGAATACCGTCTGTGAAAAACGGCTGACTTTCCGCTTAATATTACGGTAGGCGTAATAAATTACGCCTACCAGTACAAGCAGAAGAACCAGTACAATAATCAGGCCTACGATTGCTGAACTCATTGCTCTTCTCCATTATTGTTTTTTAATTGCTTACTGAATGTCGTTCTCGTCAAAAACATCTCCGCATTCCGGACAGAATTTAGGAGGATGTGTGGGGTCTTCCGGCTCCCATCCGCACTTGTCGCACTTGTAAAGCGGTGCGCCTTCCGGTTTCTTCTTGCCGCAGTTGCAGCAGAATTTACCCTGATTTACCTGACCGCAGGAGCAGGTCCAGCCGGCTTCCGCAGGCTTGGGACTTCCGCATTCTACACAGAATTTTCCTCTGTTGTCAGCCTTGCCGCAGGAACAAGTCCAGCCTAATATGGGCTCTGCTGCGCCGCCTGCAGGTGCTGCGGGAGCTGCCTGTGCAGGGGAAGCCTGCTGCTGTTGCTGACCCATTGCAAAGAGGTTGCCGGCGTTCATGCCGCCTGCCATCTGTGCCATATTCATTCCGGCGAATGCCATCATGGGGCCTGTAGAGGTATTGCTTGCTGCAGACTTCATAGCTTCCATCTGTGCTGCCGCAATACCGGCTGCTGCCATGTTCGGATCTTTGTAAACAGCCTCGTTCTGTCTTGCACGAATCATCTCGGAAACGTCCTTCGGCAGAGAAGGATTGAAGGTAATGGAAACCATTTCAATACCGCGGGCTGCCATCCACTGCTCACTCAGCTCGGTGTTCAGTGCATTTACCAGCTCCTTTGTGCTTCTGGGAAGCTCGCTGTAGCGGATGCCCTGTGCAGAAAGCTCACCCAGTGCAGGCTGCAGTGCGGTAATCATTTCATCCTTCATGAAGCTTGTCAGTTCGGATTTGTTGTAAGAATCTTTTACGTTGCCGCAGACCTTGGTGTAGAACACCACGGGATCTGCAATATGGAAGGAATATTTACCGTTACACTTTAATTCGGTATCTAAATCCAGTCCGATTTTATTGTCAACCACACGGAAAGGAATGGGAGTTGCCGTACCGTAAAGGTTGTTCATAATTTCTTTTGTATTGAAATAATACACTCTCTGATCCTTGCCTGCATTGCCGCCAAAGGTAAATCTTCTCCATGCGGTAACGGCAGTCTGTCCGAGACTCTGTAAGAAGTTGCCTGCAAAGATGGAAGGCTCGGTGGAGTTGTCGTATTTGAATTCTCCGGCCTCTGCACAGATATCCACGATTTTTCCGTTGTCAACGATCATCATACACTGACCTTCATTGACCGCAATCACGGAACCGTTGGAAATAATGTTGTCCTGCATGCCCTTCGTGTTATAGTTATGTCCGTCGTTTACTTTCTTCTGTCCTTTTACCATCAGGGTATCGCTGTCGATGGAATCACAGTAGAAATATTCCAACCACTGATCACCCAATGTAGAGCCGATTGCGTCTACACCGATTTTGGCAAGTCTGATTAAACCCATTTTCTCATCCTCCGTTTACATAATTATTTTCTATACCAGTTTATGAACAGGCTTATCTTTATTGTATCAAATTTAATTCTTTTTCTCAACAAACTTTTACAAGAATTGGATTTAATTCTTTACAAAAGCATTTTTATTTCATAAACTGTATTTGTACGGCTTTTTTCACCGGACAAATACAGTGTAACACACAAGGAGATATACAACATGGGCAAAAAAGCTACAAAAGCTGCAGATAATATGTACTATCTTGCACGATACGAAGCAGCAAAGGAAAATGATGATTTTACCAGCCGGGAGAAAGCGGCGGAAATTATCGGCATCGACCGCACAAGGCTTGCCCGTATAGAGCTGGACGCCATCAACCCCTACCCCGAAGAAGTTCTTGCCATGTCGAGGACATACAATTGTCCGGAGCTGTGCAATTCTTATTGCGCCAGAGAATGTCCTGTCGGCAAAGGCAGTGTAAAAGAAGTTACCATTGATGACTTTGACAGACTCGCCCTTAAGGTACTCGGTTCCTTAAAGGATATCGATATGCTCCGGGCTTCCCTGATCGCCATTTCGGAAGACGGCATCATTTCCGAGAACGAGAAGCCTGCTTTCCAGCACATTCTGGACTCTCTGGAAAAGATTTCCACCAATGCCAAGGCGTTACAGCTCTGGGCCATTAAAAACATACATATCGAAGGCTGACACCTATATCGCCACCGTTATCAGGGCATTTCCAGAATAACGGTGGTTCCTTTTTTCTTAAGGTTGCTGCCTGCTGGCACATTCACACTGCCAAGCAGCTTAAAGTAGGAAATATCATAATAAGAAGACACCTGGGTCACAACCTTTTCGTTTCTGGTCAGGGTTGCGATGATATGGTACTTATCCGGCGTTGTCTTCATGGGAATAAGAGTAATGCATCCCGTTCCCGTCACTCTTCCGGTAAACCTCAGATTCTTTTTTACGCTGTATCCCACCGACACATTTCCCCCGGCAAAATTCTTCACCGTGATATTGCTTTCCGGTGAAACGATTTCCCAGCTTGCGCCTGTTGCCGAAGGGCCTTTCACGTTTTCAATCGTTATATTTCTTCCGGCATTAACGGAAAAGCTGCAGCTTTCCGTACTTTCGGAAGCATCCAGGGTTCCCGCTGTCACATTGCCGGAAACGGTAAATGCACTGTTTTTGCTTATCAGGTTTATTTTGCCGCTGACATTTCCTTTTACGGTAACGGAACTGTCCTTCGCATAGAAAGTTCCGCCCGTTCTTCCCGAAAGGTTCTGTAAGGACGCCAGACCGCTGCCGTCCACCAGATTTAACCGGTACGCATCCAGGGACACATTCTGGTTTAATACCTTACCCGCCGTATTCTTTTTGCTCACGGTAATGCCGTGCAGAGTCAGATTGCAGGTAAGTGTCATGGCGCCTGTGTAGGAAACACTGCTGCCGCTTCCGCGCAGGACAAATTCCTTGCAGGTATTTTTCGCAGGCATCACAAAATTTCCCCGCAGGAACAGATTTTCCTGCAGTGTCATTTCATAAACCGCTCCTGCATCCTTCCGGCGGCTGATCTCTTTTACAGCATCCGCATAGGAAAGAAAATACGCGGTTTCCCCGTTGTCCGCCTTCCAGCTCCACAGACCTTCCGTACTGCCGGAATACACCAGCTTATTGCCGCTTCTTACTAAGAGCGTATTCGTCTGTCCCGCAAGGTACACATCCCCGTTGGCAAAGCTGCCCGCGATATCGGCAATGGCAAAATTTCTGTCCGCCCCGTTGAAGGTAAGAAGTTCTCCCTTCGCATTCTCCATGCGGATGCCGATACCGTACTCCGCAGCCGGTGCTGTCTGTTCCGCAAAGAATATCTGTGGATTGCAGGACAGAATGCCCTTTTTCCCTATGGTAATCTTTTTCCCCTGTCTGACACTCAGGAAGGTCTGCTCATAGCTTTTCTGCAGTCCCTCCGCCGTAAACGTGCCGGGAATTTTTATCTCTCCCACCGTCAGGCATTCTCCCATGGCTCTCACGTTACCGCCCGCCGTTACATTCTCCATAAACAGATTGCCGGCGGCTATGGTTCCTTTTACGGAAATGCCATGCAAAATCAAGGTTGATTTAGCGCTGCCGTTTATGTTTTTCAGGCTGTTTTCCGCAACCTCCTTAAGCTCCAGACGGTAATTTCCCATACTGATGTTAAAGTCCGCCGTAAGGTCGGTGCCTGCTTTTTTGACACCGCAGAGCTTCTTAAGCTTTTCTATGGTTACATTGCCGGTCAGGGTAAGATTTCCGGTAAAGGTAAGCGCCGGGTACCGGCTGCCGCCCTCCGTGTCCGCAAGAAGGGCTCCCGTCAAGGTAAGACCTGCATAGGTACCGGCTTTCGGCAATATGAAAGCTCCGCCCGCATCATAATCCCGAAGAAGGGTAACCCGGTATTCCGCTGTCTTCTGCTTCCGGTTTTCCACGTATTCCTTTATATCCTTCCACTCTGCGAAAAAGAGTGCAGTTTCACCGTCAAGCCGAAAGCCGGTTTCTTTTAAGAACACCGCATTGTTTTTTCTGGTAAGGCAATATCCGTTCTCACCGCTTCCCGGCACATGGCAGTCCGCCGCCACCGTGAAAACAGACAGGTCCGCTGTTTTTGCCAGAAGAACTGTTTCTCCTGCTGCAAAAGGAATTGCCGCAAGGCTGCCGTCCCGTCGGGATACGGTAATACTGCCGGCTGCCCCGTAAGCTTTTCCGGTCACCGTAAGCGGTATAAATTTTTCTCCTTCTTCATAACGGTATGTGAGTACGGTGTTCTGTCCTTCCGCATAGAAATCCTTTACACTGACCGTTTTTGTTCCGGCAGGCATAAGACCTGCCTTTTCTCCGAGTCTTATTTCGTCTGCCTTAAAGGTATTCTGCAGGCAGAGGGTCTTTCCGGCTGCTACCCGTACCTTTTTCAAAGTAAGCACCGCACTGACCTCCGTATCCTCTCCAAAGCAGACTGTTCCGAAACCGGTAATGGGGTTTTCCACGTTTTTGTCCAGATAGGTAAGTGTCTTGGAAGCTGCCCCTCTGACTGCCTTTATGCCGTAGCTTCCCTCCGGCACTGTTTTTTCGTTTACGCCGTCCATGGTAAGACTGCCGGATGCGTTCAGGTTAAAGCCGCCCTTTGCGCCTGTTTCCAACTGCACGTTTTTAAGCACGGTATCTGTGGGCAGACTGACCGTGGTGCCTGCAAAGTGCAGGGTATAACCGTTTCCGTGCAGGGTCAGCGGGTACTTCGGAAAGACCAGTGTTTTAGCGCTGCTTTCCACATCCTGCTGCAGGTAAATATGGGTTTCCGTTTTACGGGAGCCATTCTGATTGACATAGGCAACTGCCTTTTCCCATGTAGAAAACTCCGGGCTTTCCCCGTTCATTTCCACAAGCACGGTTCCCTCTGCCACGCTCGCCGGCAGGATATCGCCTTCCGACACATCCCCCGCCGAAATATCATTTCCGGATATATCGCCCGTATCTCCCGGGTTATCACTGTCGTTATCGGATACGTCCCCTGCGTCCCCCGGGTTGTCACTGTCGTTGCCGGATATATCGCCTGCATCTCCCGGGGTGTCACTGTCGTTGCCGGACGCGTCACCCCCGGAAATCTCTGCCGCATAAGCAATCGGACTGTTTTCCGCAAGCGGGGTCCCCAGCAGACTCACCCATAAAATTCCTATCAATAAACGGCTTAACGCCTTCTTTAAGTTCTTTCTCATTTTTATCCTCTTTTTCTTTTATCTGTTTCTTCAGCATAACATATTTCGCACCTTTTTTCCATTCCTCCCGTATACTATAGCATGAAAAAATCTCGGAGGATTTTATGAAAAAGAAAACCTGTAAAATTATGGCGCTTGCGTTTGCCGTACTGTTCTGTCTGACCCTGCTGCCCGCCTGCGGCAAGGATGCGGCAAGCACAAAGGCTGCCACAAAAGTGACCCTGAATGAAGTTGCCCACAGCATCTTCTACGCCCCCATGTATGTCGCCATTGAAAACGGCTACTTTGCCGAGGAAGGAATTGATTTAACATTGGTTACCGGTTTCGGTGCAGACAAAACCATGACGGCGCTGCTCACCGGCGAAGCGGATATCGGCTTTATGGGAAGCGAAAGCACCATCTACACGTATGTGGGCGGCAATGAAGACTATGCCGTCAATTTTGCCCAGCTTACCCAGCGTGCCGGCAACTTTGTGGTTTCCCGTACTCCTATTGACAATTTCAGTTTCGATATGCTGATTGGAAAGAATGTGCTGGGCGGTCGTCCCGGCGGTATGCCCGAAATGGTATTTGAATATATTCTGCTCAAAAACAATATTGACCCGGCGCAGGACCTTTCCATTGACCAGAGCATCGACTTTGGCTCCACGGCTGCTGCCTTTTCCGGCGGTCAGGGTGATTTCACCATTGAATTTGAACCCCACGCCACGGCACTGGAAGAAAAAGGCGATGGCTTCGTGGTTGCTTCTCTGGGCGAAGCTTCCGGCTATGTACCATACACAGCTTTTTCCGCTAAAAAGAGTTATATAAAAGAGCATCCCGACACCATCCAGGCATTTACCAATGCACTGCAGAAAGGCATGGATTATACCGCTTCCCATACACCGGAGGAGATTGCAAAGGTCATCAGCCCCCAGTTCCCGGAAACGGATATGGACACCCTGATTACCATCGTAACCCGCTACCATGACCAGAATACCTGGAAAGAAGACCTGGTATTTACGGAAGACGCCTTCGTGCTTTTAGAAAATATTCTGAAAGAATCCAAGGTACTGGAAGACTCCGTTCCCTATGAAGATCTGGTAACTACAGAGTTTGCCGAAAAAGCAAAATAATCAGGAATGACTCCTGCCAGAGGACTTTGTGGGAAAATTCAACGAAATTTCCTGTAAAGCAATAAATGGGCTGCCGCACATCCGTGCCGCAGCCCATCGTCTGTTTTTCCTATTTTTTACTGTCTTCTTTGGTTTTTGCTTTACTGTCTTCCCTGCCCTTCAACCTGCTGTCCTCTTTACGGAGGTTGTCAATCATGTTTTCAATCAGCATCTTCTTGGCATAGACATCACTGCTGAGCAGGCAGATAAACGCAAACTGCCGCAGGAAGTCCCTGTCCTTTTCGGGGGCATCGGCAAAAGTCTTTTCTGCGGTACGGAACTTTTCTGTCACATCCTCCTTCATGCCGGGAATGACAAGCTTCTCCATCTCAAAAACTTCCGTGTAAATATCCTGCAGGCTGTAATCTCCCTCCGCATGGAAATATTCATCCGTAATCGGTTTGAACAAAGTCTGTATATCATTGATGGATAAAATATTTTTGAAGTAATAAATAAAAATCAGAAGCAGCATATGCTCCTTGCTGTACTTCTTTTTTTCCGGAGAAGGCAGCAGATTGTTCTTGGCATAATTGTTAATCATGGTCTTGGTCAGAACCTTGTCGTCACCGGGATTTCTGGTGGTTGCACGAAGTCTTTTGTCCATAAAGGTGGTGACCTGATCCATATATAAGTCTATATTGGGAATGTCCTCCGCTTTTATATAAGTCAGATTGGACAGATTTTCCAGTAAGCCGTTCAGTATCTCTCCCGTATCCATCTTTATCGTCTCCCATCCTGGCATTTTCAATGCCTCTCCATTGCAATACTTTGACTGCACATGTTCTATTATATAGTATTCAAAACCACATGACAAGTTATTTCTTACAAATTCCGTAGCCAAATTCCTTGGTTTTGCCCCTTTACTTTAAGACTTTAGTATGCTAAAATGCACTTATTAACAGTTTTAAAGTTTTAACGTAAAAAAGTATTAAGAGGGAGACTGCCATGAACAAAAAAATCAAAACCGATGCCGTGGACTTTCTGTTTGATGCAATTTTGTGCTTAAAAGACCGTGAAGAATGCTACAGCTTTTTCGAAGACCTTTGTACAGTGAATGAAATTCTTTCCTTATCCCAGCGTTTTGAGGTGGCTGCGATGCTGAAAGACCATAAGACTTATCTTGAGATTGCGGAAAAAACCGGTGCTTCCACCGCTACCATCAGCCGTGTAAACCGTTCCTTAAATTACGGAAACGACGGTTATGAAATGGTATTCGGACGAGTGAAACAGGAATAAATTTCCCGGTTTCCGCCAATGAACGGAATGAATTAAAAGAGGCTGTTGCATCAAATGCAACAGCCTTTTTTCTATGCCATATCGTCTGTTTTCTCCTTCTTTCCGGTTGCACCCGCATCCCCGGATGTAGTGGCTGCTTCTTCTGCCCGCTTTTCTTCGGATACTTCCAAAAGAGCTTCCTGCAAAGCTGCCTTGGCGGATTTTTTGCCTGCCTTAGGCGATTTTGCGGGGCGTTTTTTTGTCTTGCCGGTTGCAATGTTCATATCGCATTTTCCCTGGAATACCGCCTTTTCGTCAATAACAATGAGGCTGGTGCGGATATCTCCGATTACCCTCGCCGTAGCGGTAAGCTCCACTTTGCCCTGTACGGTGACATCACCGTTGATTTCGCCGCCGATAATAATGGAGTCCGCTTCCACGTCTCCTTCAATCCTGCCGGTGGAGCCAACGATAAGGGAGCCTGCCACTCTGGCACTTCCTTCTACAACGCCGTCAATTCTCGCAGAACCCGGTGTGGAAAAATTGCCTCCCACAACAGCATCCTTTCCTACAATACTGGTAAGCTTTCCGTCTTTATTTTTCATACTGTCGTTCCTTTCACAACCTGCGGGCTTCCATGCTCCATCCTTACAGGTTCCAAACTTTGTTTGTCCCATCAGCCCTTGATGGCTATAATGGTAGTCGGGTCAATGTAAACATCATTTTCTTTAATCTGGTAGCCGAGCTGGCGGTTGTCCTCCGTCACCATAAACAATGTGGTGCCGCTTGCGACCTCATCACCCGCCTTTACCTGGCTTTCCCCTTTGTTGCGGTAAATGGACACATAACCGTTGCCGTGGTCTATCACTACCCGGCTGCCATATACCTCATCCTCTTCCACTGCCGTAACAACGCCCTTGCCGGCAGCTACAACCGTACTTCCTTCCGTAGCCGTAAACTCTACCATAGGGTCTCCGTCCGTAATAACGGTCATGGAGGCGGAACCGGTCAGCGGATAGTCCGTGGGGACACTCTGCTCTGCAATCTGTGCCTGCAGCTCCGCAATCTGCTGTGTCTGGTCCTGTATGGTAATGCTTAACATCTCTATTTTGGCATCCTGTTCGTCTATCTTTTCCTGAAGTGCATCTTTTTCATCCTGTGCTGCGATAAGCGCCGCATTCTGCGATGCGTCGTGCTCTCTGATACGTCCCCAGAGCTCACCCTCATAAACGGCATAGCCTATGACAGCTCCCAGCACACAGCAGACAATCAGGGTGACACCCGCCAGCACCCAGGGATGAATCCGTACCTGTTTCGTATCCGCATCTACGGCATCCGTGGTATAAATCAGTATATGACTTACTTTTCTCTTGTGCCTGTTTTTCGACATTGAAAGTCACCTCCGGTAAACTCCACCTATTTTAACACATATATATTTCCCAAACAACGATAATTTAATATTT
>ERZ1026850.1463-NODE-1463-length-12171-cov-4.998762_pt1 | contig 12171 bp, 11 predicted proteins | sample MGYA00380155_ERZ1026850 | MGnify/ENA primary metagenome ERZ1026850 (study PRJEB33269, sample SAMEA4719791) | human gut metagenome | biome: human-associated habitat; feature: organic feature; material: feces | place: Cameroon | collected 2013-10 ... | reverse complement strand
TATAAATTTTTTATATACAGATGTTGACAAGGAAAATAGTAAGTGATACCTTATCACTAGAAGGTGTTAGCACTCCAATAAGACGAGTGCTAACAAAGAGGAAAGTGGTATGCAGCTAGATGAAAGAAAATACAAAATCTTGCAGGCCATCATCCGTAACTACCTGGAGACTGGAGAACCGGTTGGAAGCAGAACGATTTCCAAATATACAGACTTGAATTTAAGTTCCGCAACCATCCGTAATGAGATGGCAGATTTGGAAGAATTGGGATATATCATCCAGCCTCATACTTCCGCAGGACGTATTCCATCGGATAAAGGTTATCGGCTTTATGTTGATAAGATGATGGAAGATAAGGAACGCGAAGTAGAAGAGATGAAAGAGATGCTTCTTCAAAAAGAAGATAAGATGGATAATCTCTTAAAGCAGGCAGCAAAGGTTTTGGCAAATAATACAGAATATGCAGCCATGATTTCATCACCTCAGTACCATCGCAATAAGCTGAAATTCATTCAGTTATCGAGAGTGGATAGAAATCAGATTCTGGCAGTTATCGTTGTGGAAGGCAATGTTATCAAGAACACAATGCTTACCGTAGAGGAAGAGTTAAGTGATGAAACACTGCTGAAGCTGAACATTCTGCTGAACACACATCTGAATGGATTATCGCTGGAAGAGATTAATCTGGGTATGATTGCGGCGATGAAGCAGCAGGCAGGTATCCACAGTGAAATCGTTGGAAATGTCATTGATGCCGTTGCAGAGGCCATCAAAGCAGATGAAGATTTGGAAATATACACCAGTGGAACGAAGAACCTGTTCAAGTATCCGGAACTGGCAGACCATGAAAGAGCCAGTGAGCTGATAACTACCTTTGAAGAGAAACAGGCACTGACAGAACTGGTACAGGATAATCTGGCAGATGAGAATACTGGCATCCAGGTCTACATCGGGAATGAAACACCGGTGGCAGGCATGAAAGATTGCAGTATTGTAACAGCAACCTATGAATTGGATGAAGGCATGAAGGGAACGATTGGTATTATCGGACCGAAGCGAATGGATTATGAAAAGGTAGTAAGTAATCTGAAGGTTCTAAAGAACCAGTTAGATGATTTATATAAAAAGAACTGATAGATATCAGGGAACAGAAAGGGATGATTCAGAGTGGCAGAAGAAAAAGACATGATGCAGGAAGAAAACCTGACAGAAGATAATAAAGAAGAGATGGAACAAGAGGTTACAGCCGAGGCAGAGGAAACGGATAAAGAACAGGAAACAGAAGCTGAGGAAACCTCCAAGGAGAGTAAAAAAGAAAAGAAGAAAAAAGAAAAAGCAGATAAGAAACAGGATGCCTTAAAAGAAAAAGTGGATGAACTGGAAGACAGAGTAAAACGTCAGATGGCAGAGTTCGATAACTTCCGTAAGAGAAGTGAGAAGGAAAAAACAGCAATGTTTGAGACCGGAGCCAGAAGCGTAATTGAAAAGATACTTCCTGTTGTAGATAACTTTGAAAGAGGTCTGGCAAGTGTACCGGAGGAAGAAAAGGATGGTGGATTTGCACAGGGAATGGAAATGATTTACAAACAACTTCTGACAGAACTTGATAAGTTGGAAGTAAAACCGATTCCGGCAGTTGGCGAAGAATTCAATCCGGATTTTCATAATGCAGTAATGCAGGTAGAAAGTGATGAATATGAATCCGGTGTGATTGCACAGGAATTGTTAAAAGGTTACACCTACCGCGACACTGTAGTAAGACACAGCATGGTAGCGGTAGTTCAATAAAACAGAAACAACATTGTATAAATAGTAGGAGGAAATAGTTATGAGTAAAATTATTGGTATTGACTTAGGTACAACAAATAGCTGCGTAGCAGTTATGGAAGGTGGTAAACCCACCGTTATCGCCAACACAGAAGGCGCAAGAACAACACCATCTGTTGTTGCATTTACAAAGAACGGAGAAAGACTTGTCGGTGAACCTGCAAAACGTCAGGCTGTAACAAATGCCGACAAGACTATTGCATCTATCAAGAGAGATATGGGTACAGACAGAGGTCGTACCATTGATGGAAAGAAATATTCCCCACAGCAGATTTCTGCTATGATTCTTCAGAAACTGAAAGCAGATGCAGAGAACTATCTGGGAGAGAAAGTAACAGAAGCAGTTATCACGGTTCCTGCATACTTCAATGATGCACAGAGACAGGCAACCAAGGATGCCGGTAAGATTGCCGGACTGGATGTAAAACGTATTATCAACGAGCCTACAGCAGCAGCACTTGCTTATGGTCTTGATAATGAAAAAGAGCAGAAGATTATGGTATACGACTTAGGTGGTGGTACATTCGATGTATCTATCATTGAAATCGGTGATGGCGTTATCGAAGTTCTTTCTACAAACGGTGATACCTTCCTTGGTGGTGATGACTTCGACCAGAAGATTATCGACTGGATGTTAGCAGAGTTCAAGGCAAAAGAGGGTGTGGACTTATCCGGTGATAAGATGGCACTTCAGAGATTAAAAGAAGCAGCAGAGAAAGCTAAGAAGGAACTTTCTTCCGCAACAACAACCAATATCAACCTTCCATTCATCACAGCTACAGCAGAAGGTCCGAAACACTTTGATATGGACTTAACAAGAGCTAAATTTGATGAATTAACACATGATTTGGTAGAGAGAACAGCTATCCCTGTTCAGAACGCAATGAAAGATGCAGGCTTAACCAATGCAGATTTAGGTCAGGTACTGTTGGTAGGTGGTTCTACTCGTATCCCTGCTGTACAGGAAAAGGTTAAACAGCTTACCGGCAAAGAGCCAAGCAAATCCCTTAACCCGGATGAGTGCGTAGCACTCGGTGCTTCCATTCAGGGTGGTAAATTAGCAGGTGATGCCGGTGCCGGTGAAATCTTACTGCTGGATGTAACGCCACTTTCCTTATCCATCGAGACTATGGGTGGTGTTGCAACAAGACTGATTGAGAGAAACACGACCATTCCTACCAAGAAGAGCCAGATTTTCTCTACTGCAGCAGATAACCAGACAGCCGTAGATATCAATGTAGTACAGGGTGAAAGACAGTTTGCAAGAGATAACAAATCCCTTGGACAGTTCAGACTGGATGGCATCCCTCCGGCAATGCGTGGTGTACCACAGATTGAGGTTACTTTTGATATTGATGCAAATGGTATCGTTAATGTATCTGCAAAAGACCTTGGAACAGGGAAAGAGCAGCACATTACCATCACAGCAGGTTCCAACATGTCTGATGATGAAATCGATAAGGCAGTAAAAGAAGCTGCTGAGTTTGAAGCACAGGATAAGAAGAGAAAAGAAGCGATTGATACAAGAAATGAAGCTGATTCCTTCGTATTCCAGACAGAGAAAGCTCTCAGCGAAGTTGGCGATAAGATTGATGCCTCTGAAAAAGCAGGTGTTGAAGCTGACTTACAGGCTGTTAAGGACATCTTAGAGAAGACAAAAGACCAGGAAATGACAGACAGCCAGATGGATGAATTAAAGGCTGCTAAAGAGAAACTGACAACCTCCGCACAGTCCCTGTTCACAAAGATGTATGAGAACATGCAGCAGGCACAGGGCGGTCCGGATATGAGCAACATGGGAGGTGCCGCTGACGCAGGCACACAGTCTGGTCCGGCAGATGATGTCGTAGACGGAGATTACAGAGAGGTCTAAGAATATCCTGCAAGGAGATAAAGAAAGATAAATTCTAGGGCTGCGTTAAGCAGCCTTAGAGTGGTTAGAAAGGTAATTGTCATGGCAGAACAGAAACGAGATTATTATGAGGTATTAGGCGTTGACAAAAACGCTGATGATGCTGCGCTTAAGAAGGCATATAGAGTTCTTGCTAAAAAATATCATCCGGATATGAATCCGGGGGACGCAGAGGCAGAGAAGAAATTCAAAGAAGCTTCTGAGGCTTATGCAGTATTAAGTGACCCGGAGAAAAGACGCCAATATGACCAGTATGGTCATGCAGCATTTGATGGCAGTGGCGGAGCCGGTGGATTTGGCGGATTCGACTTTAACGGAGCAGATTTCGGGGATATCTTCGGAGATATTTTTGGAGATATTTTTGGCGGAAGCCGTCGTGGTGGCGGAAGAAGCAATGGTCCTATGAAAGGTGCCAATATCCGTACCAGCGTGCGCATTACGTTTGAAGAAGCCGTGTTCGGTGTCGAGAAGGAAATCGAGCTGACACTGAAAGATGAATGTACCTCATGTCACGGAACTGGTGCAAAACCGGGAACAAGTCCGGAAACCTGTACCAAGTGTGGTGGTAAAGGTCAGGTTGTCTTTACCCAGCAGTCATTCTTTGGTACTGTCAGAAATGTACAGACCTGCCCGGATTGTCAGGGAACCGGTAAAGTGATTAAAGATAAATGTCCGGATTGCCGTGGAACAGGTTATATTGCCAATAAGAAGAAGATTCAGGTATCGATTCCGGCAGGTATTGACAATGGACAGTGTGTCCGTATCCGTGATAAAGGCGAGCCGGGAACCAATGGTGGTCCAAGAGGAGACCTGCTGGTAGAGGTTATTGTAGGAAGACATCCGATTTTCCAGAGACAGAATGAGAATATCTATTCTACCGTTCCGGTATCCTTTGCGGTAGCAGCATTGGGTGGCGAGATTATGATAGATACGGTAGATGGAAGAGTTATCTATGATGTGAAAGCAGGAACCCAGACAGATACCAAGGTTCGTCTGAAAGGAAAAGGTGTTCCGTCCCTGCGGAATAAAGACATCCGTGGAGACCATTATGTGACACTGGTAATACAGGTGCCGGATAAATTATCCCATGAAGCGAAGGAACTTTTAAGACAGTTTGACGAACAGTCGGGCGACACGCTGAATGCAGTCAGAAACGCGTCAGGAGATAACCCGAATGATAATTCCGGAAAGGGAAAAGGAAAGAAAAAGATTTTTAAATAGAAGTGAAAACATAGAAAATGCATCCCCCCTCACAATGTAGGCGGGATGCATTTTTTGTTCCAGTCAGCAACACGATTCATGATTTCGGTTTTCTTCCGGAAAGGAATCGGAATCGTAGAGCCATCCTTCATAATCAGAACGGAATCGTCACAGTTATCCACATAGTCTAAGTTTATCAGAAAGCTTTGTCCACAACGGACGAAGTTATCTTCTCCCTGGAACAACTGGGAAATCTGTGCCAGACTACCGGAAAAAGTAAGGGTATCCCGAAGCGTGTGGAGAATGACTGTATGCCGCCCTGTTTCCAGATAAACAATATCATCATGGTAGACCGACTGGGGAATCCCCTTTACCGAAAAGGTCAACTGCGGTCTCGCTACTTTCGTTATGTCTTTGAAACGGGAAATAGCTCTTACGAAATCCTCATACCGGTAAGGCTTGTTCAGGTAATAAAGGGCATTGACATCATAGCTTTCCATAGCATATTCCGTGGAGGAGGTTGTAAAGATAATGTCTGCTGTAAAGCCGGATGCCCGAAGTTCTTTCGCGGTTTCAATGCCGGATAAATCCACCATGTAGATATCCAGAAATAATAAAGCCGGTTGCAGCTTCGTATTCTTATATTCTTCTAACAGTGAAGAACCGGAGGCAAAAGTATGGATAGTAAAGGTAAGATTCCGTTCTGTGGCATATCGCTCCAGACTGTGTCTGGTCATGTGTAAATCCATGACAGAATCATCACAAATATAGATAAGCATAAATTAAGTTCTCCCTGACAAGATACAAAGGTTAGTTTAATATGCTGTCATTATAGCACAGAAATGGGAAAAAGGAAGAAGGAAACAGGTCTTTGGTCATTTGCTGACTATGCTATAATAAAGAATTGTGATATAGTATCAGTGTAAATGCGATACGAAAAATGTGTGAAACACGGGATGGAGGAGTCTATGTTATTAAAAAGAACAGCGATTGTAACAGGAGCTGCCCTGATGATGATGTTCAGTCTTGCCGGATGCGGAGCCGTGCAGGAAGAGCCGGAACCGGAAGTAGTGGAGGAAGAAGTAACGCCGGAAGAAACTGTGGAGGAAGAGCCGGAGGAGACTGCTGAGGAGCCGGCGACTGCTTATCCGGTAATAGAAGAGCGGGAAGTAGTAGATGGAAAGATACAAAGTTACCTGACTGGAGAGTGGACAAGCGAAGAAAGTGCTGCCAGAAGACCGATTGCAGTAATGATTCCTAATAATGCACCGGCAATGCCGCAGTATGGGCTGTCCCAGGCAGGAATTATTTATGAGGCGCCGGTAGAAGGACGTATTACCAGATTGATGGCAGTCTTTGAGAACTTTGATGATTTGGACAGGATTGGACCGGTCAGAAGCTGTCGTGATTATTTCCTGTATGTTGCCATGGGATATGAGGCAATTTACTGTAACTGGGGACTGGCAAAGCCTTATGTGGAAGAACTGATTAACAGAGAAAATTATTATAATGTCAGTGCAGCGGTGGATGGTATCCACAATCCGGCAGATGAAGCCTATGGCAGGGTAAGCAGACCAGGCTATGCGACGGAATTTACCGGCTATCTGATGATAGATGGTCTGTTTGATGCGGTGGACAGATTAAGCTATGACTGGAATTATGACGAGAATTATGTACCCCCATTCCTATTCGCGGCAGATGATGTAACAGCTGACTATGCAGACAAGAAAGCTGCCACCATGATTTATCCTGGCGGCAAATCAGAGAGCAATTCTGGTGGATACGGTGCATATCATCCATACTTTGAGTACCACGAAGAGGATGGTTTATACTACCGTTATCAGGATGGTAAGAAACAGATAGATGAATATAATGGAGAACAGCTTGCTGTCAGCAACGTAGTATTCCAGTATTGCCATGGAGAGGTAAGGGATGACCATGATTATCTTGCTTTCGGTGTGCATGGAGAGGGAGATGCCATTGTATTTACCAACGGCAAAGCCATCAAAGGAACCTGGATGCGCTATGATGGGGATTTTACACCGGCAAAATTCTATGATGAAGATGGTAATGAGATTATCTTTAATCAGGGAAAGACCTGGGTATGTAACATCTGGCAGGAATATAGTGAATTTGTGGAATATGAATAAAAAGAAAGCCATATAGAACAGGCAAAGAAAGGATAACCTGACATGAAATGGATGAGATTTCGTATAAAGACCATTACAGATGCGGAGGATATTATTATCAGTACGCTTTACGATATTGGACTGGAAGGAGCGCAGATTGAAGACAAGATTCCCCTGACTCCGTTAGAAAAAGAGCAGATGTTCGTAGACATTCTTCCGGATACACCGGAGGATGACGGGGTTGCCTATCTTAGCTTTTTTGTAGAAGAAAAGGAAGACGGCAGTCTGGAACTGAATGGCATGGATACAGACAAGGATACCATTGTGGCACAGATTGAACAGGAGTTAGAGGAACTGAAGTTCTTCATGGAAATCGGGGAAGGAACGATAGACGTCACAGAAACTGAGGACCTGGATTGGATTAACAACTGGAAACAGTATTTCCATCAGTTCTATATTGACGATTTACTTGTCATTCCATCCTGGGAAGAGGTAAAAGAGGAGGATAAAAACAGAAAGATTCTCCATATTGACCCCGGCACGGCTTTTGGTACCGGAATGCACGAGACAACACAGCTTTGTATCCGTCAGATTAAGAAGTTCCTGACACCGGAAACAGAACTGTTAGATGTGGGAACCGGAAGCGGTATTCTGGCAATTCTTGCACTGATGTATGGAGCAAAGCACGCTGTTGGCACGGATTTAGACCCCTGTGCCGTTGATGCAGTGGCACAGAATATGGAAGCCAACGGAATACCAGAAAGTGCCTTTCAGATGATGATAGGAAACATTATTTCCGATAAAGAAGTGCAGGACAAAGTCGGGTATGAGTGCTATGATATCGTAGTAGCCAATATTCTTGCGGATGTACTGGTGCCCCTGACACCGGTCATCATACATCAGTTAAAACCGGGCGGCGTCTATATTACTTCCGGTATTATCAATACAAAGGAAGCAGAGGTGCGGGCAGCGGTGGAGGCTGCCGGTCTGGAGATTCTGGAAGTGACCTATCAGGGAGAATGGGTATCCGTAACCGCCAGAAAGAATTAACGGACAGAAAGTAAGAGCAGAAAATGTTGACCAATAAAGGAAACAGAAATAAATGGCGTCATCTGGCAGGGGCATTAGCCCTTGTCTGGATGTGCGTTATTTTTGGTTTTTCGGCACAGACCAAAGAGGAGTCCAGTGTTGTCAGCGAAGGACTAAGTTATCAGCTGGTCAATTCGACTGGACTGCTGTTTCATCTGCATCTGGATGAAGAACAGTTACAGGTAATTTCCATGGTAATCGAGCATTATGTGAGAAAAGCAGCGCACATGACAGAATATGCGATTCTGTCTATATTGCTTTACCTCTGGTTTGGTTACTGGGAATGGAAGACCGGAAAGAAAATATTGCTTGCGGCTTTGGTGGCGGCGCTTTATGCAGCCAGTGATGAATTCCATCAGCTGTTTGTGCCAGGCCGGGCAGCGGCGGTAGGTGATGTGCTCATAGACAGCAGCGGAGCACTGCTTGGGGTTATCCTGGCGGGAGTGGTAAGCGCAATCATGGCAGCCCACCGGCGTAGATAACAGATGGAAATGGAGAAAGAAGATGTACCAGTTTTTTGTAGAGCCGTCACAGATTCAGGACAAAAGAATTGTGATTACAGGAAATGATGTAAATCATATTAAGAATGTACTCCGTATGAAGATTGGAGAAGAGATTGCGGTCAGCAATGGTATTGACGGCAAAGAATACCGCTGTGGTATAGAGGAACTGGGAGAAGACCAGATTGTCTGCACGCTGCGTTTCATCAAGGAAGATGGAGTAGAGCTGGCGTCACAGATATATCTGTTCCAGGGGCTTCCTAAGGCAGATAAAATGGAGTTGATTATACAGAAAGCGGTGGAGCTTGGTGTCCATGAGGTAATTCCTATGGCGACGAAGCGTTGTGTGGTAAAACTGGATGAAAAGAAGGCGGTCAGTAAGATAAACCGCTGGCAGGGCATTGCAGAAGCGGCGGCCAAGCAAAGTAAACGTGGTGTTATCCCACAGGTTCATTCTGTTATGAATATGAAGGAGGCTGTTGCTTATGCCGGGGAAATGGAGGTAAGGCTGATTCCCTATGAACTGGCAGAAGACATGGCACATACAAAGCAGTTGATTGAACAGGTAAAACCGGGGCAGAAGGTAGCGATTTTTATCGGACCGGAAGGTGGATTTGAAGAAGCAGAGGTACAGATGGCATTGGAAGCAGGGATTGAACCAATTACCCTGGGGAGAAGAATTCTTCGTACAGAAACAGCAGGTTTTACAATACTTTCCTGGTTAATGTATCACTTAGAGCAATAAACAGTCATAATATATAGTAGATAGGAATATAATAAGCGGCATTAAAATTACGGCACAGGAAGGTGCTGTTACAGGAGTTTATGCTGCGAAATGAACATATAAAAGTAAAGGAATGATACAGATGGAAGCGTATTTGGATAATTCTGCGACAACCCAATGTTTTGAAGAGGTTGCGCAGCTCATGCATCAGATTATGTGCGTTGATTACGGAAATCCCTCCAGTATGCATCATAAAGGAGTGGAAGCAGAGCAGTACCTGCGGGAATCCCGCGGAATACTTGCCAGAATATTAAAGGTAAATGAGAAGGAAATTCTGTTTACTTCGGGAGGAACGGAGTCTGATAACATCGCGCTGATAGGTACAGCGATGGCAAACTATAGACGGGGGCGGCATCTGATTACTACCACGATTGAGCACCCGGCGATTTTGCAGACCATGAAGTATCTGGAAGACCAGGGCTTTGAAGTGACTTATCTGTCGGTAGACAAAGAGGGAAGAATCAGCCTGGAAGAATTGGAGCAGGCAATCCGGCCAGACACCATACTGGTATCGATTATGCATACCAACAACGAAATCGGAACGGTACAGCCTATTGCAGAGGCCGGGGACCTGATTAAACGCTGCAATCCACAGACGTTGTTTCATGTAGATGCAGTACAGGGATTTGGAAAATTTCATATCTATCCTGCCAAGATGCATATTGATTTGTTATCGGTCAGTGGGCATAAGATTCATGGACCGAAGGGAATCGGCTTTCTGTATATCCGGGATGGTGCCAAAGTGAATCCCATAATTTATGGTGGCGGACAGCAGAAGGGTATGCGCTCCGGCACGGAAAATGTACCTGGTATTGCCGGACTTGCAAAGGCAGCCCAGATGGTATATCAGAATCTGAATGAGGATATGGATAGAATGTATGCCTTACGGGAGATGTTGATTCATGGGCTGGAGCCAATAGAAGGTATCCGGGTTAATGGTAATCCTGGCAGAGGCGATGCGGCACATATTGTCAGTCTTTCCGTCAGGGGAATCCGAAGTGAAGTTCTGCTGCATGCACTGGAAGAGCGGGGAATTTATGTTTCGGCAGGAAGTGCCTGTGCTTCCAACAAGCCACAGACTTCAGCTACTCTGAAAGCGATTGGCGTAGAGAAAGATTTGCTGGATTCCACGATTCGTTTCAGCTTTTCTGTCTTTACAACCGAGGCAGAAATCCAGTATACTATACAGGCGTTAACAGAACTGATTCCAATGCTGCGCAGATATACGAGGCGTTAGGAGTACAAGATGGGATTATTCCAAAGCTGTGAGGGATAACCGGTAAGCTGATACAGCAAAAGATGGAGGAAATATGTTTACAGCTTTTTTGATAAAGTATGCAGAGATTGGTGTAAAAGGGAAAAACCGGTATCTGTTTGAGGATGCACTGGTAAAACAGATTAAATATGCGTTAAAAAAGTGCGACGGGGAATTTACAGTCCGTAAGACGGATGGACGTATCTATGTAGATGCCGTATCGGATTTTGACTTTGATGAGACCGTAGCGAACCTGCAGAAGGTATTTGGTATCTCCGGCATCTGTCCGGTAGTTTATGTGGAGGATGAAGGCTTCGGGAAATTAGGAGAGAGAGTTATCCAGTATATGAAAGATGTATACCCGGATAAGAATAAAACCTTTAAGGTAGCTGCCAGACGTGCGAGAAAGAATTACCCCTTAAATTCCATGGAAATTAATATGGAAATGGGTGGCATTATTCTGGATGCCTTTCCGGAAATGAAGGTAGATGTCCATAAACCGGATATTCTGCTTAATATCGAGATCCGCGACAAGATTTATATTTATTCCGAAATTATTCCTGGACCGGGAGGTATGCCGGTGGGTACCGGCGGCAAGGCAATGCTGTTGTTATCCGGCGGTATTGACTCTCCGGTTGCGGGATGGATGATTGCAAAACGTGGTGTTAAGATTGATGCGGTGTATTTCCATGCGCCGCCATATACCAGTGAACGTGCAAAACAGAAGGTTATTGATTTGGCAAGCAAGGTAGCTGCCTATACAGGACCAATCTATCTGCATATTATCAACTTTACCGATATTCAGTTATATATTTATGACAAATGCCCTCATGATGAACTGACGATTATCATGCGCCGTTATATGATGCGGATAGCAGAGCATATTGCCAGGGAAACAGAGTGCCTGGGACTGATTACCGGTGAGAGCATTGGACAGGTGGCATCCCAGACCATGCAGAGTCTGGTTGCAACCAACGAAGTATGCGAACTGCCGGTTTACAGACCGTTAATCGGTTTTGATAAAATGGATATCGTAGACATTTCCGAGAAAATCGATACCTATGAGACATCTATCCTGCCTTACGAGGACTGCTGTACGATTTTCGTGGCAAAGCATCCGGTAACGAAGCCGAATGTGAATATTATCCGGAAACATGAGCAGAATCTTGGAGAGAAGATTGACGAGCTGGTGCAAACAGCACTGGATACGGATGAGTTAGTGATAGTACATTAAGACAATGTGGAAGATGGAACGGACGGAAAACGAAAATCCGGATATTAAAAAGGAACCACTTTATGTGGTTCCAGTTCGTTTCTAAAGATAATATGTTCGGTATGAATTACATGATGTATGGTTTCAATGCTTCCATAACCTCTTCAGCACCATCTTCAGCATGGATGTTTAAATCGATAGGCTTGGATAAGTCTAAGCTGAAGATACCCATGATAGACTTAGCGTCGATAACGTATCTTC
>ERZ1026850.1459-NODE-1459-length-12191-cov-4.970748_pt1 | contig 12191 bp, 11 predicted proteins | sample MGYA00380155_ERZ1026850 | MGnify/ENA primary metagenome ERZ1026850 (study PRJEB33269, sample SAMEA4719791) | human gut metagenome | biome: human-associated habitat; feature: organic feature; material: feces | place: Cameroon | collected 2013-10 ... | reverse complement strand
CTTTTTTTCTTCTTTAGAGCATATTATAATGAAGCTACTAAGAAATGTTTTACAACAGAGAAAGGAGATTTTCTTATGGCAAACAGAATTATGCTTAACCAGACCTCTTATCATGGAGCTGGAGCAATCGCAGAAATCGCAAACGAGGCAAAGGCACATGCTTTTCAAAAAGCATTCGTCTGCTCTGATCCGGATTTGATTAAGTTTGGTGTTACAGCGAAGGTAACTGATTTATTGGAAAAGGAAGGTTTGGCTTATGAAATTTATTCCGATATCAAGGCAAACCCGACGATTGAAAATGTGAAAAACGGCGTGGCAGCGTTTAAGGCTTCCGGCGCAGATTATATCATTGCCATCGGTGGCGGTTCATCGATGGACACGTCCAAGGCAATCGGTATTATTATTGCCAATCCTGAATTTGAAGATGTGCGCAGTCTGGAAGGGGTAGCCCCTACGAAAAAGCCATGCGTACCAATTATTGCAGTACCCACCACAGCAGGTACGGCAGCAGAAGTTACCATTAACTATGTTATTACAGATGTGGAAAGAAAGCGCAAATTCGTATGTGTAGACCCACATGATATGCCAATTATCGCAGTGGTAGACCCGGATATGATGTCTTCCATGCCAAAGGGACTGACGGCTTCTACCGGTATGGATGCACTGACCCATGCAATCGAGGGTTATACTACAAAAGCAGCCTGGGAAATGACTGACATGTTCCACTTAAAGGCTATTGAGATTATTTCCAAGTCTCTGCGTGGTGCAGTAGCAAACACGAAAGAGGGTCGTGAAGGCATGGCACTTGGACAGTATATTGCCGGTATGGGATTTTCTAACGTAGGACTGGGTATTGCCCATTCTATGGCGCATACACTGGGCGCTGTTTATGATACCCCACATGGTGTTGCCTGTGCTATGATGTTACCAATTGTTATGGAATACAATGCAGACTGTACTGGAGAAAAATATCGTGAGATTGCACGTGCCATGGGCGTAGAAGGAGTAGACCAGATGGACCAGGCAACTTACCGCAAGGCTGCAGTTGATGCAGTGCGTAAGCTGTCCGAAGATGTGGGAATCCCATCGAAGTTAGAGGCGTTGAAGGAAGAAGATTTACCTTTCCTGGCAGAATCAGCACATGCAGATGCCTGTGCACCGGGTAATCCGAAGGATGCCAGCATAGAAGATTTGACCGCATTATTCCGTAAACTGATGTAATACGGGAAATGAAAGTGAAAAGCGTGTATCTTGTAAAGCATCCCTTTTTCCTGTAAACTGAATGATATTAGATAATGTGATATCGGAGGCAGAAAAAGATGCACAATGAATTAACCAAACAGGACATTCAGAAGATGGAGGAAGAGATAGAGTACCGCAAACTGGTGGTTCGCAAGCAGGCACTGGAGGATGTGAAGGAAGCCAGAGCCCAGGGAGATTTAAGTGAGAACTTTGAGTACTATGCGGCAAAGAAGTATAAGAACCAGAACGAAAGCCGTATCCGCTACCTGGAGCGAATGATTAAGACGGCGGTGGTTGTCTCGGATGAATCCGCAGAAGATGAAGTGGGTATGAATAACACGGTGGAGGTCTTCTTCGAGGAAGACGGACTGACAGAGAAGTATAAGCTGGTAACTACAGTCCGGGGAAATTCTCTGGAAGGGCTTATCAGTACCGAATCCCCACTGGGGAAAGCTCTGTTTGGGCATAAGGTAAATGACCGGGTCTATGTGGAAGTCAAACCGGGTGTTGGCTACTATGTAGTTATTAAATCGATTGAGAATACGGTAGATGACGGAAGTGACAAAATCAGAAGCTTCTAGTCAGACCAAGAAGTTTCAGACCAAGAGGTTTCAGACCAAGAAGTTTCAGACCAAGAAGTTTCAGACCAAGAACTTTCAGACCAAGAAGTTTCAGACCAAGAACTTTCAGAATGGGAGGTATCTCCTGTTCTGGAAGTTTTTTTGCTTCATAGGAAATTCCTATGAAGCAAGAATCGACGCTTTGGCGGTGCGAGAATATGCCGAGGCACATTCTCTTTTTATCCAAGTATCGCAAACTGCAGGCACGGCGCAGGTGCGCTATATTCTGTCCGCGATGAACAAATTGTCTGCGCGTTGCCTGAAAATCTTGCGAGGACAGACCTATATGTAATATTAGAAAAAACTGGGACATACATTATAGATATGACAAGCCTAAGGCGCAGGATGGGAGAGTGGAGGAAGATACATGTTTGAGAAGAAAACAGTCGCAGAAACGATAGCCGTGTTAAAGACAGACCGGGAGAAGGGACTCGCTGGAAGGGAGGTTCTGGAGCGACGTGCCAGATATGGCAGCAATAAGCTGAAAGACCAGGAGAAGAAGAGCCTGGGACAGATGATAATAGAGCAGTTAAACGACCCTTTGATACTGATATTGATGGTAGCCATGGCGATTTCTTTTATGCTGCAGGAGTTTGGGGATGCTATTATCATCATCACGGTGGTGGTATTAAATGCCACTGTGGGTATCATTCAGGAAGGAAAAGCGGGTAAGGCGGTGGAGGCACTGAAAAAAATATCGGTGCCGCAGACGGTTGTCATCCGTGAGGGAGAGCGGTTGAAGATACCGGCAGAGGAACTGGTAACAGGCGATATTGTGGTACTGGAAGCGGGCAACCAGATACCGGCGGATTTACGGTTAATCGAAAGTCTTGGCATGCGGGTGGAGGAATCTACGCTGACCGGGGAATCTGTGCCGGTGGAAAAGGATGCCTCTTATGTGGAGCAGGGACAGCCGGATAACAGTTCCCCCAATATGGCATACATGTCTACCTATGTGACCGGCGGCAGGGGACTGGGAGTCGTAGTTGCCGTTGGTATGGATACTCGCATTGGGCATATCGCGGATATGCTGCATGGGAAGGAAAAGCTGACCCCTTTACAGCAGAAATTAGGGGAACTGGGAAAGATGCTCAGTATTCTGGCAGTAGGAATCTGCGTGTTCCTGTTTCTGGTGGCAGTGGTACAGAAAAGGGATGTGGCAGAGATGCTGTTAACCTCGGTATCCCTTGCTGTGGCAGCCGTGCCGGAGGGGCTGCCGGCGATTGTAACCATTGTACTGGCACTGAGTGTATCGAAGATGGTAAAGGCCAAGACCATTGTGCGTAAGCTGGCGGCGGTGGAAACCCTGGGAGCTGTGGAGGTAGTGTGTTCGGATAAGACAGGTACGCTGACCCAGAATAAAATGACGGTAGTGGAATGTTACGTGGACGGCAGACTGTTAAAACGAGAGCATTTTCAGGAGTTGTTGGAGTCGGGCAATGCCTGCAAGAGACATTTTCTGGAGGGCAGCATCCTGTGCAATGATGCCAGCCTGTCCACAACCGAACTGGGTGACCCTACCGAGCTGGCATTGGTTCACATGGCGCAGGAACTGGGAGTTGACCTGGAAGAGCAGAAAAGGCGTTATCCGCGGTTAGGGGAAAAGGGATTTGATTCGGAACGGAAAATGATGACCACCTTACACTGCCTGCCAGAGGGCATGACTGCCTATTCCAAGGGGGCAGCCGAGCGGATTCTGGAACGCTGTACTGCCTGCTACCGACAGGGGAAAATAGTACCCATGGAAGAACGGGAGCGGAAGAACAGTTTACAGGTGTTAAAACAACGGATGGCAGAAGGACGAAGGGTTCTGGGCATTGCTATGAGCAGCAAAGGCAGTATGGAAGAGCGGGACATGGTATTCCTGGGTTTTGTCAGTATGCAGGATCCGGTAAGACCAGAGGCGGTAGCAGCTGTGGCAGACTTTAAGAGGGCCGGAGTCAGAACCGTTATGATTACCGGCGACCATCCGGATACAGCATTTTCCATTGCAAAGGAACTGGGAATTGCAACCCGTATGGAAGAGTGCATGACAGGCAGGGAGCTGGAACATTTACCGGAAAATGCCTTCTTGCAGAAGCTGCCGGGGTTAAAGGTATTTGCCAGAGTGACCCCGGAGCATAAGGTAAAGATTGTGGAAGGGTATCAGGCACTGGGAAAAACAGTGGCGATGACCGGTGATGGGGTAAACGATGCCCCTTCGCTGCAGGCAGCTGATATCGGAATTGCCATGGGCTTAAACGGAACTGATGTGGCGAGAGGGGCAGCCGATTTCGTGCTGATGGACGATAATTTTGCTACCATACATACGGCAATCAGAGAAGGGCGTGGTATTTATGAGAATATCAGAAAGTCGGTGCTGTTTCTCTTATCCTCTAACCTGGGAGAGATTATGACGATGCTTCTGACCATTGTGAGCGGGCTGCCCACACCCTTGAAGGCAAGCTTTATTCTGTGGATTAACCTGATTACGGATTCCCTGCCGGCACTGGCATTGGGCGTTGACAATAATGATGCAGAGGTACTGATGGGCGAGCCGCCGCGGAAACGTGGAGATTCCCTGTTTGCCAGAGGAGGGCTTGCCTGTGTGATTTCCTATGGACTGGTTATCGGTGGAGTCAGCCTGGCAGCTTTTCTGAAAGTGCCCTATGACAGAATCGTGGGCGAAGGGTTGCCTGTAAGTTTACATAATGTTATAAATGGATTGCAGATTTCTTCTGTTCTTGCCAAAGCCCAGACCCATGCCTTTATGGTACTTGGCATCAGCCAGTTGTTCCATGCGGTAGGTATGAGGGATGTGAACTGTTCGGTCTTTAAGATGAATCACCGGAATAATCCGTATATGATAGGTGCGGTGGTTCTTGGGATTGCCCTGCAGGTAGCCGTTACGGAGATAAGCCCGCTGATTCAGCTTTTTGGGACGGTACGCATCAGCTTCATGGAGTGGGCACAGTTGATTGCCCTGTCGTTAACCCCATTGATTGTACATGAACTGTTAGTTGCCGTAGGAAAAGGAAAACACAGCACGGCAGAAACCGGGGAAGAATATCCTGCAGAGTCTGGCAAAATTTGTCAACAGCAGGAAAAAAACAGTTTCTTAGAGTGAGGAAAACTGTCAACAGCAGGAAAAAACAGTTTCTTAGAGTGAGGAAAACTGTTAACAGCAGGAAAAAACAGTTCCTTAGAGTGAGGAAAACTGTCAACAGCAGGAAAAAGACAGTTCCTTAGAGTAGGGCAAAAACTGCCAGCAGCAGGAGAAAAAGTCCACTAAGCCAGGAGAGGTCTAAATGAGTGTGGGACAACAGGCAGCGACCAAGCCCATAGCCTGTCAGGAAGAAAAAGAAATTCATCAGGGCAGCAGCCAGGAAGAGCAAAGGAAGTGGAAGTACCACAATGTGAAATGCCATGCCTACCAGAATACTGTCCAGGGAGAGAGCCAGGCTAAGAAGCAGGGCTTCTTTGGCAGAAAGCACCTGGATGTCTTCCTGATTGGCAGCCTCTGGAGAAAGATAGATAGTAAAAATAATATTAAGCTGTTTGACTTTACAACCCCAGTTTCTGGTAAGGCTGGGGTGTTTGTCTGCCAGACAGCGAATCAGACTCTCCAACAGCTTTTCACAGCCTAACAGGAAGAATAACAGGAAGGAAAGAACCGGCAGCGTGGCAGGCGGCATCAGTCCGGTCAGAAAAGAGCCAAGCTGATTGGAAAGGGTAATGAAAAAAGCCGGAATACAAATCAGAAACAGATAGGCGAGTGGTTTGATATGCACGTTATTCGTGCCGTAGGAAAGACCCGCAGTAACAGAGTCGACAGAAACGGCAATCAGGAACAGGAGAATAGGAAAAAGAGGTTGCAGCATAACGAAAATCCTTTTCGGAAGGTGTTACTATAATATATGAAAAGGATTGTTTACTGTTATACTGTACGATTTCCCCTAAAAATGATATGATAATAAAAAAGGAGGCGGCATGCTTATGGAACTTATGTTTATTGGGGCAGACCATGAGGTAACAGGAAGTTGTCATTACCTTCGTGTAGATAAGAAAAATATTTTAGTCGACTATGGAATGGAGCAGGGAATACAGGCATTTGAAAACTGCGAATTGCCGGTAGAACCTGCCTTAATTGATTATGTGTTTCTGACACATGCGCATGTGGATCATTCGGGAATGTTGCCACTTTTGTATGCAAGGGGGTTCCGGGGACAGATATTTGCTACCAAGGCAACTACAGATTTGTGCAGTATTATGCTGCGTGATTGTGCCCACATTCAGATGCAGGAGGCAGAGTGGAAGAATCGTAAGGCAAAGAGAAGTGCAGAAAATGCACTGGTAGAACCCCTGTATACGATGGAGGATGCAGACGGAACCATCCGGAGACTGGTTCCATGTGATTATGACAGTAAGATAGAGATTTGTGACGGAGTTACCATCCGGTTTACCGATGTTGGACATTTACTTGGCTCTGCCAGTATTGAAGTCTGGGCAACCGAGCAGGGTGTGACGAAGAAGCTGGTCTTTTCGGGAGATATTGGGAATACCGACCAGCCGCTTATCAAAGACCCGAAATATACAAAAGAAGCAGACTATGTTATTATGGAGTCTACCTATGGTGACAGGTTTCATGGAAGTGAAAGACCGGATTATATAGGCGAACTGGCGAAGATACTGAAATCTGCTTTTGATAAAGGAGGCAATGTGGTAATTCCCTCCTTTGCTGTTGGCAGAACGCAGGAAATGTTATATTTCCTGCGCCAGATTAAGTCAGAACGACTGGTACAGGGACATGAGGATTTTCCGGTTTATGTGGACAGTCCGTTAGCGGTGGAAGCTACTGGCATTTTCCAGAAAAATGAGTTTGATTGTTTTGACGAAGAAGCTATGGAATTAGTCAGGCAGGGAATCAATCCGATTGCCTTTCCGGGGCTTCGCCTGGCTATTACCAGCGACGAATCCAAGGCAATTAACTTCGATACCATACCAAAGGTTATCATCTCGGCATCCGGTATGTGTGAAGCAGGCAGAATCAGGCATCACCTGAAACATAATCTGTGGAGACCGGAGTGTACCATTCTGTTTGTAGGATATCAGGCAGTGGGAACGTTAGGACGCGCTATTGTGGAAGGTGTACAAGAAGTCAAGCTGTTTGGCGAGCCGATTCAGATTCGGGCAGAAATCAAGCAGCTTGCTGGCATGAGTGGTCATGCGGATAAGAATGGCTTACTGGAGTGGGTCAAAGCTTATGAGAAGAAACCACAGAAGGTATTTGTCGTACATGGTGAGGACAGTGTATGCAAGCTGTTTACCGAATGTCTGAAGATTGAGCATGGCATAGATGCCTACGCGCCTTACAGTGGTACCCGTTTTGATTTGCTGGATGACAGCTTTATCTATGAAGCAGAGCCGATTGTTATCAAGAAGAAGGCAAAGGGAATTTCTGATGTCTTTGCAAGACTGCTTGCCAGTGGACAGCGGCTTATTGCGGTTATCCATAAGAATGAAGGCGGTGCCAATAAGGATTTGGCGAAGTTCGCAGACCAGATTAATTCACTGTGTGATAAGTGGGATGTAAAATAAGAATAAAAAATCAGGAGAAAAAACATGAGTGCAGCAGACCAGATTTTCATCAATATGTGTAAGGATATTCTGGAGAATGGAACGAGTACGGAGGGGGAGAAGGTACGACCTCACTGGCCGGATGGCACCAGTGCTTATACCATCAAGAAATTTGGTGTGGTAAACCGGTATGATTTGTCCAAAGAATTTCCCATTATGACTCTGCGCAAGACCGCACTGAAAAGTGCTACAGATGAGATGCTGTGGATATGGCAGCAGAAGTCGAATAATATCCATGATTTACACAGCCATGTGTGGGATGAATGGGCAGACGAGGACGGCTCCATCGGGAAAGCCTATGGTTACCAGATGGGAGTAAAACATATTTACAAAGAGGGTATGATGGACCAGGTAGACCGGGTTATCTATGATTTGAAGAATAATCCTTTCAGCCGCCGCATCATGACAAATATATACGTGCATCAGGATTTACATGAGATGAACCTGTATCCCTGTGCCTACAGCATGACGTTTAATGTAACCCAGAAAAAAGGGCATGACAGACTTACCTTAAATGCAATTTTAAACCAGCGTTCCCAGGATGTCCTGGCAGCCAATAACTGGAATGTGGTGCAGTATGCGGTGCTGGTACACATGCTGGCGCAGGTATGTGATATGGAAGTGGGGGAACTGGTTCATGTCATAGCCGATGCCCACATTTACGACAGGCATGTGCCGGTTATCAGGGAGCTGATGGAACGCCCCTGTTATGAGGCACCGACTTTCTGGTTGAACCCGGAAATTAAAGATTTTTACCAGTTTACCAGAAATGATGTGAAGGTGGAAAACTATGTGACGGGACCACAGATTGTGGATATTCCGATAGCTATTTAAGGATACAAAGTGCGAAATGCAGCACAGAAATGAGGGTAAAGATGAATCTTATTGTAGCAGTAGACAGTAACTGGGGAATTGGCTGTAAGAACAGTCTGTTAGTCAGCATTCCGGCAGACCATAAATTTTTTCGTCAGGAAACCACAGGCAAGGTAGTGGTGCTGGGAAGAAAGACTTTGGAAACCTTTCCACAGGGATTACCTTTGCCGAACCGGACAAACATTATTATGTCAACCAATCCGGGTTATCAGGTAAAAGGTGCCATCATTGTGCACAGCAAAGAGGAACTGTTGGAGGAGTTAAAAAAATACAACACGGAAGAAGTCTATATTATCGGCGGTGAGAGTGTGTACAGGATGATGCTTCCCTATTGTGATGTCGCCCATGTAACCAAAATAGACCATGCTTATGAGGCGGATGCTTATTTCCCGAATCTGGACGAGATGAAGGAATGGGAGATTACCGCAGACAGCGAGGAGCAGACTTACTTTGACATTGCGTATGAATTTGTAAAGTATGAGCGGAGAAAATAGGAAGGAAGAGAAAGTCTGGCTACTTGACTTTTGAAGATAAAGGTATAATATAAAAGTGATGTAAAATACGCTTTGAGAAAAGGAGTTGCAAAGATGGAAAAGAAAAATATCGACTGGTCAAATCTTGGTTTCGGTTATCATGAAACAGACAAGAGATTTGTAGCAAACTATAAGAATGGAGCGTGGGATGACGGCGCGTTAATTTCTGATGCCAATATTACCATTAACGAATGTGCCGGTGTGTTCCAGTATGCACAGACTTGTTTTGAGGGAATGAAGGCGTATACCACAGAGGATGGACACATTGTTATTTTCCGTCCGGACTTAAATGCACAGCGTATGGAAGATTCCTGTAAGAGACTGGAGATGCCGGTATTTCCACAGGAGCGTTTTGTTCAGGCAGTAACAGACGTAGTAGCAGCAAATGCAGCTTATGTACCACCTTATGGTTCAGGAGCTACTTTATATATCCGCCCTTATATGTTTGGTAGTTCTTCTGTTATCGGTGTAAAACCAGCAGAGGAATATCAGTTCAGAATTTTTACCACACCGGTTGGACCATATTTTAAGGGTGGCGCAAAGCCAATTACTATTAAGGTAAGTGATTTTGACAGAGCAGCACCACATGGAACAGGTCATATCAAAGCTGGTTTGAATTATGCCATGAGTTTACATGCCATCGTAACTGCTCATGAAGAAGGTTTTGATGAGAATATGTATCTGGATGCAGCAACCAGAACCAAGGTAGAAGAGACTGGTGGAGCAAACTTCTTATTTGTAACGAAGGATAACAAGGTAGTAACGCCTAAGTCCGGCAGTATCCTGCCTTCTATCACAAGACGTTCCCTGATGGTAGTTGCCAAGGAATATCTGGGACTGGAAGTAGAGGAAAGAGAAGTACCATTTGAGGAAGTAAAAGATTTTGCAGAATGTGGTCTGTGTGGTACCGCAGCCGTTATTTCTCCTGTTGGTAAGATTGTAGACCATGGCAAAGAAATCTGCCTGCCAAGTGGTATGGAAGAAATGGGACCGATTACCAAGAAGTTATATGATACATTAACCGGTATTCAGATGGGTCGTATTGAAGCACCAAAGGGATGGATTCACGTAGTTGAGTAAGCAGTCTGGTAAGACATACCTTACAATTCGCGGGATAGCAGTACAGACAGAACCAGGCAGAATATGAGATAGTACAGAAGGGATTAGGTTGAGATGCGGAAGCACACAATTTAATCCCTTTTTTGAGAAAGAGGAGTACCATGAACGAGAAAATCCGGGAGCAGTTCCCTTATTTATATGAAACCCACCTGCATACGTCACAGTCCAGTGCCTGTGGGAAAAGTGCCGGAGCCGATATGGCAAGAGCCTGTAAAGAGTATGGTTATACGGGTATTTTCGTGACAGACCACAACTGGGGCGGCAATACGGCAGTAGACAGAAGTCTGCCCTGGGAAGAGTGGGTAGAAGAGTTCTGCAAGGGCTATGAGGCGGCTAAGGCAGAAGGAGACCGAATCGGTCTGGATGTTTTCTTCGGCTATGAGGCAGGCTACCATGGCACAGAATTTCTTATCTATGGAATTGACAAGGAATGGATGAAAACACATCCGGAGCTTCGAAAGGCTACCGTGGCAGAGCAGTACCGGCTGGTGCATGCGGCATGCGGTCTGGTGATGCATGCCCATCCTTACAGGGAGGAAGACTATATCCCGGAAATACGCCTTTTCCCGGAATGGGTTGACGGTGTAGAGGGAATCAACGCTACGCACTCCAACAGCCGCAGCACGGCACATAATGAGAAAGCCTTTGATGACAGGGCAATAGCCTATGCCAGAAAGCATCATTTACCCATGAGTGCCGGTTCGGATATCCATAATACAAATCTGTTTGGTGGTGGTGTGGCTTTTCAGAGAAAGATTACTTCCGGGCAGGATTACTGCAGGGCAATTTTGCAGGGAGAAAATTATGTACTGACTAACGGCGAAGTATGGTACGATAAAGAAGGAAACGTGATAGGATAATCCGCTTCTGTGTGGGAAAGCGGGCAGAAGGAAAAGCGGATGGAAAGAAAAGGTTGGCATAGTATTGAAACAAAGTAGAAGAAAATTTAGGATAAAAGGGATAGCCCTTATGCTGGCGATGCTCATGCTGGCGGGTACCATAACAGCCTGTGGCAGTAAGGACGGAAATGGAACGAAGGTTGTTCTGACGACCGGCTTTGATAAAAATGAAGTGTTCCGAATCGAAACCATGTCCTGTACGCTGCCGGAGATTATGGTCTATCTGACCAATATCCAGAATCGTTATGAAGAAGTCTATGGTCCCCAAATCTGGGAAGCCAGTGCAGATGGGGTCACTCTGGAGCAGAATGTGAAGGATATTGCCCTGGCACAGATTGCGCGGATTAAGACCATGAACCTGATGGCAGGCAGCTACGGCGTGGAGCTTACCGAGGAAGAGGAGATGCAGGCGGAGAATGCGGCAAAAACTTACTATGACTCGTTAAACGAAACGGAAATAGAGAAGATGGGTGTTACCGAGGATTTGATTCGCAGGATGTACCAGGAGTTTGCCCTGGCAGAAAATGTATACCAGTATACGATTCAGGACATCAATCCGGAAATCAGCGATGACGAAGCAAGGACTATCACGGTGCAGCATATTCTGATTAAGACCTATGCCCTGGATGGAACCGGCAAGAAAATCGGATATACCCAGGAAATGAAGGAAGATGCCTACCGGAGAGCCTGTGAGGTACTGGCACTTGCCAGGGAGGGTAAAGACTTTGATGAGCTGATTCGAAAGTACAATGAGAGTGACAAGGCAACCTACTCCTTTGGTAAGGGAGAGATGGATGCCACATTTGAAACAGCCGCTTTTAATTTGGGCACCGGTGAAATCAGTGATATTGTAGAAACGGAGTATGGGTATCATATCATTAAGTGTCTGAATACCTTTGACAAAGAGGAAACCGATGCCAATAAGGTAAAGATTGTAGAGCAGAGAAGAGAAGAGGCTTTCGGACAGGAGTATGATTCCTTTGTGGAAACTCTGGCGAGAAACCTCAATAGTGAACTTTGGGATAAAGTCAGCTTTATTCATGATGAGGCGGTTACCACCCAGAGCTTTTTCGAGGTGTACAACAGCTTTTTCGGAGAGTAAAGCCATTCTTTATAAAAAATTTAGAATTACGCAAACCCCTGTAAAATCGGCATATTTTTAAAATTACTAGCACTCATGTTAAATGAGTGCTAATTTTATCTTGACTTCTATTTAGGGGAGGGCTAAACTATTTTATGTAATAAAAAGCTTAGAAGAAGCTTTCGCTAATAGATGGAAAGGAACGTGA
>ERZ1026850.1457-NODE-1457-length-12202-cov-7.273565_pt1 | contig 12202 bp, 12 predicted proteins | sample MGYA00380155_ERZ1026850 | MGnify/ENA primary metagenome ERZ1026850 (study PRJEB33269, sample SAMEA4719791) | human gut metagenome | biome: human-associated habitat; feature: organic feature; material: feces | place: Cameroon | collected 2013-10 ... | reverse complement strand
AAACAAATGTTGTATGATATGTATAAATCGAACGGGTTCGATATGAAAAAGTCAAACATATTGCTGAAAAAGTGATTCTCTCCTATAAAATTCTGGATCCTAATAGTCCGGGATTTTATAAAAGGGATATATTTTAACAGGAGAATCGAACCGGTTCGACACAGGACAAAAACAGTTTATCAAAAGGCCAATTGATGAAACAAATCAATCACACAAGAAAAGAGGGAAAGTATGAAAAAGAAAATTATAAGTATGATACTTGCATCAGTAATGGTATTTACGACTCTCTGTGGATGCGGAGGCGGTCAGGGACAGAACCCGGAAAGTGGAGAAACAACAAAAGCAGCAGATGAAGCAGCATCAGGACAGGCATCCTCCGATGAGCAGATTGTTCTTTCCGTATCAGTAATGGCTAATGAAGAAGAAAAGAAAATTTTTGAAAATGCGATCGACAGATTTGAAACCAGTCATCCGAACTGTAAGGTAGATGCAAGCTATACATCCGGAAGTACATGGGGTGAATATTGTGATAAGCTTCTGATCCAGATCGGCTCAGGACAGGCACCGGATGTCATCCATGTAGCGATTGAGGGAACTCAGATGCTTGTAAAAAATAATGTGTTGCTTCCTTTGGATGATCTGATCGTAGCTGATCCTGAAGGACAGGCTATGATGGATGATTTTGTGGATTCGACAACAGATGTATTTACGATAGATGGGAACCTGTATGAACTTCCTACTGACTGTAATGATGCAGTTGTACATGTGAATACTAAGATGTTTCAGGAGGCTGGAATTGAAATCCCGTATGATGGATGGACATGGGATGAGTTCAGAAGCATTGCAAAGCAGTTGACAACCGGAGAAGGAGACTCCAAGGTGTATGGATTTGGCACATCACTGTCCCCTGCATGGCTTGCGGGCTGGTTTATGTCAAATGGAAGTGATTACATTAATGACGACTGGACAGATTCCAATCTTTCTGATCCCAAGGCAACGGAAACCGTAGAATTTCTTAATAGCCTTGTTAATGAGGATAAGAGTATGCCGGTTCCGGAAACAACAACAGATGCGACCAGCCTCTTTGCAGCAGGGCGTGTTGCCATGATCGCAACAGGAATCTGGCCTTTCCCGAGCTATAAAGCAAATGGATTTGAAGATGTAGATGTTGTGCCTATGCCCACAAACAGTGAAGATGCCAAAGTTGGATTTGGTGTAGGCGGCGTGGGAATTTACAGTAAATCTGAGCACCCACAGGAAGCATATGAATTAATGAAAGAGTTGACTTCAGTAGAAACAGGAAAAGAAAAGTGCGCAAGTGGTACCTGCGTTCCTGTAAGGTATTCATTAAGTGAGGATGAGGGTTATTTATCTCAGTGTCCGAATGCAAAGCTGTTTTTTGAATCACTGGCGGGCGGAAAAGCACTTCCTTCTCCTATGAACTATTCTGATCTCGAAAGAATTACAAACTCCATGTTCAGTGCTGTATTCTCAGGCGCAAGTTCTGTTCAGGATGCGGTAGCAAATGCAGATACAGAACTGAAGCAGTCATTTGCGGATCTGAAGTAGTCTGATGGTCTGATTCTGAAGGATCTCGCTATGATATTTACAGAGGCGGGATCCTTCCGAACAAAGCTGTACTGGGAATGAAAGAGGAAATTTATGAAGAAGAAAAAAGAGAATCTGACAGGGTATTTATTTATACTTCCTGCAATCATATTGTTTCTGTTTTTTGTTTTGATCCCTGTCATAGCAATGGTATGTCTGGGTTTTACGAAATATAATCTGTTTTCTGCTCCACAGTGGACGGGATTTTCCAATTTTGCCAAGATATTCACGGATGGAAGACTTTGGACAGTTACGAAAAACACTATTTTTCTGGCTTTTTTCTCTGTTATTTTGAATATAGTGGTGGGGCTGTTTCTGGCATTATTAATTGCTAATAAAAGAAGCCCGGTCTTTAACTATCTGGTTAGACTGTTTTATTTCTTCCCACTGATCGTTGCGCCGGTATATATTGCGGTGATCTGGTCGAATATCCTGTCTGCAGATGGTGGACTGCTTAATTACTATATTCAAAAAATCGGGTTTGAAGCTGTGGGCTGGCTGACAGATCGTAAGGTAGCTTTAAAAACAATTATCGGAATTGAAGTATGGAGGCTGACAGGATTTGCCATGCTGACCTTCATAGCAGGAATTAAGAATATATCAAAGGATTACTTTGAAGCAGCTTCCCTGGATGGAGCCGGAGTTGTACAGACAGCCTTTTATATCACGATACCGCAGTTAACTCCAACAATTCTTCTAAATCTGATCATGTATGTGATCACAGAGCTGAAAACATTTGATATCCCAATGCTCATGACAAAGGGAGAGCCAATGGATGGAACGCGTACCATTGCCATGTATATTTATGAAACAGCTTTCCAAAAGCAGGATATGGGATATGCGTGTGCAATATCACTGTTTTTTGTGGTTGGTATTATGATACTTACATGTGTTCAGTTTATAACAAGTAACAGGTGGGTGCATTATGATTAAATTGAAAAAGAAAATATCTGATTTCATAATTTCGTTACTGGTACTGCTTGGTGGAATTGTTGTATTTATTCCGTTTATGTATATGTTTTCCTCCTCTATGCGCACACCGGCAGAAGCGTTCAAACTGCCACCGGCCATTTTGCCGGAACGCTTCATGATTGAGAATTATATCCAGTTGTTCAAATCAGATCTGCCGTTTGCAGGGATGTTCCTTAACAGTGCAATTGTTACGGGAGTGACGATCACAGCACAGATTATTATCTGCTCTATGGCAGCCTATGCATTTGCAAAGATCAAGTTTGCGGGCAGTAATTTCTGGTTTATGGCTTTTCTGATGTCGATGATGATCCCAGTGCAGGCAACGATCATTCCTGTCTATATTATGATGAGTAAGCTGAATCTGATTAATACATTAAGCTCTGTTATTCTGATTTCTGTGTTTAATGCATTTGGTATCTTTCTGATGAGACAGTCGATCGCTTCTGTTCCGGATGCAATCATTGAGGCGGCTAAGATTGATGGGGCCGGTCATTTCAGAACGTGCTGGCAGATCGTGATCCCAATGGTGAAAAGTACGATTGTTACATTGATTATTCTGAATTTTAATTCCATATGGAATGATTACTTTATTCCCTATGTATTTGTAAGCAAATGGGAAAAGATGACAGTACCGCTGGGTGTAGCAGCCATGAAGGGATATATGGGATCCGGTAATAAATCTGTGGTACTTGCCGGAGTAACAGTAGCATTACTGCCTATTTTAGTTGTATTTCTGATCGGGCAAAAATATATCGTTGAAGGACTGACATCATCTTCGGTGAAGGGTTAGGTGAAAAATATGTATACAAATATGATAAATCTGTGGGAAGGCAGAGAAGATGTGACATTAACTTCCTATTGCATGGAAAAGAACGATGAGATTATCGGATGTGATCGAAGACCTGCTGTAATTATCCTGCCGGGTGGCGGATATGCGGGATTTACAGAAAGAGAAGGAGAGGCGGTGGCACTTCGCTTTATGGCTGCCGGTTATCAGGCTTTTGTGCTTCATTATTCTGTCTGTGAAAAGGCTGCGTTCCCCGGGGCACTTTATGATCTGGCACAGGCAATGTGCTTTCTTCATCAGAATGCAGAAAAGCTGTGTATCAATGAGAAAAGGATTGTTGTGTGCGGATTTTCCGCAGGCGGAAATCTTGCTGCATCACTTGGCGTGATGTGGAATCAGGAATTTATGAAAGAAAAGTTTCAGGTACCGGCAGAGTGGCTGAAGCCGGCTGCAATGGTTCTGGGTTATGCTGTTACGAATTTCGGCTTTGAAAATCATAGTGTGCTGAATCAGGAACAGGCTGAAATGATGATAAACTGTAACCGGTACATAACGGGAAAAGAGCAGCCAGAGAAAGAGGACTATGAAAAAATAAATCTTCTGCGGTTTGTTTCATCAGATACACCACCGGCTTTTCTGTTCCATTTATGTGCAGATCCGGTAGTGCCTGTGGATAATTCGCTGCAGTTTGCAAGCAGGCTTGCTGCCTTTGATGTTCCGTTTGTGCTGGAAATAGGTGAAGATACCTGGCATGGTGTTTCATCACTGAAAGCGGAGGATGCCAATCTTGGCTTTTTTAAAGAGGAATACGCAGGATGGTTTGACAAGGCGATCAGCTGGCTTAAGAAAAAATTATTTGTGGAGAATGAGTAGAATGAAATCTTTTATTGTTGAGAAAAAATACATTCTTTTCCCAATAAGCATGGATGCACCATGTAAAATGGTTACAGTCTGTTCAGAAGGTGAAAAGATATTTGAGTTTGATATTCCTGTTGAAAATGGCAATTCTCCATATCGGTTTCAATATTATGCGCCCTTAAACGTAGAAAAATGGAAGGGGCAGGAAATAACGATAGAAGTGGAGGATGCGCTGGATTTCCTGGAGGCGGTAGGATTTTCGGATGACAGGGTGGATACCGTGCAGCATAAACCACAGATCCATTTTTCACCGGAATCCGGTTGGATAAATGATCCAAATGGCCTTATATATGCGAATGACCGGTACCATCTGTTTTTCCAGTACAATCCATTTCAGAATCAGTGGGGAAATTTATGCTGGGGACATGCTGTCAGCAGGGATCTGCTGCACTGGGAGCAGCTGGATACAGCTATGTTTCCTGATGGGAATGGATCCATGTTTTCAGGGTGTGGCATTATAAATGAACGGGGGCTGCTGGAGCTGCCGGATTCTGCTCTTCTGTTTTTCTACACCATGGCAGGTGGAAAAACGAAATGGAGTGAAGGGAAAAAGTTTACACAGAATCTTGCTTATAGTCTGGATGAGGGTAATACGCTGAAGAAGGTGAATCCGCCAGTCATAGAGCATATTGCCGATGAAAACAGGGATCCCAAGGTTTACTGGCATGAGAAAAGTCAGGCATATTATATGGTTCTGTTTCTGGAAGGAAACCAGTTTGGTATTTTTCGTTCTGAAAGCTTACAGAGCTGGGTGTGTACACAGACCCTGGAGCTGGATAAGGCCTGGGAATGTCCGGATCTGAGAGAGATACCTGTTGAGGGCGGTGGATCAAAGTGGGTATTCTGGAGTGCTGATGGGTTTTATTTCCTCGGTGAGTTTGATGGATTTCAGTTTATGACAGACGGAATCAGGAGAGAAGCTTATCAGACGACAGTTCCTTATGCGGCGCAGACGTTCTTTGGAACTGAGGATGTTATTACGATACCATGGCTCCGGACGCAGAATAATGGAAAGTATTACAGGGGAGTAATGGGACTCCCAAGAAAGCTGACATTAGTACAGCTTGGAGGAGAGCTGCGGCTCCGGATGATGCCGGTAGAAAGCTTCCTGAATGCGAGAAAGCTTGTCCGCGTGGACAATACCTGCGAACTGAAATATACACCGGAGGATTTCCGGGCAACACAGATACAGTTATTGGGAGCCGGTGGGATAAGCTATGCAGCTGAAGTGAATGATAATGAGATTCAGTTTGATGCAGAAACAGGTATTCTGACAATAAATGGAGAGCAGGCATTTATGGGTAAGAATGTACATGAAATGAGTATACTTATAGATGCTGAAATCTGTGAAGTAACAACGGAAAATGGATTATATTATGGAATATTTGAATTAAAGCCGTCCTGTAATATTCAGGAATGGAGAATCTGCGCAAAAGAAATGCTCAGTATAAAAGTGATGGAAATTTCATAGACTGTTCCCCATAATAAATGCCAGATATCCAAAATCCCATAGCAGGGATTCAAAGCTGTTTTCCAGATACTCATAAATATCCTCTTCCTCGTATCCGGTCATTCGGGTAAGGATGACAATGGCCTGTCTTACAGACTCATAGGAAAGTATCCCCTTATCTTCTGACAGATATGTCAGAAATAAAGCCTGCCGGATAGCAGCATACTGAAGAGTAGTCCACTGCAGACGGACCAGCATGTGTTCTGTACTGGTGTCATCAGGTGCAAGCAGATCGGAATACATTTCATTTGCCAGAAAGCTGCGAAGCAGTGGATAAAAAGCTTCAAGCTGCAGACAGAAGGCAACCCATTTGGAAAGAAGAAGGTCTTCTGCCATTTCATTGAGCTGTTCTGCCTGTGTGATCAGCGGCTCCAGATATTCTTCATACAGTCCTTCCTCCAGGTAATTGACAGCCAGATCCTGCAGCAGTTCATTGCATTCCAGAATGGTATCCGTAGCAGGGAGGGGCAGATCATAAATCGCCCTTTGCAGCTCAGACAGTGTGGATGGTGTGAAGCAGTCCTCGATCACGGCGGCAGTAAGAGACTGACCCTTTTCTTCCTTACGGTATAATTCCTGCAGGATATAGAAGCTCTGCATCAGGGGAAGAGAAGGTTCAGTCAGCCGGATGGAATCTCCCTGCATCAGAGCCGTTATTTTTTCACGAAGCAGAAATGCAGGATTTAGGCTGACAGAAGAAACCTCCGGGAAGGTCAGATGTTTTTTCTGCTGCCACAGATCGATAACAGCCGGACAGCACGGCATCAGGGAAACTTCCCTGTGATCAGAAAAATCATGGTATTCCCTTGGAAAAGTGGTACAGGTCTCAGAAAGAACATCAGCATTATAAGTAAGTACCAGGCTGCACAGCAGATTTTTCGTAAGAAAAGGGCAGCGGTGATCATCAGTCAGACGGATCACCCGTTGGCCTTCTTTTTTTTCTGTAAAAGAATTGAGGTTCTTTTTATGACCGCCGGCAGATTCCGGAGGTGTGAGTGTTTTCCACTTTTCTTTTGTACTATCATCTACATAAATTTTCCATTCCTGGCAGCAGGTAAGGGGACAGTTGTCCGCTGTGCAGATGAATTCTGAATAATAATCCGGATAAAATATTTCCATAAGAACCTCAAATAAAAAATAATTTATTACAATACGAATGACAGTAAACATGGTCTGCTATGCACATTGTAGCATGTTTTCCCGGAAATGGGAAAGAAATAAGGAAAAGAATACTGGACGGTGAGCTCCTTTTGATGTAAGATAAGAATAGATAAAATATTATCTAAAATCATGGATTATAAGCAAAAGTAGATAAAATGTTATCTACAGGAGAAACTATGAATGAGATGAATGAACTGGTATGGGAAACAGCAGAGGAACTGGATAAAAAATTAGCTGAAAGGATCCGCAGGATCAGAAAGAGGCGTTCTATATCCCAGCAGGAACTGGCGGTTATGAGCGGCGTAAGCTATGGCTCCATTAAACGGTTTGAAGGAAGCGGGCAGATATCGCTGCTTTCCCTGACAAAGATTGCCATGGCACTGGAGCTGACAGATGAACTTAGAGATCTCTTTGCACAGGTGCCATACAGGAGCATAGAGGAGGTTATTCATGAAGGATGACAGAAGCAGGATGTGAAGAATCGTTACCGCCGGATGTGTTTTAATGTGTTTATGAAAAACTGGGGGAATACCTGTAAAGGTATTCCCCCGATGGCTTGTGCACCTGGCAGTACACGGTCAGTTATTATAATGTGTATCCAAAAGTGCACAGTCCATGATCAGCACATAAAATATATTTCCAAAGTAAGTATTCTCAACAATGCGTCCATGATCCAGAACCGGATGGCAGGAGCCGTCCTTTTTGACAAAATGGAACTGGACATAATCATTGGTTCCGTTTACCTTAGAATGGATCTGATCCCAAATGCTTTTTTCCACTAAAGCCTGTTCGTCAGGACGGATCAGGCCACGGAAGCTGTGACCGGAATAGGCGAGGAATTCATCCATATCCTTACAGCCTGCATACCGGATCAGCTCCTGATTGGCATACAGAATGCGGTCATCCTGGGGGTCTGCCTTGTAGATCAGAAATGCACCGGGAAGGTTTTGGGAAATATCCCTTAGTGCAAAGCCGAGACGGAGGCGTTTCTGCGAATGAAACCCCTGCCGGTAGGGCAGACAGCTGTGCTTGCCGCGAAGCTTTACCTCGTAAAGAGCCATATCTGCATTTTTGAGGAGCACAGAAGGATCTGTGCTGTCCTCCGGATATCCGGCATATCCAAGGGAAATGTGAAAAGGATGGTCGGTGCCGCTATATTTGAAGGATCTTGGTATGAATGTAAAGGCTTCTATGCGGCTGGCAGAATCCTGACAGGTGGTGCCGGTAAGGATAACAGAAAATTCATCACCGCCACTTCGGCTGAGGATGGCATTTTCAGGAAAAGCTCTCTGCAGGGTTCCTGCAAGCTCCTGCAAGGCAAGATCACCGGCTGCGTGGCCATAAATATCATTGATAAATTTGAAGTCATCGATATCCAGCTGTATTCCGACACAGGGAGCTTCGGGATGTGCTTTCAGAACACGCGTCCATGCTTCGTCAAAGCCATGACGGTTCAGAAGCCCTGTAAGTGGATCAGTGGCAGAAAGTGTTTTTAGTGTTTCATGGCGTTCCTTCAGGGCCAGAATGGCATATGTGAGACTTGAAAGAAGCAGATTGATAAAAAGTCCGCATAAAAAAATGATCAGGGAATGACTGCCTCTGTTCCAGCCGTCAGAGGGCATCACCTCCAGCTTATAGGAGCAGCAGCCGACCTTAAAGAAGTAGGTGACGGGATCTGTCAGGGTAGCACCGGAGGAAAAAACCTCCTTATATTCCGAGGTTATGGGTGAAACTGTTTTGGACAGACGGTATTCATAACCGAAATTTGTCAGTGCCTGAACGGAATCGGCAAAAATATCAGGGACACGGATAATGACAATTGTAAAGCCCCAGAAATAGTTTTCACCGTTGCTGTCCTTCAGGTAGACCGGATTCCGGACCGCGATACCGGTACCACCCTGCCGCAGAGGAAAGGGACCCTGCATGATCGTAAGGTTATGGTCTCTCCCATATCGGGAAAGCTCTCCTCTTTTTTCATCATGGAGCAGGTCAATCTTACCGGCTTCATTGCCTGCTTCCGGATAGATATCGGTCACAACACCGTTCGGGGCAAGCTGGATGCTTTGAAAGGAATTGGTCATGAAATTTGAGGCTACCTGATGGAAGTTACGGATGTGGCCATTTTCACTGACCAGGATCCCCTTCAGGGAATTTGTGACAGTAATTCCATAAGTCAGATCACTGGTCATATGCTCTGCACAGGTCATGGCGTTTAATTCTGTAATGGTACGGACACGTGCCCGGTTGTCAAAATAGTTTTTATAAAGTATGCAGGAAAGCATAATGCTGCAGATGATAAAAACAAGAAGGGACAATAACCAGTTCTGTATTCTGTGTTTTTTATCTGAAATAACCATGAGATATCTCCTGAAAATATTTTTAGCAAAACAGCAATCATTATAACAGACTGTATAACGGGAGTAAAGATATGTAACACAGTGTGTAAAATAATTTTAACAAAAAATTACTTGACTGCTATTCTGAATGGCATATAATAGTTCAAAAATGGATAATTCAAAAATGAATAAAATATGTCATATGAAAAGATGGTGCAGGAAGAGGGAAAAGGATGGATATCAGCATAGAATTTGTGAGAAAAATAGGAACGGCCTACAGCAGCGCCTGTAAGCCTCTTTGCCAGAGGTGGAGGATTCCGCAGACAGCATTTGATATACTTATGTTTCTGGTAAACAACCCACAGTACAAAACAGCCAGGGATATTGTGGAGATCCGGAAGATCAAGGCGAATCTGGTTTCCGTGAATGTGGACAGGCTTGTGACAGAAGGGTATCTGGAGAGAAAAGCTATAGAGGGAGACCGGAGAAAGCTTCAGCTTGTCTGTACAAGGAAGGCAGAACCACTGACTAAAGAGGGAAGGAAGCTGCAGCAGGACTTTCTGGAGCGTTTATTTGTCAATACAAGGGAAGAAGATAAAAAAGGCTTCCTGGCTGTCATGCAGATCATGGAGCAGAATCTTGATGATTTACTGAAGGGAGAGAAGTAAGATGGAATTATTATTAACAGTCGTTGTTACCTTTTTTGCAGGAATGGGTGCCGGTCTTGGCACAGGCTTTGCAGGAATGAGTGCGGCAGCAGTGATCAGTCCGATGCTGATTACCTTTTTGCATATGGATCCTTACATGGCGGTGGGGATCGCATTGTCCTCTGATGTACTGGCAAGTGCTGTGTCGGCTTACACCTATGGTAAAAACAAGAATCTGGATATCAAAAATGGTCTGATCATGATGGTGAGCGTTCTTGTATTTACAGTAGTGGGAAGCTATATCTCCAGTCTGGTGCCATCCACAACTATGGGGAATTTCTCTGTATTTATGACATTTCTTCTTGGCATCAAATTCATTGTGAAGCCCGTTATGACGACTAAGGAAGCCATGCAGGGAGTAGCCGCAGGAAAGAGAGCACTGCAGTCAGTCATCTGTGGAATCGCGATTGGCTTTATCTGTGGCTTTATAGGAGCCGGCGGCGGTATGATGATGCTTCTTATCCTTACAAGTGTTCTTGGCTATGAACTAAAGACCGCAGTAGGGACGAGCGTATTTATTATGGCCTTTACTGCATTTACCGGGGCAGCTTCCCATTTTGCGATCGGCGGCATGCCTGATATCACTGTTTTTCTCCTATGTGTCATATTTACTCTGGTATGGGCAAGGATCGCAGCATTGATCGCTAATAAGGCAGCACCGAAGACACTGAACCGGATGACAGGTGTGATCCTTGTGATACTTGGAATCGTGGTAATGCTGTTTTCCATGCTGTCCAGATGATATAGTGACAGGCTGCGTGCGGCAGCGGGAACCGGTAGACGATCATCTCTTTAACAGGCTGGCAGTTCTTTCAGATCCTTCCGGAACAGGAAAACACTGCCTGTCATAAGCAGGATCGTAATACCCCAGGAAATCGGAAAGACGATAAACAGGCTTTCCAGTGTATGGAAATGTCGGAACACAGTAAAGACCCATAGAATCCGCAGAAAGCATGTGCCAATGACGGTGAGGGCAGCAGGCAGGGCAGAGTGGCCACGTCCCCGGAGAACACCGGCAGGTACTTCATAAAGACTGCAGATCGGCTCGAAAAACAGGATCAGCATGATCCGTGTACAGGCGGCACTGATCACGGCAGGATCATTACTGAACAGATGGCAGAACCATTCCCTAAAAACGGTCAGGGGAACGATGACCAGGGAACTGAACAGGATACAGAAAAGAAGGCAGAGCAGAAAAATCCTGGTACACCGGTCTTTTTTTCTGGCAGCGAAGTTCTGGCTGGTGAAGGTGGTTGCGGTCTGCCCGAAAGCGGTGATCATGTAATAGCCGAAATATTCAAAATTCATGGCGATCGTGCTTCCGGCAGCTGCGATGGTGCCAAAGCTGTTGACAGAAGCCTGTATGAAGATATTGGCGAAGCAGAATACAGCTCCCTGCACAGCAGCTGGGATGCCGATCGTGAGCATATGGAGGAGCTGATTTCCATGAATGCGGAAATTTTTGAAGCTCATATGAAATTCTCCCGGTTCTCTGTGCAGCCAGAACAGGACAAGGACTGCAGAAAAGGCAGTGGCAATATCTGTGGCGATGGCAACGCCTGCAACACCGAGATGGCAGACAACAACAAGGAACAGGTTCAGAAGGACATTTAAAAAGCCTGAGGCTGTGAGAGCCAGAAAAGGACGTCTGCTGTCACCCTTTGCGCGGAGGATGGCAGAACCGAAGTCATACAGCATCAGAAAAGGGAGACCTGCGAAATAAATACGAAGATAAGTGATTGCAGCGGTCAGCACACTGGCAGGTGTCCGGATCAGGGTAAGGAGTAGACTGGAGAGAAACTGACCAGTGAGAGATAGAAGGATACCAGACAGAAGAGAAAAGGAGAGAGCAGTATGGAGGATGTCCGGGATCTGCTCTTTTTTGTTTTCTCCGATCGCTGCAGCGATCATGACATTGGCTCCTACAGACAGTCCGGCAGAGATGGTGACAAGGAGTGCCACGATCTCGCCATTTGTGCCAACGGCAGCCAGGGCATCAGCGTTTTCAAAATAGCCGACGACGGAGGTGTCGGCAGCGTTGAAGAGCTGTTGGAGCATATTGCTGAAGGCAATGGGCAGGGCAAAGAGGATCAGCTTGCCGGCAAGGGAGCCGGAGAGCATATTTACAGATTTTTCTTTTTTCATTAGAAGCAATCCTTTCCCTATTTCGTTCTTGTAAAATCATAACCCGTCTATTAAAATG
>ERZ1026850.1456-NODE-1456-length-12212-cov-4.499465_pt1 | contig 12212 bp, 11 predicted proteins | sample MGYA00380155_ERZ1026850 | MGnify/ENA primary metagenome ERZ1026850 (study PRJEB33269, sample SAMEA4719791) | human gut metagenome | biome: human-associated habitat; feature: organic feature; material: feces | place: Cameroon | collected 2013-10 ... | reverse complement strand
GGCGCACTGTATATCTCAATTTCCTTTTCGGAAGGGAATAATTCGGTAAAACGGTCGATCGCCCGGATATACCGCTCTCTATTATAAGGAACTCTCTGCTCATCCACATAGATCTCCTTGATCTTCTGATCCAGTGATCCATGCTCCAGAGATTCCCGTACACTCATGATATTCTGCATGTCTTTTCCTCCATGTTATATTGTTACCTCATAAAGTGTACCATATCAGGTTTCGTAATGCAACAAATGCCGGGCACTCTAATATGAACGAAAACATTCCTTCATTTTTTCCAGACGACACAAAGCTTCATCCAAAGTTTCCTTTTCCCGGGCAAAGTGCAGCCGGATCAGATGATTGACATCCTCTTTGAAAAAGCTGGAGCCAGGTACTGCACCAACTCCCACCTTGCGTGCCAAATCCTCGCAGAAGGTCAGGTCGCTTTCATAACCATAATCACTGATATCCACCATCACATAATAGGCTCCCTGAGGCTTGGTAAAACGAAGTCCAATCTGCTCTAACCCTTCTGTAAAAAGGCTTCTCATGTGGGTGTAGTGCTGCTGTAACTGCTCATAGTAGGAATCCGGGAATTCCAGTCCCACCACTGCCGCCTCCATCAGCGGTGCCGCCGCCCCAACCGTCAGGAAGTCGTGTACCTTCTTAATCCGGTCTGTTATCTCCGGGCTTGCTATCACATACCCAAGACGCCAGCCGGTAATGGAATAAGTCTTAGACAGGGAATTACAAATCAGGGTTCTCTCCCGCATGCCCGGCAAAGTGGCAATACAGATATGTTCGTTGGGTTTATAGAGAATATGCTCATACACCTCATCGGTTATCACATAAATATCGTATTTCACTGCCAAATCCGCAATGACCTTTAACTCCTCATAAGTAAACACCTTACCGCAAGGGTTCGATGGATTGCAAAGCACCAGTGCTTTTACCCCATCCTGCCGGATAGCAGCCTCCAGTGTATCCCCGTCAAATCCATACTCTGGCGGCACCAATGGCACATAAATGGGCTCTGCCCCGGACAGAATCGTGTCGGCTCCGTAATTTTCGTAAAAAGGTGAGAAAATAACTACCTTGTCCCCTGGATTGCAGACTGACATCATAGCCGCCATCATTGCCTCCGTGCTACCGCAGGTTACGGTAATCTCACGGTTCGGGTCTACCTTCATTCCCCGGAAATGTTCCTGTTTTCTCGCCAGTGCCTCCCTGAAATTCTGTGCGCCCCAGGTTAAGGCATACTGGTGGGGACCCTCTGCCGCCACCTGTGCCAGCCGGTTTGTAATTTCTTCCGGCGGGTCAAAGTCCGGAAATCCCTGGGATAAGTTAATGGCTCCATACTGGTTGGATACCCTGGTCATCCGGCGGATAACCGAGTCGGTAAAATACTCTGTTCTGCTACTAAGTTTCTTCATGATGTCCCCCTACTCACTTGTTGCAATATCAATTCTTCTGAGCTTTTCCATCAGTATTTCTTCTTCTGTTGGCTTATCCTCTGATTGCTCTATCTGTTGCCGCACCCGATACATCTGTCTGTCAATTTCTGCAATCCGTTCAGCACAATCCGTTAACTGGCTTACAATTTCCTGCTGATTCGGCACTTCCTGCTTGTATTTCAACTGATGCTCTAAACTCGCCCAAAAATCCATGGCGATGGTACGAATCTGTACTTCCACTGCCATTTCCTTTGTCTCGTCTGAGAAGAATACCGGCACACTGACTATCATGTGATAGCTTCTGTAACCATTTGCTTTCGGATGCTTAATATAATCTTTTTCCTTAATTATCGTAATATCATCCTGCTTTGCCAGTGCATGGGCAAGTACATAAATATCATCTACATAAGAGCACACCACACGGATTCCCGCCACATCATATAAGGTTGCCTCCACATTATCCACCGTAAAGTCCAGTCCCTTACGCGCCAGCTTCTCCATAATACTGGAACTGCTCTTTAATCTGGAACTGATAGCAGTAATTGGATTGCGCTGATAGCGCACGTTAAACTCAGAATTTAACACGTCAAATTTCGTCCGTACCTCCTTAATAGCACAACTGTATCGCATACGCATTTCCCGATAGTCTACAACCGTTCCCGCTAGCTTGAGTTGCTTATCAAATATCGCCTTATCCACCTGAGGATATATCATCATTTCCGTATTATTAGAACCTGCACTCATCTCATCCAGGGGAAAGAAAGGATTTCCACTCATTTATCTTATGTCCTCCATCTGTCTTATCTTATTTATCAGCACATCTTCCCTGATTGTTCTGTTATCATTATGACAATCTTCTTTGTTTTTATCCTTTTTAACTATATAACAAATGCTACAACGAAACAATGAAACCTTTGTGATTTTTCTATTAAAATTGCATGTATTAAAAATTTTCCCCCAGCGGCACTTCACAGGAAATCCCTATTCCATAAAAAATCTGCAGAGGTTTCTCCCCCTGCAGACGTCTTTTTCCCTGTTTTAAAAAATAACCGTAACTTCTGTTCCTTTTCCCGGTTCGCTCTCCAACTGTAACTGTGCATTATGCACCGCTACAATATGCTTCACAATGGCAAGTCCTAACCCGGTACCTCCGGTAGACTTGGAGCGGCTCTTATCCACCCGGTAAAACCGTTCAAAAATTCGCTCCTGATGTTCCTTTGAAATACCGATTCCCGTATCCTTCACCCGCAGGAAAACTTTTTCCCCCGCTTTACCCACACAGACATCTACCATTCCACCAATATTATTATAGGCAATGGCATTATCACACAGATTATAGATTAACTCCTCAATCATCTGTTTATCGCCCTGAATCGTACAAGGACTTCCTGTCATGGAAAGAATAACACTCCTGTCCTCTGCCCGCATCTGCATCATCTCCACCGTATCCTGTGCCAGTTCATACAGATTGATAGATTCAAAAGCTATCTCTGGTTCCATTACATCCAGCTCCGATAATTTAATAATATCGTTAATCAGCGTCAACAGCCTCTTGGCACTCTGATGAATTCCTGCCGCAAACCGGATGGCATCCTGTCCTGAAGCCATCCCATTTTCTATTAACTCCGAATAACCAGATATAGCTGTCAATGGTGTTTTCAGTTCATGCGATACATTGGCAGTAAATTCCTGCCGCATATTAGCATTGGCAAGAATCGCCTCATGCTGCTGTCGGATAGTCGCCGCAAAAGGTACCAGTTCCTCATACACATTACTCTCTTCTATATGATTCATATCTGCCGCCATCTGTTCAATCGGCGACACAATGCTCTTCGTCAGATAATGGGAAAGCAACAGGCAAACTGCCATAAGCCCCACTATCATCACTGCCATAACCGGCAGAGAGCGATACAGAATACTCCAGATACTGTGTGATTCCCTAGCCACACGAAGTACGTTTCCATCTTCCATCCGCACCGTGTAATAATAAGTATTCCGTTGCATAGTAGAAGAACGCCGGATAGACTGTCCTTCCCCCTTTTCCAAAGCTTCCTTGATTTCCGGTCTCCCGGCATGGTTGTCCATCTCTCCTACATTCGCATTACTGTCATAGATAACCTGTCCTTCCGGTGTAACAACTGTAGTCCGTACATTATCCTTTTCAAAGTCATACCTCTTTACCTCTGGCTCTTGTAAGATATCGCTCTTGGACAATACATCGGCATAGTTCTTTAAATCTTCCATTACCTGGCTTCGGAAAATCCGATAAAAGCCAACGCTCATGAAAAAAAGCATTCCAATAACTGCCAGAGCTGCAATTATCATCAGTTGTCTGTTAATTTTCTTTTTCATTTCTTTTCCTACTCTATCACGCTGTCCAGAATATATCCCACATTCCTTACTGTCTTAATCATACTGCCTGCCTCACCCAGCTTCTGCCTAAGCGTCTTAATATGCATATCCAAGGTTCTGGATTCTCCTTCAAAATCCATCCCCCACACATGATTCAGAATTTCTTCTCTGCCAGTCACAATGCCTGCATGCAGCATTAGCATCTTCAATAGCTCATATTCCTTATAAGTCAGTTCACACAATTTATTATCTACATAAACCGCATGTCGTTCACTGTCCAGAAAAATCTTGCCAATAGTAAGGCATTTGTCTCCTTTGTCCTCACCACTCCGTCTCAGAAGTGCTTTCACTCTGGAAATCAATTCCATAACACCAAAAGGTTTCGTCAAGTAATCGTCTGCGCCGATATCCAGCCCCTTTACCTTATCCATCTCCGTCGTCTTCGCTGTAACAAGGATAATCGGTGTTTTCTTTGTCAGGGAATCCTTTCGAAGTTTCTCCACAATACTAAGCCCATCTTCATCCGGAAGCATGATATCCAACAGAATCAGGCTGGGAATCCGGTCTTTTAACGCATCATAGAAATCTTTGGCATTCTCGTATACCGCCACGTCATAACCGCTGTTTTTTAAGGAAAAGCTCTCTATTTCACTGATATTCCGGTCATCCTCTACTACATAAATCATACTCATATCCGTCACTCCTCATTCTGCTTGAAAGACATTGGTTTTCTATCTCATTCGTGCCCTATTTCCTTGTTTTGGAGATGATATTTTCAGTATACCTCATTCTTGTTTCTTATGGCAATGCATACTCCTGCAAAAAGGTGTCATAAAGCTGATGATACCTTACTGCATCCTTTTCCCGAATTTCTTCGTTATAACCATGCATTTCCAAAGAATCATCCCTTACCTGCACAATGCTTACCGCAATATGCGCACAGTGCGCTGCAATTCTTTCATAGCTTGTAATAATATCTGATAATAAAAACCCTAACTCAATGGTACATTTTCCCTTGCGCAGTCTTTTAATATGCCTCTTTCTGACCTCTGCGCTTAATTCTTCTACTACCGCCTGCAAGGCTTCCACCTCATAGGTCAGTTCACCATCTTCTCTTTTGAATACCTCTAAAGAAGTATTCAGGATTCTGGTAATGGCCCTGGAAAATATCTCCAGTTCCTCCTGTGCTTTATTGGAAAATTCCTGCCCTTTCTGATTTTTCTCTTCGCAGGACTTCATGATGCTAACCGCATGGTCAGAAATCCGCTCAAAATCTCCGATAGAATGTAAATAAAAGGTTAAAGACTGGCTGTCACGCTCAGACAATTCCCTGCCTGTCAACTTTAACAGATAGGTTCCCAAAACATCCTCATACCGGTCCACATCTTTTTCCATCTGCACGATTTCTTCTGCCGTCTGTTCATCATAATGTTCCAACAATCCAATTGCTTTCAAGTAGGAATCCTTCGCAGTCTGCGCCATGTGGGTAATTACCTTTCTGCTCTGTTCCATTGCCAGTCCTGGATTGTTCATAAAACGGCTGTCCAACGCCTTAATATCTTCATCAATGTAGCGAACCATTACGTTCTCGGAAGCATCCTCTGGAATGGTAAGGTATGCCAGCTTCTCAAGCATTTTGGAAAATGGCAATAACAGACACGTAGCAAAGACATTAAACGTACTGTGTATTACCGCAATTCCATACGGCTCTGCCGCCAAGTCCATAAACTCAAATCCGATAATGGCATGCATTGCATAAAAAAGAATCATAAACACTATCGTACCAATAATATTGAAATACAAATGAATAATCGCAGCCCTTCTGGCATTCTTACTGGTTCCCACAGAAGATAACAATGCCGTTACACAGGTTCCGATATTCTGTCCCATGATAATAGGCAATGCCGTACTATAAGTAACCGCTCCGGTAGCACATAATGCCTGCAAAATACCAACAGATGCCGAGGAAGACTGGATAATTGCCGTCAGGATGGCACCTGCCAGCATACCTAACAGCGGATTGGAAAACATCAGTAAAATATTAGTAAATTCCGGTACATCTGCCAGTGGTGTTACTGCCGAAGACATGGTTTCCATACCAAACATCAGCACCGCAAAGCCTACCATGATGACCGCTACATTTTTCTTCTTCTCATTCTTGGAAAATAATAAAATACCGACGCCGATAATCGCCAGAACCGGAGAAAAAGAGGTCGGCTTTAATAACTGTACAAAGAAATTGCCACTCTCGATACCAGTCAGACTCAGTATCCAGGAGGTTATCGTAGTTCCGATATTGGCACCCATAATAATGCCGATTGCCTGGGATAACTTCATAATACCCGAATTTACAAATCCAACCACCATAACCGTTGTGGCGGAAGACGACTGGATAACAGCTGTTACCCCGGCTCCCAACAGCACCGCTTTAAGCTTATTGGAGGTCAGTTTCTCCAATATCTGTTCCAACCTTCCGCCGCTGGCTTTGGAAAGTCCATCTCCCAGGACATGCATTCCATATAAAAATAAGGCGAGTCCCCCCATCATTGTCAATACACAAAAAAAATCCATAACAACCTCCATCATCGCAAACAAACTACTATTTCTGCTTATGATTTGAAATTATCATGGATTTATATGTGACACTATCACTGTTTTGTAAATTCAATGTAAAGTTTGTGTAAAATAGTGTTTCCAAGTACAACTACCCGGTTGTTTCCCTATAAAAGTCTGGTATTACACATATCTCCGGTTTCCTGAAAAATCTCCCATTCTCCTACATTTACGGCATGGTCGCCTATCTTCTCCAGATACTTGGCTAACATCAGGATGTCAATACAGTCATCTGCATTAGCGGTCTCCTTTTTCAGATGCTCCACTAAATCTTCTTTTACCAGATTAAAAAGGTCATCAATCTTATCATCTCCATCAATTACCCTTTCAGCATCTTCCATGCTTCTCTTTAAGAAAGAACCGACCGCATTGTGTAACTGTAGCTTGGTCTCTTTAATCATATCGGAAAGATGTTCGGAATACCCTGACAATTCCTTCATTTCCAGTCTTAGAATCAGTTCCGCCATATCTACCACATGGTCTCCGGCTCTCTTAATATCCGTTACCACCTTCAGGCTGGCAGATACCATTCTCAAATCTCTTGCAATAGGATGCTGTTTTGTAATCAACGATAAGCACCTTGCCTCAATCCGTTTCTCCATATCATTCACCTGCTGGTCCTGTTGCAGAATCTCCACAATAGTATCCCGGTCCTTTACCTGCATGGCTGCAAATAATCTATCATAAACAGCTTCCACCTGGAAGCACATTTTTTTTAAGTCATCCCGAAGCTCCGAAAGCTCCTTTTCAAATACTGTTCTCGGTGACATATCTTCTTCCTCTCTTCCTTCCTGTACCATAAAGCCTCTGTCCACCATCAGCCAAATCTACCGGTAATATAATCTTCCGTTCTCTTATCTTTCGGTCTTGAGAATATATTATCTGTAGAGTCAAACTCAATAACTTCCCCTACCAGGAAAAATGCTGTATCATCCGATACACGGGTTGCCTGCTGCATGTTATGCGTTACCACTACCACCGTATATTTCTTCTTCAGTTCCATCATCAGCTCTTCGATTTTCAATGTAGAAATCGGGTCCAGTGCTGAAGTCGGTTCATCCATCAGCAGTACCTCAGGGTCTACCGCCATTGCTCTCGCAATACACAATCTCTGCTGTTGTCCACCAGACAATCCCAACGCTGACTTTTTCAACCGGTCCTTTACCTCATCAAAAATGGCCGCTCCCCGCAGACTGTTTTCTACAATTTCATCCAGTTTTGCCTTATTTTTAATTCCATGGATTCTTGGTCCATAGGCAATGTTGTCATAAATACTCATCGGGAATGGATTCGGCTGCTGGAATACCATCCCCACCTTTTTACGAAGCAATGTCGTATCCACACCCTGTCCGTAAATATCTTCTCCGTCCAGATAAACCTGTCCGTCAATTTTCACATTATCAACCAAATCATTCATCCGGTTCAAAGTCTTCAGAAAAGTAGATTTTCCACACCCCGAAGGTCCAATAAATGCCGTTACTGCATTCGCACGAATATCCATATCAATATCTTTCAAAGCATGGTTCGCTCCATAATACAGATTCAATTTTCTAGTACTTATCTTACTATTTTCCATTCCTGTTTCTTATTTCCTCTCTATTTCTTTGCGGTAACATCCAGCTTACCTGCCAGAAATTTCGTTAAAAAGTTAATTACAAGGACAATCAGGAGTAACACCACTGCTATACCGAATGCCACATCATACTGCGCTTTTGACATACTTAAATATAACTGAATCGTCAGCGTACCTCCAGACTCCATAATCTTTTTCCACAATCCAGCACCAGCCTTTGGTAACAGATAGCCACTTCCTGCTGTAAACAACAACGCTGCCGATTCTCCTACAATACGTCCCACAGCAAGAATGACACCGGTAATAATTCCCGGCATTGCCGAAGGAAGCAAAATCGTCCGAATCATATACCATTTTGTTGCCCCCATACCAATCGCTCCACACCGGTAGCTATCTGGCACCGTTTTCAATGCCTCCTGGGTATTCCGGGTAATCAAAGGCAAAACCATCAGTGTCAGCGTCAGCGCACCCGTTAAGAGCGAATAACCAAAGCCCAGCGTATTGCCAAAGAAAACCATTCCGAACAGACCGAAGATGATGGAAGGGATACCCGCTAAGGTTTCTGTGGTAAATTCAATCAGACGGATGAATTTTCCCGGCTTTGCATACTCATTCAGATAAATGGCTGAGCCGATACCAATGGGAGTTGCTATTATCAGGGTTAATACTATGATATACAGCGTATTTACAATGTTTCCGGCGATTCCTGTGGTGCCCTGTAATGCACTGGTCACAGTTGTTAAGAAATTCCAGTTGATGCATGGTACTCCCTTGATAAAAACATACGCAATAATACCGACCAACAGAATCACCGAGAAGAAAGCTGCCAGATAAATCAGGAACAGGACACAGTTGTCTTTCATTTTTCTAGTCATTATCCAGCTCCCCCTTCTTCAAAATTCCGTTCAACGTAATGTTAATCAGCATAATAAAGCAGAACAAAACAAGACCTATTGTAAATAATACCTGTCTATGTAATCCACTGGCGTATCCCATCTCACTGACAATCGCCGTGGTCAGAAATCTTACGGAATTAAATGGTAATGGGAAATTAACCGAGCTTCCCGATACCAGACTGATTGCCATCGCCTCTCCAATGGCACGACCAACCCCCAGAACAATCGCTGTAATAATACCCGACTTAGCTGCCGGAAGCATTACCTGGAAAATGGTCTGTATATGTGAAGCACCCAATGCAAGGGAAGATGCCTTTAACTGCGGTGATACCGCTTTAATCGCCGATTCGCTGATGTTAATTACCGTAGGCAGAATCATTATTGCCAACACCAACACCGCCGAAATCAAATTCGCACCACCGGTAAACTGATGTGTTTCAGAACCCCGGAACAGTTTTTGTTCCCATCGGTACATTAACGGATTTAAAATCATAAGTCCCAGCAAACCGTATATAACAGATGGAATCCCCGCTAACAATTCCACTGCCGGCTTTACAATAGCCGCTAACTTCTTCGGTGCAATCTCTGCCAGGAAAACAGCCGTCAAAAGTCCAACCGGCACCCCGATTAGAATCGCAAATATTGTTCCTACAATAGAGGTCAGAATAACATACAAAATACCAAAGGACGGCTCCTGTGCTGTTGGTTTCCAAGTCGTGGAAAATAAAATCTCCTTGATTCCCACCTGAAAGATAGCCGGTGTTCCATTGGCAATCATATAAAGTGTAATCGATACCACCGCCAATACTGCAAAAAATGCACATATTGTAAAAATTGCCTGTGCTACCAGTTCAATAGTCTGTATCTGATATCTGTCTCTCACTAACGTTTTCTTTTCTACTGCTTTCATCTTATTCCTCATCCCTGTCTTTACTGCAAACCATTTACGCTCCATCCACACAGGATAAGATTCTGCCCTGAAATCCGGAACAGAATCTTACCATACGCAGGGAACCATGTATTAGTCTGGAAGGATAAGCCCTACTGTTTTAATTACTTCTTTTCCTTCATCAGATGCAAGATAATCAAACAGTGCTTTTACCGCATCACTCTGCTGTGCAATCTCACCATTAGTAGCCATTACGAAAGGTCTGCTCAGTAAATAGTTTCCTGCTTTGATATTCTCCTCAGTAGGCTCTACATCATCTAATGCTAACGCTGCTACTGTATCATCTAAAACGTCCAAGGATACATAACCGATTGCTCCAGGGGTGGATGCCACTTTAGCCATTACTGCACCAGTAGAATCTAACTCATTTGCATAAGCACACTGGTCTTCGATTCCTAATAATTCCTCAAAAGCACTTCTAGTACCGCTTCCTGCTTCCCTACCAACAACTACGATTGCTTCATCTTCACCACCAACTTCACTCCAGTTTTTGATGCTTCCGGTATAAATACCAGCTAACTGCTCTGTCGTCAGACCGGTTACTGTATTTGCTGTATCTGTAATGGTTGCTATTCCATCGATTGCTACGATATTTTCAACCGCACCACTTGCTTTCTCCTCGTCCTTCAGATTTCTGGAAGAGTTACCAATGTCAACGCTGCCTGCCAGAACTGACTCAATACCTGCAGAAGAACCAGTAAATTCTGCTGTTACTGTGACATCAGGATATTTTGCCATGAAGCTTTCTGCTACTGCATTAGCAAGCTTCTCCATCGAAGTAGAACCAGCCATTGCAATCGTACCGCTTACTGCGGTATCTGTTGTTGCATCTGCGGTTTCTGCTGTGTCTGTTGCCTCTGTAACAGTATCCTCCGTTGTCTCCTCTGCAACTGCCTCTGTTGCAGGAGCTGTATTCTGTGCTGTCTCTGTAGATGTAGTAGAACCACATCCTGTCATCAGCCCTGCTACCATCGCGGTAACACCAACCATTGCTACTAACTTACTTACTTTTCCTTTTTTCATAATTTACATCCTCTTTCTACTAAATATGTATTATTTTAAGCCAGGCTTTATTCCCGCCTGCTCTGTAACAGATTGTAACAGGAAATTCACTTTACAAACTATCCTGTTCCGGTAATGTATTTGTAAATCTTTCTTTACCTGTCTTTTACATTCTATGTAGGCAGCTCATTCTTTATCTCTTCTAAGAAGCCAGAACATCCATCCTACATACGCTGCCATAATACACCAGGCGATTGCTGATACTATTCCCATATTTGCCTCCATTCCCAAACGCGTTTCTTTCTTATGATTCCAGACCGAACTGTTTGCGCCGGAATCACTTGCCGTTTGTATCGTATACTTTATCTTAATCTTCATTTCTGCGCGCTCTCTTTGCGCATGCCAGGTTTGTGTCCAGTGGTATGCAGACACAAATCTCGTGTGTGAAAAATCTTTCGTATATAGACTTTTTACACTATTTCTCTTCCTCTACAACATACTCAATCTTTTCATTAGGAACTATCAAGAGAACGCAAAATCATTGTAAATTTCTTGTAAAACTTTAAAGTAAACGTTTAAGTTTTCTATATTCATATGAATTCCAACCCCAAAATGTGTCAGTAGATTATGAATCGTAAAATTTTCAACTTTTTCATAAAAAAACCTATGTTTTTCCTCCAATATGTGATATGATAGCTAAAACGATTAAGTAATTAATGAAATTATCTGCAATAAATTAGTTTCCTCTTATTAGTTACCACCAATAACTATATTAAAAAACACGACTACCTCTTCTTTTCCTGGGCAGCCGTGTTTTTTAATTGACTTTTATTCACTTTTGGTCTCTTATTTCCTGATTGCTATCTCTTCTTTATAATATATTGTAACAGTGCCTGGCACCCTTCCAGGACATCATCATAAGTCACGTCAAAATTATCCGTATACCAGGGGTCTGCTATCGCCCGGTCACTTCCCGCATACTCCAATAACTTATGAATCTTCTGCTCCGGGTCACCACCCGCTATCCGAATCATATTCCGGATATTCGCATCATCCATCCCTATCAAATAATCATACTCTGCATAATCCTGCTTCGTCATCTGTCTTGCCCTGTGGGGCACTACCGGAATCCCTACCTGACGCAGCTTCGCTACGGTTCCGTAATGAGGTGGGTTACCGATTTCTTCCCGGCTCGTTGCCGCAGAGTCAACAAAAAACTGTGACTCCAGGTGGAACTTGGTAAGCAGGTGGGTGAATACACTTTGTGCCATGGTGGAACGGCAGATATTGCCGTGGCAGATAAAAAGTACTTTTATCATTGTTGCATAACCTCTCATTTCTTAGTTTTTCTTGGTATTTCGGGCTTTGTAAGCCTTTGT
>ERZ1026850.1454-NODE-1454-length-12213-cov-3.490294_pt1 | contig 12213 bp, 12 predicted proteins | sample MGYA00380155_ERZ1026850 | MGnify/ENA primary metagenome ERZ1026850 (study PRJEB33269, sample SAMEA4719791) | human gut metagenome | biome: human-associated habitat; feature: organic feature; material: feces | place: Cameroon | collected 2013-10 ... | reverse complement strand
GCGTTCTCTGCGGCTAAACCCCTTTGACTCTGCATAAATATCTCGTTGCACCCATTTTAAATCGGCGTGAAATGGTTCATCTATAGGCAATTTAGCTTTGTATGATATAACACAATCGACATCACACGAACGCAGTATTTCGCTTTTCGAGTTAATTATTTCAAATCGATTGTCGGAGAACAGAAATTTGTAATCCCAGTATCTATCAAAATCAAGCCGGAAAAATGGAACCGACAAGTGTTTGAAGATTTCCCCTAGAACATTTGCCGTCCAACAATACGAAGCAGTTAGTACAAGTATCATAAAGAGGTAGAAGAGAAGTAGAATGCAAAATGTATAGCATACGATGGACAAGTTGATGCCATCGTATGCTGTTCGTTTAACTATCTGGCTCAATCATCCCATGTATCACCGTCCCACCAGTTTCCCGTCCAAGAGCCTGTCGTTCCTCCTGAGACCGCTAGGTGCAATTTATCCAATGGGATCGGTACTAGGTTTGTCGCCAATTCAGTGGGAGTCACAACCTTCCCAACCTGTGTCTTTGCTTCCTTGATCATTGTTGTCATCCTTCCTTTGCCCTCGTTCATTAACAGTCAGAGAGCCGGGCCAGCCCTCGTTCCGTGTCGCTCCGCTTGCACGGAAGCCGCTGACACGAATCGAGTATATGAAAAACCTCTCTTCGCGTCTCTTGGGAGGCCGTGAGAGTGCCTAAATCCGAAACACGAAGATTTGAACTTCTCACGGTTCCCAAGACAACTGCCTTTGCAGCGGTTGCAAATTTCTGTCGGCGGATGTCCCTCCGCCTTATCGTTTTAACTGCCTATGGACTGTATCCTTTCTTCTTCAGATTCCACGATTGAAATCTTACATGAAAACGTTCCAAACCATCTAGGTGTTCCTTGATGCGGCCTATTGCACGCATCATGTGTACAAACTTGTCTTCGCCGCGATAGTTGGCACCTCCGCTTCTCATATCGCAACTGCCTCCCTGCAAACCCTGCTCGCGAACCGAGGGGAACTACGCAGAATCCGCGTTGAAACGATGCCGGCGGCGCGTCCGAGAAGAGAGGAAAGCCCTTGTCCGATTGCCGTGTGGTCGCGATGACCGACACTGGAACCAAACTTGACGAGGAAATCCACATCCCTGTCGGGGCGTTCCTCTCTGCGGGCACACGAACCGAAGACCCAAAGCTTTTCAGCCTTGTATACATTTGCAAGAGCATGAATTGCATCACGCTTCGTAACTCTTTCGTCCATCATGCACATGCGAAAACAATGTCTTTATACCATATTCCCGCGCCGCCAGCTTATCACATTACAACTTATCGTGGGAACGGTCTTACCCCCCGTCATTCGTGACTAGCAATCCAGAGCTTGAACTACCGTAGAAATCAGCCCGCCACCACCAGTGCGCAATGCGTCAACAACAGGCTTCATTTACTTTCTCGTTTCCATTTTCAATTTCATTTGTCGAACCTTCGTTTGCGTTGCCCGTTTCCCAATAGTCCGTCTGCTCATTCTGTGTCGAGTTTTGATTGTCTGCCGTTTCACCCTCGCCACAGTCTTTGTCTGACATATCCCAGAAATCGTTACTTTGACTTGATTCGATTTGATTTCCAGCCATCTGTTCGTGTGTGTAGTCTTCGATCACTTGATGTCTGTAGCCATCTGAAGAAAGTCCTGTCACTTCCTCGCAATGGTTGTTGTCATACTGCTCTTTTGCTGTTTCCTCGTTTTCGTCCAACTGGTACGAACGTTCGTTGTATCGTTCCCGCTCAACCGCCGTGTCGCCATGCTTCATCTCATCATGTTCAACACTTTGGATGATTGAATGTCTGTAATCAGCGATGATTCTGCCGTGATCAACACTCTTGCTCTCGTTTTGTTCCATTCTTAATCTCCTTACACATATGGATTCTTGTCATACCGTCCGGCGAACACCGGGTCGGAATAATAGGTGATTCGTTCGGCGGCAATCGGGGGTACACCCTGCACGAACATCAACATCGTCTCGCGGTTAAGCCTCCGTACCTCGTCTGGATTCAGCAGCGAGCGTTCCTTCTCCGCATTCGACTTCGATTTATTCTTGGTTTTAGTCGCCTTGATGAGCGCGAACCGTTCTTTTGAAATTGAAGAACTAACGCTTTTCGTCTCAATTTTTATTGTCTCTTCACCAAGCATCTCGGATATGTATTTTGCCGTCTCATGGTCATTGATTCCAAAGAATTGTTGTATCTTCGCGTTGGCGATGAAACTCGGCCAATCATCTTTATAGAGCGATTTCAATTGCGAAAGATCCTGCCATATCATCCATACCGACATCCCATAGCCTGCAAGGAGACTGACGGCCTTGCGCATCATGTCCATCGTACCCAGTTGTGCCATTTCATCAAGGATGAACAGCACGGGACACCCATCCTTGGGCTTACCGGTTGTTCGCGTCATTGATGCCATCGCCATTGTTATCCACAGTCTGAACAGGCGACCGTATTGCGCAAGATAGTGTGGTGGCAAAATGAGATAGATCGTCACGCCACCTCTCGTCTTTAGGTCTCGAAGGTTATAACTTCCCGTCAAGGCCAGACCTTGTCCGCCAAGGCACTCACCGACAAGAGGAGAATCCATGAATTCCGTATGCTTTAACGCAAACGATATGACATTCTTAAACTCCTCTCGTCCCATCGTCCTTATCTCTCGTGCGGCACGCCCCAGCACACCATCAACATCACCCTTAAACGCTTCCATGACTGGAAGGAATCCTAAAAGCTTCTCCAGCCCAGCCGTAAGCATGGCACGAACACATGACAAGTGCCGACGGCCCTTCGGACCGAGACCGTAGACAGTTGCAAGAATCAGTCCCTTGAGAAGTGTTCTGCACTTGTCGTTCCAGTGCGGGTCTTTCTCATCCGCCGGACGTACCACCAGCGAATCGGCAATCATTCCGACCTCATCCAAAAGTTCGGGATTCTGTTTCAGATACGTTTCTGGCGGCTTGGAATAGTCAACGATTCCGTCAAGTGGATTGATGCTATCCGCCTTTACCGTCGTGGCCGTAGCCACATGAAACGGATCAATACAGACGATGCGTTGTCCAAGCCGTTCCTCACGCCAACGGTGTGTTACGGCATAGTTCTCGCCCTTAGGGTCAATTACAATAATTGAACCAGGATAATGTAAGAGGTTCGGAACGACAAGCCCCACGCCTTTGCCCGACCTCGTTGGCGCAACGGTAAGGATATGTCCGTCCCCCGCCCATCCAAGAAAAGTGCGGCCATGATGTTCCCCTGCCACCTTGCGGACAATGTTCGCCGCGCCATCGGAAATCGCGCCGAATACTTCGCTGTAGCCTTGACGCATGTTCTTCGTCAGTTCCATCGGGTCGGCATCACATCCAAGAAGAAAAGCGCAGTTTCCTTCCGTGTCGCCATCGCCTTTGGCCACCCTTGCGGCGGGAATCGCCATGACTCCCTCTGAATTTAGGTCTTTCGCCTCCGCCCAACGGGCACTACCATATCGATCACTTGCCATTACTGCCTCCCTATCCGAAACACTTTCGCGAATATGAATGCGACACTCCAAAACACCAAATCCATAAGCAAGACAAACGCCAGTACGGTCTGGACGAGGAACAGATACGGCTTCGCCAAAGCGATGCCTGTGTTAAGCCATTCGCCTACATACGGAAACAAATTGATACCGAACAACACGAAAACTATCGCCGCGCAACCTTTCCACATTCCCTTCAAGTCCGGCCCGCTCAATGTGATTTCAGAAGCGATACAAAAGACGGCATACAGATAAAGCGCAATCCACGGTGAACGCCAGTTCCAGACGCATGCGGTGTTGCGCAACATCTGAAATGCGGCAAAAAGCACATTCGAGACGTATTCCAAAGTCGCGGGTGGCGTTCCTTCTGGGAAATACGACCACATGTCTGGCAGAAGTCCCGCTCCGCCAACAAGATACGACAAGATCAGTATCACGGCAGAGCCGAACCAGATCGGCCCGGTGGAAATCACAAACTGCGCAACGTTACCGAGGAAACTACCGCCGTCCGGCAGTTCATGCGAAACATAGCCCAATGTCCCATCGGATGACGGTTTGAACGGCACAAACTCGACGATCTTTATGCCGGTCAAAATGCATCCCAGTGCATGACCAGTCTCATGGCATGCCACACCCAGAGCAACAAAATAGTAGTACAACATCCCTATCCGTGCAGATACCATGCCGCGAATTCCCTGACTCACAAACCAGAGGACAATCGCAAGTACGAAGACGACACCGAACACGACAAGCAGCTGCGCGCCCGTCCGCACAACTGCCGTCGTGATGTAATGGAGAACTCTCTCCATCCCGCTTGATTACCAGTCCTCTTCCGGCTTCTGGTCGTGGAACAGGTCCTTTGGCGCAATCGGGCGAGGATCGGAAAGAGACCCTTTGGGACGATAAGTGACCACCAGATTATTACGGCCATGCAATCCCATGTGGGCAATTATGACGACATGATTCCATCCCGCCTTCAAATCAATGTCCCGTGATGTCTGCCTGAAACAGGAATCAACATGCTTCCTGCCATTCACATAGAATGAATAGGAGTCGCGGTTTCCAAACGAAAAAGTATAAGTTGCGCTACGCTTGCATTTGATAAAGCCTTCCCATTTTATGGTGTGGAGACCAATGTTCCCCTGGACGCCTGCCCGTGAAAAGTTCTCGCTCTTGTCAACATATGTTCTAACGGCAGACATCTTTCTCAGCGCATCCAGCGATGATGTCATCTGACGATACTGTTTAGGGCTGATATACTTAAAATTGTATGCGTCGGCCTTCATGCCTGGCTGCGGGTTTACAGGGTCGCTCGCCATTTCCGGCGAAGCCGCTTCAATGCCAAAGTCGTCCTCGGCAAACGCGGTTGTCGCTATACAGGCGGTAACGCACAATGCTGTTACCATAAGTTTTATTGTTTTCATTTGTAATTTCCTTTCTTGGTTACAAAATGTCATCATCTTCATTTGGGTTGTCATCATAGAACATTCTGCCCGGCGAGAGAACATTAGGCTCTTTGACACTGCCAGATACCTTCATAAACAATTGAACAGGCTGCGTTGTCTGCGTGATGATCTTGATGTGATTGAAACCTGCCCTGACAGCCGCCTCACCAGATACCTGATCCCACGCCGCTGCGATCTTCTTGCCATTCACATATAGATGGAATCCTGCTCCAATTCCAAAACCTTGCTTGAGGATGAATGTACAGGTGGCGGATTTCTTGCACTTAAGAAAACCTTCCCAAACACCCTGGTTAATTTTAGTGTCCGTAAGGAATTGATCGAATGAAAAGGTTTCTGTTTTTACCACCGTAGTTTTAACAGCAGACTGAGATGCCAGAATAGATTGCAACTTCTGAAACTTGTCGTTGAATTGATTTGGTAGATTATAGCCATTGAACACCATGCCTTGTTTGGGATTTACAGGTTCCGCAACCGTAGTAGCGGGCGAAGCCGAAACGACAAGATCATCGTCTCCTGCAAACGCGGTTGTCGTGACACAGGCGGCAGCACACAACGCTACGGCCATCAGTTTCCTTGGATTCATTTTTCTTCTCCTTTTTTTTGTTATCACCACCGTCTGGCGGCAAGTCGTTGAACAGTGAGCAACGTATCGTCAAGTTGCTTTAGCATTGATTCCTCCTCCATACGGTCGGCAAGCTGGTACGCCTTGGATTCGATTCCGGCGAACGCTCCCGCAGGGTCCGTTCCTTGTGGAAGATTGACCGCCCGTTTGAAAGACTGCAATTCGGCGTCGATCCGCACCTGTGCTGATGGTACTGGCAATGCCCGCTTGAGTCGGTAAATCGCCGAAGGACCAAACACACGCTCATGGTTTCCAGCAAGCTTCTGTACTCGCTTACCAAGTGTCGTCTCTTGCGCTCCCTCGTTCCTTGAACGTGACTTGATTGTGGCTGTCTGTTGTGCAAGCATGTTCAAGTCGGAATAACCGCGTGTTCGTGCGGAAGTGATGCGGACGATAAGTTCCTTGATTTCGGCTTGCCGCGCCTTTTTCTTGGCAAGTGCTACCGGAACGGCAATCATGCCCTTTGCCATATCCTTGCAATTAGCAGCAAATTCTGTAATGAGCATCTGCCCGTTTATGATTTCAAGTTGTTGCGCGGCGCTTGCGGAAAATGACGCGAAATCCGCCTTCAACTGTTCCGCCTTGTCGTTCAACGCATCGACATCCTCTGCCCCTCCGCTCGATCGTGCAGCTCTCGCCATGTCCACGGAAAGTGCCGATGCACTAGCACTTGCCCTGTTCGCCCGCGCCGAAATGTTCCCCACGCGAATCTGCAGGTCACGCCAGATTCGCAGTTCTTTCTCCTGTGACCATGTAAAGTTCCCCGCATCGTCCATTTCGGATCTAAGCGCGGAGAATTCCGCGTTAAGCCGTTCGATTTCAGCCGGGGCGTTCCTGATATGTTTGCGCATTTCAGCCCGATCCTCGCTTGCCGTTGTGAAGCATCGCGAAATCGTCTGCGGAAGCGGGCATACCTCCTTGCGTGAATAGCACTCCACCATGAATCTGCGCAGCGTGGAATCCGCGTTGAATGCCTCGCGGTACTGCCGCAATGTTTCTCGCGTGAAATCAGTTGCCTCCAGTTCGGACTCCTTTCGCACATTGTAGTCCTCTATCAGTTGCGCGTGGAGACGCGACAACCGTTCACGGGATTGCCTGTAGTAGTCGCCGAGGTCGTTTGAACCAGCCCATGCCTCGACGGACGCCGCCAACTTGCCAGGCACCTCAATTCCAAGTACCTCTTCAGGAGAGGGAGGACGCTTCGGCTTCTGCGCTGGTCGATTTCGCATGGACGGTTGATGATTCCGAGAACCCGAATCACCACATCCGGCTATGGCGGCAAGACAGATGAAACTCACAGCGGCAATGGTCTTTTTCATTTCTTTCTATTCCTGTGATTGTCTGCGGAGGTATTTCTCCAGTCGTTCACGCTTTCTTGCTTTCTCTCCCGCGACGCCTGTAGAAACATCCATCGTCTTTCCATCCATGTTTCGGCGTAATTCGCCAATCTCGACCACAACGCCACGAGCGGTGGCAAGATCCTTTTTCAACGATTCATACTCCGAAACCGTGGTGATGGTACGCCCGTCCGTCTCGCAACGGCGGATGGCCGTCGACAGTGCTGTGACCTCTCGTTCCATTCGATAGTCGTAGTCCTTGAGAAGCTTCACGTCCGCCTGGACTTGAAGGATTTCGCGTTTCTTGCCTTCGAGATCTTCGTCGCATTGTGCAAGGTCATCACCGACTTTTTCATCGTCGGGGAACCTGTTGAACTCGTCCTTGAGTTTTTCAAGTTTCCGCTCCAGCTGCTTTCGTTCTCCGCGCAGACGTTCAAACGATTCTTCGGCGTTCTTCAATCGGGATTTGATTGTAGCCTGCTGTCCGATGGTCTGGTCGCGCACAGACTTCATCGTTTTGACGTTTCCGTCCACAAGATCCTTGGATGGATCAGGACCGAGACCGGGGATCTTGTCGGAAAGCATTTCATTGATGCGGTCGCGTTTCAATTGATCCGGCGTTTTCTCGACAGGCTTAGACTCCGCCGCCCGCCGTTCGTCCTCACGCTCCTTTTCGACGGCAACCAGCCGTGCGATGACAATAGCCAACACGCCGACAAGCGCGAGGATAATCAAGATTACGAGACACGACCCGCCCCGTCTGCTGCAAAAGGGAAACTTCATGGCCTCACTTCACCCTGTTCCATTCGTTGATGAATATCTGCGTGATGTCAAGAGCGGCATTGACATCCTTTTCCAATTCAATTGGGATTCCGCCCAACTGCCCGAGCTTCACCTTGTCCCAAGTGCGCGTGAAAGTCTGATAGGCGTCGTCAAAGCGGACAAGTGTCTCGCGGGAAGTCTTTAATCCTTTTTTGGCCGCGTTGTACATGGCCATGTCTTCGACACTCAGCATACGATTCTTTCCCATGGCCACATTGATCTCAGCTATCTTGGCATCCAATGCCACCTCGTCGTCAATGACCCACTGGTCAAATGCAACCGGCCATCCATTCGACCTGCCTTCTGCCCGCACTTTTTCCGCCTTGTCAAGTAATTCGAGGTACCCTTTAGAGTTATCGACGCCCATTTTTATCTGTCGGTCGTACTTGCCGTAGATTATGCTGATACGTGCCTGTGCTTCAAGGAGCTTTTTGCGCGTGAAGACCATCTGTTCGTTAGTCTCCTTAAACCACGCCATTGGCTTTTCGACATAGAGCGGTGCGGCATTCGTCTTGGAATAGCTCGCTTCCTCCTTGTCACGCCTGGCCTCAAGCAGTTCCTCCGCCGTCGGCTTTTTCGGTTTCTCGTCGGTCTTTTCCTCTTCGACGGGTTTCCGTTTTCCTATCGATTTGGAGTTGTCCACTTCGACATCGGCAGAGCAACCACAGAAGAACGCCCCTGTTAGGACAGCGCCCATCATTACCAACCAACACGTGTTTTTCATTTTCTTTTTGTTCCTTTCCCGGTTAGGTATTCTGCCACTTGCAATCGGAGCAAAAAGAAGAAATAGAAAACCTCTCTTCGCGTTTCGAGAGAGGCTGTTAGGAAAGCCTAAACGGAAACACGAAGAGAGGTAAACGCCATTGCGTTTTCCTCTGCATGTGTCGTCCGTTTCGAAACTTCCTAACATTTCTCTCGACGACTGCTTGCAGCGCAAATTGTCTTTGACGGATCTTAACCCGCCTTATCGTTTTAACTGTCTATTGGCTTTGTCCTTTCATCTTCAGCTTCCACGATTTGAGATTGTTACCTACCGCCTAAAACGAAAAGAGGGCATGAACTGTCGCATTGGCGGCCTTGGGGTCGTCAGTGTGGAAGTTCGCCGTTATACTCGATCGTACCATTTTACACCTTACTTTCCGTTCAAGGACATAATATCCCGAAGGGAAAACGACCGTATGCTAACAAAAAACACGGCGAGAGTCAATCGCTGCGCTCTTTCATTTTTTTCAGTTTCCACGAGCCGAGACGGGGGGCAGAGCCTGGCGATCTCGTCGGCGGTGAGGCCGGCGATGTCCGCTCCGGCAAAGTCCCCGTCTTTCATCTTCCGGGCGGTAGCGAATTTCTCCAATCGCAGTTTTTCCTAGAAGAGCTCGCTTTCCAGCATCGCACAGAGCGCGTGGTAGACGGGCAGGTGGAATTCCTGGATGCGGTACGTCTCGCGCGCGGGGACGCAGATCGCGACGTCGCAGAGTTCGCGGAAGCGTCCGCCCCCCTCGCCCGTCAGGCCGACCGTCTTCACGCCCAGCGCGCGCGCCAGGCGGACGGCGTTGACGCAGTTGCGGGAATTGCCGGAGGTCGAGAGCGCGACGAGCGCGTCGCCCGGACGCGCCAGCCCCAGCAGCTGCTGGGCAAACGCCGCGTCCCACCCCACGTCGTTCGCGAACGCCGTGAGGATGCCCGTCATGGAGACGAGCGACACGGCCCCGAGCGACCCTTCGAGCGCCTCCGCGAGCGCCGCGCCCTCCGCCCCCTGCGCCCGCAGCTGCGCGCGCAGGGCCGCCGGGATGTCGCGGTGCTTCTTGAACTTCTTCAGGAGCTCGCCCACGATATGCTCGCTGTCGCTTGCGCTCCCGCCGTTCCCGCAGGTGAAGACCGTCCCGTGCGCGCGGTACGTCGCGAGCAGCGTCTCGTAGGCGGCGGCGACGTCGGCCCGGCACGCCTCCAGCGCGGGGTAGCGGCTGAACAGCTCCTCGAAAATGCCCTTCGTCTCGTCCTTCACCGCGTTTCCCCTCACATCATGTTCGCGATGGCCAGGGCCGCGTAGTCGCCGATGTTCTCGCTCAGGCCGGCCGGCACGATGCGGCACACCTTCCGCGCGCCCGGCAGGGCCTCGCGCGCGAGGATCGGCTCGATCTCCCTCATGAAGAGGTCGGCGTTGCGCATGAAGACGCCGCCGAGGACGATGACCTCCGGGTTGAGGATGTCGATCGTGTAGGCGAGGAGCGTCGCCAGCTTCTCGGCGCTCTCCCGGAAGACGCGCGTGCAGAACGGGTCGCCCGCGCGCACGTGGGCAAAGAGGTCCTTCGTCGTGAGCGTCCCCGCGCGCGCCTGTTCGGCGCTTTCGCTGCCGGCGTACTCCACCTCGTACTCGCGCGCGCGGATGCCCGCGAGGCGGGCGATGCCCGCGCCGGAGCAGAAGCCCTCCGCGCTGCCGTCCTTGTTGTAGCCCTTCGGCCCGCGCGGCGCGAGGCGGATGTGGCCGATCTCGCCCGCGTTGTCGTTCGTGCCGGAGTAGAGCTTCCCGTCGAGGACGAGCCCCGCGCCGAGCCCCGTGCCGAAGGTCATGAAGACGACGTTCCGCGCCCCGCGCCCCGCGCCGTACTTCGCCTCCGCGAGCGCACAGGCGTTCGCGTCGTTCTGCACGTGGACCGGCACGTTGAACGCATCCATCAGGTACTGCACGATCGGCACGTCGTCCCAGCCGGGCAGGTTGGGCGGACTCTGGATGATTCCCTCCGTCGAATCGAGCGGCCCGCCGCACGAGACGCCGATGTTGTCGATCTCGTAGGTTTCGGACAGCGCCTCGATCTTGTCCACGTAGATCGCCAGCGCCTCCTGCCAGGATTTCCCCGCCGTGGGGAACTCCTCGCGGTGGAGGATCGTGATGTCCGTGTCCGTCACGTTGCCCACGCTCACGGCGCATTTCGTCCCGCCGATGTCGAGTCCAAACGAATAGCACTTCATAATGTCGTCACCAGCACCTTTCCGTTGTAGGGAATTGTCGCCGCGCAGTTCGCGGGCACCAGGACACTCCGCCGTTCCCGGACGAAGAAGAGCGCCGTGAAGGTCTCGGCGTTCGCCGCGACCTCGACCGCCCCCGCCGCCTCGACGGCGCGGAAGCGGAAGAACGGGCAGGCGACGTCCGCGCGGGGCGCCGGCGGCGGCAGGTTGAAGTCGATGGACTTCAGCGAGGCGTCGACGTGCAGGGGGCGCGGCTTGCCATTCGCGCCCACGCGCCCCCAGTCGTAGAGGCGGTACGTCGTGTTGGAGCTCTGCTGCACCTCGTAGACGCACACGTCCTCGCCGATCGCGTGGACGAGCCCGCCGGGGATGAAGAGCGTCAGTCCCTCGCGCGCGTCGTGGCGCACGAGCGCGTCCTCGAAGCGCCCCGTGTGGACGTCCTCCTCGATGCACGCCGGGGTCGTCCCGGGCCTCAGCCCCGCGAAGATCGGCCCCTTCCCGCCGAGGACGTACCACATCTCCGTCTTCGGCTCGCCGCCCGTCAGCGCGCGCGTCGCCTCGTTGGGGTGGACCTGCACGCTCAGGCGCCTCTGCGCGTCGATGACCTTGAAGAGAAGCGGAAAGACGCCCGCGACGGGCGCCTTCGTGCCCGTGAGCCGAGAGCCGTATTCGGCGGCCAGCGCGTCAAGCGCGCGGCCCGCGAGCGGCCCCTCGGCGACGACGGACGGCGACGAGCGGTGACCTGAGATCTCCCACGATTCCGTCCCCCACAGCGCCGTGTGGAGGTTCGCGCGGAACGTCAGCGGATAAAGTTCGGAAGCCATTTGTCCATTCAACCATTGAAGTTCCCGTACATCGCCTCGTAGCGCGGCATGGGCGCCAGGATGCCGCCGCTCTTCGCCCAGTAGTCGGCGTCGCATTCGAAGACGCCCCGCTCCGTGCGCGTCCAGTGCGCGTCGGGGTGGGCGAGGTCCTGGCGCATCCGCTCCCAGTTGCGGAAGTTCTGGTGGCCGTTCGTCTCCACGAGCCCGAGGTCGCCGATGCCGGGGAACGCCGGGAGGCGCGCGGCGACGGCCTTGTTCCACTCGACGAGCGCCGGGCACACGGTGAGGTCGGCGCAGAAGCAGGGGACGCCCCGCTCGTACGCGGCCTGGGCGATCTTCATCGACATCGACATCGTCTTCGCGATCGGCTTCAGGGCCATGGCGCGGTAGCCCATCTCGATGCGCACGAGGGCGTCCTCCACCGTGTGGGCGCTCTCGTCGGCCGCGAGGCGCAGCGGGATGTCGTGGACGTCGATGTCGGCGCGCTCGTCGAACGGCTCCTCGATGAGGGCGACCTGCTCGTAGGCGCCGATCGCCTTGAGGTGGTCGATGAAACGCAGCAGCGTCTCCTTCTTCTCGTAGCGCCCGTTCGCGTCGAAGTAGTAGGGCAGCTTCCCGCTCTTCGTGTAGGG